>JACRYN010000004.1_pt1 | contig 298187 bp, 259 predicted proteins | sample 8023231 | NCBI WGS metagenome assembly JACRYN01 (sample SAMN15756473, study PRJNA655841) | gut metagenome | isolation source: fecal sample D84 from domestic dog with diarrhoea | host: Canis lupus familiaris | place: South Africa: Mmabatho, Mahikeng | collected 2019-09
CGCACCCGCCACCCTCGCCTCGGTCGACCCCGGTGGCGACGGCAAGCCGGCGCGGTTGGAGCAGTTCTTTTTCGGCCTCGGCGGCCCCAACGGGCCGCTGCCGCTGCACATCACCGAGTACGTGCGCGAGCGCCAACGCAACAACGCCGACAGCACCAGCAAGCAGTTCCTGGATGTGTTCCACCATCGCTTGCTGACCCTGTTCTATCGGGCCTGGGCCGAGGCGCGGCCAACGGTCAGCCATGACCGCCCGGACGATGACTACTGGTCCGCCCGCCTCGCCGCCCTGAGTGGCCGCGGGATGCCGAGCCTGCTCAATCAAGGGCTGATCCCCGATACCGCGAAGCTGCATTACAGCGGCCATCTGTCGGCGCAAACCCGTTACCCGGATGGCTTGAAAGCGATCCTCAGCGAGTACTTCGGCCTGCCGGTAGAGATCGAGGAATACGTCGGCCAATGGCTGGAACTGCCCGAACGCAGCCGCGTGGGGGTCAGCGCCAACCAGTTGGGCGTGGACTTCTGCCTGGGTAGCCACGTGTGGGACCGCCAGCACAAATTCCGCATCCGCCTGGGCCCGCTCACGCTGGATGACTACATGGGCATGCTGCCCGGCCAACAGCCGTTCAACGAGCTGGTGGCGTGGGTGGCCGAGTACCTGGGCCATGAAATGGACTGGGACTTGAACCTGGTTTTGCAACAACCCGAAGTTCCGGCGCTGCAACTCAACGGCCAGTTCCGCCTGGGCTTCAACACCTGGCTCGGCCAACCTGCGCATGACGCCAACGACCTAATCCTGGCCCGGCATTACGCCGACCACGCCACCACCTCAAGGAATCCAGAGCATGGGTGAAATCAGTCGCGCCGCACTGTTCGGCAAACTCAACAGCGTGGCCTACAAAGCCATCGAAGCCGCCACCGTGTTCTGCAAGTTGCGGGGCAATCCGTATGTGGAACTGGCCCACTGGTTTCACCAGTTGCTGCAACTGCAGGACTCGGACCTGCACCGCATCATCCGCCAGTTCAACGTGGAGCCGGCGCGCCTGGCCCGTGACCTCACCGAAGCCCTGGATCGCCTGCCGCGTGGCTCGACGTCGATCACCGACCTGTCGTCCCACGTAGAAGCCGTGGAACGCGGCTGGGTGTATGGCAGCCTGATGTTCGGTGAAAGCCAGGTTCGCACCGGTTATCTGGTGCTGGGCATCTTGAAGACACCGAGCCTGCGCCATGCGCTGCTGGGTTTGTCCGGCGAGTTCGACAAGATCAAGGCCGAGGCCCTGAGCGAGCGCTTTGATGAATACGTCGGTGACTCGCCAGAAAATGCCTTGAGCGCCAGCGATGGCTTCAATGCCGGCGTCCCTGGCGAGGCCAGCGGTGCCATGGCGCCCAGCGCGATGGGCAAGCAGGAAGCGCTCAAGCGCTTCACTGTGGACCTGACCGAACAGGCCCGCAGCGGCAAGCTCGACCCAATCGTGGGCCGTGACGAGGAGATTCGCCAACTGGTGGATATCCTCATGCGTCGGCGCCAGAACAACCCGATCCTCACTGGTGAGGCCGGGGTGGGCAAGACCGCCGTGGTCGAAGGTTTCGCCCTGCGTATCGTCGCCGGTGACGTACCGCCTGCGCTCAAGGACGTGGAACTGCGCAGCCTCGACGTGGGCCTGTTGCAAGCCGGCGCCAGCATGAAAGGCGAGTTCGAACAGCGCCTGCGCCAGGTCATCGAAGACGTGCAGGCTTCACCCAAGCCGATCATCCTGTTTATCGACGAAGCCCATACCCTGGTAGGTGCCGGTGGCGCCGCCGGCACCGGTGACGCGGCCAACCTGCTCAAGCCTGCCCTGGCCCGTGGCACCTTGCGTACCGTGGCTGCCACCACCTGGGCCGAGTACAAAAAGCACATAGAGAAAGACCCGGCCCTGACCCGCCGTTTCCAGGTGGTACAGGTTGCCGAGCCGTCGGAAGACAAGGCCCTGCTGATGATGCGCGGCGTGGCTTCCACAATGGAAAAACACCACCAGGTGCAGATCCTCGACGAAGCTCTGGAAGCCTCGGTGAAGCTCTCCCACCGCTACATTCCGGCGCGCCAGTTGCCGGACAAGTCCGTGAGCCTGCTGGACACCGCCTGCGCCCGCGTCGCCATCAGCCTGCACGCGGTCCCCGCGGAAGTGGACGACAGCCGTCGCCGTATCGAAGCCCTGGAAACCGAGCTGCAAATCATCGCCCGTGAGCATGCGATCGGCATTGCCATTGGAGCGCGTCAAACCCATAGCGAAGCGCTGCTGACCGCCGAACGTGAGCGTCTGACCACGCTGGAAAGCCGTTGGGCCGAAGAGAAAACCCTGGTGGATGAGCTGCTCGCCACCCGCGCAACCCTGCGCGAGAAGGCCGGGGTTGTGGACAGCGGCAACGATGAACTGCGTGCAAAACTGGTCGATCTGCAACAGCGCCTCACCGCCCTGCAAGGCGAGACCCCGTTGATCCTGCCGACCGTGGATTACCAGGCCGTGGCCTCGGTGGTCGCCGACTGGACCGGCATCCCGGTGGGCCGCATGGCCCGCAACGAACTGGAAACCGTGCTCAACCTCGACCAGCACCTGAAGAAACGCATCATCGGCCAGGACCATGCCCTGCAAATGATCGCCAAGCGCATCCAGACCTCCCGCGCCGGTCTCGACAACCCGAGCAAGCCGATTGGCGTGTTCATGCTGGCCGGTACCTCGGGTGTGGGCAAGACCGAAACTGCCCTGGCCCTGGCCGAAGCCATGTACGGCGGCGAGCAGAACGTCATCACCATCAACATGAGCGAGTTCCAGGAAGCCCACACCGTGTCCACACTCAAGGGCGCGCCACCGGGCTATATCGGCTACGGCGAAGGCGGTGTGCTGACCGAAGCGGTACGGCGCAAACCCTACAGCGTGGTGCTGCTCGATGAGGTGGAGAAAGCTCACCCGGACGTGCACGAGATTTTCTTCCAGGTGTTCGACAAGGGCGTGATGGAAGACGGCGAAGGCCGGGTGATCGACTTCAAGAACACCCTGATCCTGCTGACCACCAATGCCGGTACCGAACTGATTTCCCACGTCTGCAAGGACCCGGCGAACACCCCCGAGCCCGAGGAAATCGCCAAGGCCCTGCGCCAGCCGTTGCTGGAGATTTTCCCACCGGCCTTGCTCGGTCGCCTGGTGACCATCCCGTACTACCCGCTGAGCGACGAGATGCTCAAGGCGATCACACGCCTGCAACTGAACCGCATCAAGAAGCGTGTGGAGAACACCCATAAAGTCGCGTTCGAGTATGACGACGCAGTGGTCGACCTGATCGTCTCGCGCTGCACCGAAACCGAAAGTGGCGGGCGCATGATCGATACCATCCTCACCAACAGCCTGCTGCCGGACATGAGCCGCGAATTCCTCACGCGCATGTTGGAAGGCAAGGCACTGGCGGGGGTGCGGATCAGCAGTCGGGATAATGAATTGCACTACGACTTCAGCGACACCGAATAACTATTGTTGGAATACGGTCAGTGTGGGAGCTGGCTTGCCTGCGATAGCGGTCTGACATTCAGCATGGATGTTGACTGATCCACCGCTATCGCAGGCAAGCCAGCTCCCACAGTTGATCCGGTTCCGTCAGTGATGACGGTATTTACGGGACTACCGATGCTATTCAACCAAGCCTCACGCCTGGCCAAGATCACCAGCCCCCTGGGGCCGGATGTGCTGCTGCTCAACGAAATGGGCGGCGGTGAAGAGCTGGGCCGGCTGTTCAACTATGAGCTGCAACTGACGTCCCTGGACGCCAACATCGACCTGAACCAGTTGCTGGGCAAACCGATGAGCGTCGGCCTGCAACTGGCGGACGGTGGCGAGCGGTACTTTCACGGCATCGTCGCCCGTTGCAGCCAGAACATCGACCAGGGCCAGTTCGCCAGTTATCAGGCTACCCTGCGCCCATGGCTGTGGTTGCTCAGCCGTACCTCCGACTGCCGGATTTTCCAGAACCTGAGCATCCCGCAGATCATCAAGCAGGTGTTCCGCGACCTGGGTTTTTCCGACTTCGAAGACGCCCTGAGCCGGCCGTATCGCGAGTGGGAGTACTGCGTGCAGTACCGCGAGACCAGCTTCGATTTCGTCAGCCGGCTGATGGAACAGGAAGGCATCTACTACTTCTTCCGCCATGAACAGGACCGCCATGTGCTGGTGCTGGCCGACGCCTATGGCGCCCACACCAGCGTGCCCGGCTACGCGTCGATCCCCTACTACCCCAAGGACGAGCAGCAGCGCGAACGCGACCATATGCACAATTGGCACTTGGCGCAGGAGGTGCAGCCGGGCTCGCTGGAGCTCAACGACTACGACTTCCAGCGCCCCAGCGCGAGCATCGACGTGCGCTCGGCCATGCCGCGCCCGCACACCGCCGGCGACTACCCGCTGTACGACTACCCCGGTACCTACGTGCAAAGCGCCGACGGCGAACACTATGCGCGCACCCGCATCGAGGCCCTGCAAACCCTGCATGAACAGATCGAGTTCAGCGGCAATGCGCGCGGCCTGGGCTCGGGCCATCTGTTCAGCCTCACCGGCTTCAGCCGCCAGGACCAGAACCGCGAGTACCTGATCGTCGGTTGCCGTTACTTCATCGTGCAAGAAAGCCTGGAAAGCGGTGGCGGTTCAGGCTCGGCGCAGTTCGAAAGCAGCCTGACCTGCATCGACGCCCAACAGAGTTTCCGCCCGCTGGCCAACACTCATCGCCCCATCGTCAAAGGCCCGCAGACCGCGCTGGTGGTAGGCCCCAAGGGCGAGGAAATCTGGACCGACCAGTACGGCCGCGTGAAGGTGCATTTCTACTGGGACCGCCACGACCAATCCAACGAGAACAGCTCGTGCTGGATTCGTGTGTCGCAATCCTGGGCCGGCAAGAACTGGGGCTCGATGCAGATTCCACGCATCGGCCAAGAGGTGATCGTCAGCTTCCTCGAAGGCGACCCCGACCGACCGATCATCACCGGGCGGGTGTACAACGCTGAGCAGACGGTGCCCTACGACTTGCCGGAGAACGCCACCCAAAGCGGCATGAAAAGCCGCTCCAGCAAGGGCGGAACGCCGGCCAACTTCAATGAAATCCGCATGGAGGACAAGAAGGGGTTGGAGCAGTTGTATATCCATGCCGAGCGTAACCAGGACATCGTGGTGGAGGTGGATGAAAGCCACTCGGTGGGGCATGACCGCAACAAGAGTATTGGGCATAACGAGACGGTGACCATTGGCAGTAACCGCCTGCGGGTTGTGCGCAATAACGACACGGTGATCGTGGGCGGTGCCAAGTCCGACAGCGCCGCCACGAGTTACACCATCGAGGCCGGCGAGAGTCTTCGCCTGGTGTGCGGCGACAGCGTGATTGAGCTCAAGGCTGGCGGCGACATCAACCTGACCTGTGGCTCGTTCAACCTGTTTTCCACCGGCAGCAGCAAGATCCAGACGAAGGGCAAGCTGGACATCAACCTGGGCAGCGACAAAGGCACTTCGCCGGGTGCCCAGGGCGTGCAAAGCACGATCAAGTCCGCCGTCGAGTCAAAATTCCCCGGTAAGCCCGGTGCTGGTCAATAACGAGATTTTGTCACCATGAACTACCTGATCAACGAAGCCCAATTCACCCTTCCCGACGCCGAGGTACAGGACACCTCCATCAATATCCTCAAGTTCGCCAAGCTGGGCACCACCCTGGTGGTGAGCCGCAGCCCGTTGGCGGACGGCGAAAGCCTGCAAAGCAATTTTGAAGGCCAGCTGAAAAAACTCGAGCAGCAGGTCAAAGATCTGCGCTATAGCCCTGCACAAGCGGTCAAGGTCGGCCCAGCGCAGGACATCGATGCGTTTGAAGTGCAGAACCACTTCAACAAAGGCAGCGACAACATTTACCAGTATCAGCTGGCGATGCAGATACCTGGTACCCGCAATCTGATTGCCCTGAGCTACGTCAAGACCCAGCCCCTGGGCCCTGCCGAAGCGGCACACTGGGCAACGCTGAAAAACACACTCCACTTCCTCGCCACGCCCTGAGTCGAGTCTGAGCAATGAGTGAGGATCTTTGGGCGGCCCGCGAAGGCGACGCACTGCTGCACACCTCGGTGATGGCCGATATTCTCGGCGGCGTGCTGGAAGTGGCCGCCTATGCGGCGCTCACCACCGTGGGCTGCCTGGCCGTTGCCGGGGCGGTGTTCCTCGCGACGGGTGCAACCATCGCCACCGGCGGTGTAGCCCTGGTGTTGGTGGTGGGCGCGGTCGTCGGTATTACCGCTGGCCTCACGGGGGCGGACTTGAAGATATCCAGTTGGTGCGAGTCCGCCGCCAACTGGGTGTTCCCGCCGGTGATCGATGCCTTCATCACCAGCGGTTCGCACAACGTATTCATCAATGGCAAAAAGGCCGCCCGCGCCGCAGGCAAGATGACGGCTGTACCCGTCGCGCCCAGCGAGCCGGCAGCGCCGAGCTTCCTGGATATGGCCGGGGAGTTTTTCTCGCAGATGTGGCGCCCGACCGTCGCCTCGCCCGCCCCCGGCACCGAGCCGTGCCCGCTGGACACCGTGGCGTGCAACAAGCATCCGCCCATGCCCCTGCAGTTTATTGCCGAAGGTTCCAGCTCGGTGTTCATCAACGGGCAGCCTGCGGCACGCAGCGGTGATCGCAGTACCTGTGACGCCAAGATTGGCACCGCCCAGGGCTTGATTTCGCCGGATGTGCGCATTGGTGGTGAGACCATTGTGGTGCAGGAGATTCGTAGCGGGAAAACGCCAGGGGTGGGGCTGGCGATTGCCGTGGTGATGGCGCTACGGGGCAATGTGAAGTGTTTCTGGACCAAGCTGCCCTGCCTGGTCGGTGGCTTGCTGGTGGGGGGCGCCGTCTCTTACGCAACCAGCAAGGTCACCTCCGCGCTCAAGAGCGCCATGAATGGCTCGCCCAATCCAGTGCACAGCGCGACGGGAGCCAAGATCCTGGGCGGGGATGAGGAACTGGACTTCACGTTACAGGGATTGCTCCCGATAGATTGGCAGCGCTTTTACAGCAGCCTCGACACACGCCGGGACGGCCTATTTGGCGCTGGCTGGAGCGTCGCATATGAGGTGTCGATCGAGATAGAAGCGGACGAAAACCTGGTCTACATCGACGAGCAAGGACGCCGCCTGGAGATCGGTTACATCCCGCTGTCCGGCGGAGCGTTCGATCCGGGCCAAGGCCTTGCAGTCAGGCGCAGTGGCGACGGCGCGGTATTGATCGAGAGCATCGACGGCCTGTATCGCCTGTTCGAGCCCGACCCGCTGAATAACTCGCGGATGCGCTTGCATCTGCTGGGTGATCGCAATGAGGGGCGGATCTTCCTCGACTACGACAGTCAGGGCCGACTGTATCGCCTGCGCGACACCCACGACTTGATGCATGTAGAACTGAACTACTCGGCTGAACACCCTAGGCGTGTGAGCTACATCGAGCGGCGTTACCTGCGCCAGGACCATTTCGATGCGCGCAGCGATGTGCTCGTCAGTTATCGCTACGACAGCGTGGGCGATCTGGCTGAAGTGCTGGACGAGCAAGGTACAACCCTTCGACGCTTTGCCTACGACAATGACCGGCGAATGGTCGAACACCAATTGCCGAGTGGCCTGCGCTGCTTCTACCAATGGGCTGAAGTACCTGGGCCAGGCGGCCCGGAATGGCGCGTCAGCCGCCACTGGACAGATGCGCGTGATGAATACAGCTTCCATTACGACCTGGACGCCGGCATTACCCGCGTGACCGACGGCCTGATGCGGGTTAGCACCCGGCATTGGAACCCGCAGTTCCAGATCACTCGCTACGTCGATAACCTGGGTCATACGTGGCAGTTTGAGTGGAACGATGATCGCCAGTTGCTCGGTGCGATTGATCCGCAAAAAGGCCAGTGGCGTTTCAACTATGACGCGTCCGGCAACCTGAGCGCCGTCATCGATCCGCTGTCCAGAACCAGTAGCACGCAATGGCTGGCGCACTGGGCATTGCCCCAAGTGGAAACCGATCCGGCAGGCAACAGTTGGCATTATCGGTACGACCAGCGTGGCAATTGCGTCGAGGAAATCGACCCACTGGGAAACCGTACGCGCTATGTGTATGACGGGTTCGGTCAGCCGGTGCAAATCATCGACGCCACTGAAAAAACCAAGACACTGCATTGGAACGAATGGAACCAGTTGGTCGAGGCGGTAGATTGCTCGGGTTACCCCACCCGTTATCAATACGATGCGTTCGGCAATCTGGTGGCTCAGACCAATGCGGAAGGCGAGTCGGTGCGCTACCGGTACGGACCTCGAGGGCTATTGCTGGAATGCCAGCTTCCGGATGGTCGCGTGGAACAGTTCCAGCGCAGCGCCACTGGTTATCTGCTTGCTCACATCGATCCCGGCGGCGCCGTCACACGCTATGCCTATAATAGTCGCGGCTTGGTCAACCAACGGTGGGATGCGCATAACCGCAGCGTGATGTTCGACCATGACGACTATGGGCGACTGCGCAAACTGACCAATGAGAACGGAGAGAGCTATCACTTTGAATGGGACGCAGCGGATCGCATGGTACAGCAGCAGGATCTTGACCAGAGCCGGCGCCGCTACACCTATGATCCGCTGGCTGATGTCGTCGCCGTGGATTACCTGCCGGGGACGGAAGGCGAACCCGTAGCCCCATTGTCGCACCAGTTTCAGCGAGATCCGGTTGGACGCCTGGTCAGCAAAATAACTGCGGATGGTACTACCAGCTACGTCCACGACCTGAGCGACCAACTGATCGGTGTCACTTTCACAGCGCCTGATGGGAGTGAGCAATCACTCGGTTTCAGCTATGACGCCATGGGGCAGCTCCTAGAGGAACAGAGCTCGGCCGGTTCTGTGCAGCATCGTTACGACGAACTGGGAAACCTGATTCAAACCGGCTTGCCCGATGGTCGGTGGCTCAATCGCTTGTACTACGGCAGTGGCCACCTGCATCAGTTGAATCTCGATGGTAAGGTCATTAGCGACTTCGAGCGGGATCGTTTGCACCGCGAAGTGCAACGCACTCAGGGCCAACTCAAAACGAGTACCGCCTATGATCGAAGTGGACGGGTTCGCTCGCGACAGCGTCGTAGTATTGACCAACCGTGGCAATTGCCACCGTTGGTTGAGACTGAATACTGCTACGACCCAAGCGATAACCTGATCGGGCGTCGTCGTACTGACCGTCAAGAGCTTCTGGGCTACGACAGTACGGGACGTATCCTCGTCAACCACCAAGCAGGACGCAGCGAAACCTACGCCTATGATGCTGCCGCCAATTTGCTCGACGGCCCGACCCAAGGCGGCCTGGTAAGGCATAACCGCCTGCTCACCTATCAAGACAAACGTTACAAGTACGACACCCTTGGACGGATGATCGAGAAAAGCAGCACGGCGCGCGGGTTGCAACGGTTTACTTACAATGCCGAGCATCGCCTGATCGAAGTACATAGCCAGAAAGGCGCGCTGAACACGATTGTGAGGATGGTGTACGACCCTCTGGGGCGGCGTGTTGGCAAAACCGAACACGACGCCAATGGGCTCTGCCTGGGAGAAACACGCTTCGACTGGGATGGCTTGCGTCTTTTACAGGAACATCGGCATAGCCAGACCAGCCTCTATCTATATGACAATTACAGCTATGACCCGCTAGCTCGAGTGGACGGTACGGGGAAACACCAGTGTGTACGGTATTACCACAATGACCTGAACGGACTGCCAGAGTACCTCACTGAGACTGATGGGCTCATAGTTTGGCAAGCGCGCTACGAAGCATGGGGCGCGCCCCTTGAAGAAGTGCGAGAAGCGTACTTCATCGAGGAGCAAAACCTGCGATTCCAGGGTCAGTATCTTGATCGAGAAACCGGGTTGCATTTCAATACCTTGCGGTATTACGACCCCGACGTTGGCCGTTTTACGACACCTGACCCTATAGGTCTGGCAGGTGGTTTGAATCTTTACGCTTATGCCTCGAACCCGCTGACTTGGATCGATCCTCTTGGACTGAACCCAGCGCTCCTGGAGGCGCTTGGCTCGGATGCAAAATCAGTCGGTGTTTATCGATTTACTGACAAAAATGGCAAGCTCTATGTAGGTTCTACTACTGATCAAACCTTCGGCTCAAGACTGAGTCAGCATGTCGCTTCTGGAAAACTGCCGGCTGACAAAATCAGCTCGGTACAGTTACACAGTATGAACGGGGCCACCGCCCAGGAAATCTACAAGGTCGAAGCCAGTGAAATTGTGCGAAATGGCGGCAGGAGCGTAGACGGCGGGAAAACCTCCAACCTTCGAGCGCCTGCCGGTACACGTGAGCTATTCAAAAACCCCAACTGGGTCGCAACAGAAAAATCCAAACCATCACGTTTCGGAAAATGTGGCTAAGGAGTCAAAAATGGGCGCCTGGAATTACAACCCTTGGGAAAACGATGAAGCCGCGGACTGGTTTCAGGAGTTCTGGAAACAACAAAATTTTGCGGTCTTGATCAACGAAATCAGCCAGTTTGATCCCGCTGAAGAACGTTATGACGCCTTTAGGGCTGCCTGTTATCTATTACAAACCCTAGGCAACCCCTATATATGGCCAGCTGAATATCTGGCACAACTCAAACCCCTGATCGAGCAGGCTATTTCAATACTGACCCAACTGATTGATCCGCCCAATGACGAATGGGGGTTTCTTGATATGTGGGGCGACAGTGCCGATGTTATCAACGCAGTGGAGGAACAAATCGACGCTCTGAAAATGCGATTAGGCGAGCTGGCTTAATCTGGCATACGCATCAGCACCCAACAAAAAATGGGCACCCGACCCAGTCGGCGTGCCCATCTTCTTTACCGCCCCGCCTCCCTTCGAGACGGTACCGCTTAACTTACGGGTTGACGCTGTCTTTGAGCGACTTGCCCGGCTTGAACGCTACGGTGTTGCTCGCCTTGATTTTCACTGGCTCACCGGTTTGCGGGTTTTTGCCGGTGCGGGCGCCGCGGTGGCGTTGCAGGAAAGTGCCGAAGCCGACCAGGGTGACGCTGTCCTTGCGGTGCAGGGCGCCGGTGATTTCTTCGAGGACGGCATTGAGGACGCGGTTGGCCTGTTCTTTGGTGAGATCGGCTTTTTCAGCGATGGCGGCTGCGAGATCTGGTTTACGCATATGTGAAGCCTCTTTGACGGTTTTTTGTTGTTATGTCCGTGCTGCTCTCTGGTGGAGCAGCGCCAAGGCGCCGCAGGCTCTACTCTGCGGCAGACGGGAGTGAGGATGGCATGCCCTCGGGCGCCGCGCCAGTCTCGCGGCGGCCTTTCTCGGGGTATGAACGTGATGTTTGCGACAGAACGGGTGGTATTTACGCCAGTAACGGCGGAAGTTCTTTGTTCAGCGCCAGTTTTTCCATGACAGCGCTGCCGGTCAGTGCGTAACCCAGCAGGCGGCCGCTGGCATCGCGGCACAGGGCCTTGATGTCGGCACCCTGCCCTTCGACACTCCAGACGCCTTCAGTGCCTCGTGGCGCAGGTGATACCACCAGCGGGCACACCGGGGTTTTCACGGTGATGGGCATCGGTCCATAGCTCACCGCCGTGGCATTGCCGGCCAGGGTTTGCGCCAGGGCACGGGCGCAGCTCATCAGCGGCATCACGTACAACAGGTTCAGGCCATCCACCTCGGCGCAGTCGCCCAGGGCATAGATATTGGCGTGGGAGGTCTTGAGGTGGCGGTCCACCATGATCCCGCGGTTGATTTGCAGGCCGGCCGCTGCGGCCAGGTCTACACGCGGGCGCAGGCCAATGGCAGACACCACCAGGTCACAGTGGATCACTTCACCGTCCGACAGGTGCGCTTCAAGGCCATCAGCCGTGCGTTGCAGGCGATTGAGCACCGGGCCCAGGTGGAAACGCGCGCCGATGCCTTCCAGCCCGGCTTGCACCGCTGCGGCTGCCGCCGGGTGCAGCAGGGTCGGCATGACTTGCTCACACGGCGCGACCAGGTCGATTTCATAGCCGCCCAGGATCAGATCATTGGCAAACTCACAGCCGATCAGGCCAGCGCCAAGCAGCAGCACGCGCCGTTTGCCGGCAGCAGCGGCACGAAAGCGCGCGTAGTCTTCCAGGTCGTTGATCGGGAAAATCAGCTCAGCCGCATCGCCTTCGACCGGTACGCGCACGGTTTCTGCGCCCCAGGCCAGGACCAGGTCGCGGTAGCTCACCGCTTCCTCGCCGATCCACAGGCGCTTGTGGCCTGGGTCGATGCCGCTGATGCGCGTATGGGTGCGCACCTGGGCCTTGAGTTGCTCGGCCATGGCGCCAGGTTCGGCCATGCTCAGGCCATCGGCTTCCTTGTTCTTGCCAAAGCCGGTGGAGAGCATGGGCTTGGAGTAGGAGCGTCCGTCATCGGCAGTGATCAGCAGCAACGGGGTCTCGCTGTCGAGCTTGCGAAACTCCCGGGCGACGTTGTAACCGGCCAATCCTGTGCCGATGATCACGACAGGTGCGTTCATTCCTTTCTCCTTGTAGTACGTTTCTTAAATTCGGGATTACGCGATTTCGATCATTTCGAAGTCCGACTTACCCACGCCGCAGTCCGGGCACAGCCAGTCTTCCGGGACGTCCTGCCACAGAGTGCCTGGTGCAATACCGTCATCCGGCCAGCCGTCCGCTTCGTTATAGATAAGGCCACAGACGATACATTGCCACTTCTTCATTACATGCTTCCTCAGGTTCAGGCGTGTTGGCCGGCGGTCGATGGATCCAGCGTTGCCGCGCGGCTCAGGGCGTTTTGTACTGATCGGGGCCGGCAGATGCAAGCACGTTCGACGCAAACGACGGGTTTGGCACGGCAAAAGCCCAGGGTGCCATGGTAAGCTCGCCGCCTCTTTTGCTGCCAATACTGACTCACCGTGCCGCACTCAATCGCCCTTCCCGATGCTTGCCAATGGCTGACCCAGAGCCTTCTGAGCCCCTTGCCCACGCCCTTGACCCTCAACTGGCTGTTTGACGAAGGCTCGCTGACGCGACGGCTGACGTGGCTGTCCAACGAGGGTTTCAGCGTGACGCCGCTGTTCGAAGGCTGGCAACCGTTGCGCGACGACGAATGCGCCGCCCTGGACCTACCGCCGGCCAGTATCGGTTGGGTACGCGAGGTGTATTTGCGCGGGCACGGCCAGCCTTGGGTGTTCGCCCGCAGCGTGGCGGCCCGCAGTGCCTTGCAGGGCGACGGGCTGCACATGGACGAACTGGGCAGCCGCTCGCTGGGCGAGTTGCTGTTCTGCGACCGCGCCTTTACCCGCCAGGCCATTGAAGTGTGTCACTACCCTCGTGCCTGGCTGCCGACAGCGGACCAGGCCGATAATCTGTGGGCGCGCCGCTCGCGCTTCGACCGCGGGGCGCTGAGCGTGCTGGTGGCGGAAGTCTTCCTGCCCAGTTTCTGGCACGCGCTGCAAGATCATCCGGAGAACTGCTGATGTACCAACGTCTGCTCAAGTCCTTGAACCGCCTGAACCCCAGGGCCTGGGATTTCATTCAGTTGACGCGCATGGACAAGCCCATCGGCATCTACCTGCTGCTGTGGCCGACGCTGTGGGCCCTGTGGATCGCCGGCAAGGGTTCGCCGTCACTGATCAATATCGTGATTTTCGTGCTGGGCGTGGTACTGACCCGGGCCGGCGGCTGCGTGATCAATGACTGGGCCGACCGCAAGGTCGATGGCCATGTGAAACGCACCGAGCAACGCCCGCTGGTTAGCGGCAAGATCAGTTCGAAGGAAGCGCTGGTGTTTTTTGCCGTGCTGATGGGCATCAGTTTCCTGCTGGTGCTGCTGACCAATGCCAGCACCATCCTGCTGTCCCTGGGCGGCCTCGCACTGGCGGCAAGCTACCCGTTCATGAAGCGCTACACCTATTACCCCCAAGTGGTGCTGGGCGCAGCGTTTTCCTGGGGCATGCCGATGGCGTTTACCGCCGAGACCGGCCATTTGCCTGCCACCGCGTGGCTGCTGTACATCGCCAACCTGTTGTGGACGGTGGGCTACGACACCTATTACGCCATGACCGACCGCGATGACGATTTGAAGATCGGGGTGAAATCCACCGCCATTCTGTTCGGTGACGCTGACCGCGTGATCATCCTCACCCTGCAAGGCCTGGCGCTGGCGTGCCTGTTGCTGGCCGGCGCACGGTTCGAGCTGGGCGGGTGGTTCCACCTCGGGTTGCTGGCGGCAGCGGGCTGTTTTGTCTGGGAGTTCTGGTACACACGGGACAGGGAACGCATGAAGTGCTTCAAGGCGTTCTTGCATAATCACTGGGCGGGGTTGGCGATTTTTGTCGGGATCGTGGTGGATTACGCGGTTCGCTGAGGATTCTGTGGTGATTGTTGGGGCGCCATCGCAGGCAAGCCAGCTCCCACATTTTGATTGTATTCGCACATCAAAAAAATGTGGGAGGGGCTTGCGCTCGATGGACTCAGCAGCGCCGCAGACTTAAGGCTTGATGATGTGCCAGACGCTACCTTTGCCATCACCGGTCTTGTCACCGGCTTTCTTGTCGTCCTTGTAGGTGTAGACAGGCTTGCCTTTGTAGGCCCACTGGCTGGTCTGGTCGTCGCGGGTGATCACCGTCCAATCGCCGGTCTTGGTGTCGGTGGACTCTGCCTTCAGCGGTGGCCAGTTGGTCGCGCACTGGTCCTTGCACACTGATTTGCCATCAGCGTCCTTGTCGAAGGTGTAGAGCGTCATGCCCTTGTGGTCCACCAACATCCCATCTTTAGTCATCGCCGGCTCTGCCGCAAACGCCAACCCTGGCAGCGTCAACACCGCAGATACCAGCAGGGTTTTCCAGGAAACAGTGCTGTAAGTCATCGGAACCTTCCTTTTGTGGTTGTCAGGATTCGGACCCAAAGGGTAGTCCAGAGTGCCGTTAATTGCCCAAGCGACTAAATTACTGTCACACGACTGCAATAATTCCGTTATCTAATGCGGCGCAAGACAGTTAAATGACAAGAGGATTGAGCATGGTTGGCAGGAGCATTCTGATCGTTGACGACGAAGCGCCCATTCGCGAAATGATCGCCGTCGCGTTGGAAATGGCCGGCTATGACTGCCTGGAGGCGGAGAACTCCCAGCAGGCCCACGCCATTATCGTCGACCGCAAGCCGGACCTGATCCTGCTCGACTGGATGCTGCCCGGCACCTCGGGCATCGAATTGGCCCGCCGTCTCAAGCGTGACGAGCTGACCGGGGATATCCCGATCATCATGCTCACCGCCAAGGGCGAAGAGGACAACAAGATCCAGGGCCTGGAAGTGGGCGCCGATGACTACATCACCAAGCCGTTTTCCCCACGGGAACTGGTGGCGCGCCTCAAAGCCGTGCTGCGCCGCGCCGGCCCGACCGATGGCGAAGCGCCTATCGAAGTCGACGGCTTGATCCTGGACCCGATCAGCCACCGCGTGACCATCGACGGCAAGCCCGCGGAGATGGGGCCGACCGAATACCGCCTGCTGCAATTCTTCATGACTCACCAGGAGCGCGCCTACACCCGTGGCCAACTGCTCGACCAGGTATGGGGCGGCAACGTCTATGTGGAAGAGCGCACTGTGGACGTGCATATCCGCCGCCTGCGCAAAGCCTTGGGCGACGCGTACGAGAATCTGGTACAAACCGTGCGCGGCACCGGCTATCGGTTTTCTACCAAAGGCTGAGCCAGTCCTCCTCCCTTAACAGCTGACAAGGACGCATGTTTAAGTGAACCAGAACTGGCATGGCACCCTGATCCGCCACATGCTTCTGTTGATCACTGCCTGCCTGCTGGTCGGGCTGATCAGTGGCTATTACGGCTGGAGCCTGGCCGCCGGCATCGCGTTGTACCTGGGCTGGACCCTCAAACAATTGCTGCGCCTGCATGAATGGCTGCGCCAGCACAAACCCGATGAGGCCCCCCCCGATGGCTATGGCCTGTGGGGCGAGGTGTTCGACAGCATCTACCACCTGCAGCGCCGCGACCAACGGGTACGCGGGCGCCTGCAAGCGGTGATCGACCGGGTGCAGGAGTCCACCGCCGCGCTCAAGGACGCGGTGATCATGCTCGACAGCGACGGCAACCTGGAATGGTGGAACCGTGCCGCCGAGACTCTGCTGGGCCTCAAGACGCCCCAGGACAGCGGCCAGCCGGTGACCAACCTGGTGCGTCACCCGCGCTTCAAGGAATACTTCGAGCAGGACAACTACGAAGAAGCCCTGGAAATCCCCTCGCCCACCAACGACCGCGTGCGCATCCAGCTGTACCTGACTCGCTACGGCAACAACGAGCACTTGATGCTGGTACGTGATGTGACCCGTATTCACCAGCTGGAACAGATGCGCAAAGACTTCGTCGCCAACGTTTCCCATGAGCTGCGTACGCCCTTGACGGTGATTTGCGGCTACCTGGAGACGTTGCTGGACAATGTCGATGAGATCAACCCGCGCTGGAGCCGCGCCCTGCAGCAGATGCAAGTGCAAGGCTCGCGCATGCAAACCCTGCTTAACGACCTGCTGTTGCTGGCCAAGCTTGAAGCCACGGACTACCCCTCGGACAACCACCCCGTGGCGGTGCAGAGCCTGTTGCAGACGATCAAGAACGATGCCCAGGCCCTCTCGGGCGAACGCGGGCAGCAGATCACGCTGGAGGCCGACCCAACCGTATTGCTCAAGGGCAGTGAAGGCGAATTGCGCAGTGCATTCTCCAACCTGGTGTTCAACGCGGTGAAGTACACCCAGGACAAGGGCAATATCCGCATTCGCTGGTGGGCCGACGAGCACGGCGCGCACCTGAGTGTGCAGGACTCGGGTATCGGTATCGACGCCAAGCACCTGCCGCGCCTGACCGAGCGCTTCTACCGTGTCGACTCCAGCCGCAACTCCAACACCGGCGGCACCGGGCTGGGCCTGGCCATCGTCAAGCATGTGCTGCTGCGCCATCGGGCCCGCCTGGAAATAAGCAGCGTGCTGGGGCATGGCAGTACCTTTACCTGTCATTTTCCGCCGGCGCAGGTAAACCGTTCGCGAGCGGTCGAGGCCGATGATTAAGCGGAAGTGAGCACGGCCCACTGTGGGAGCTGGCTTGCCTGCGATGACGGCGGGTCAGCCAAATTATCGGTAGCAGGCAGACCGCCATCGCAGGCAAGCCAGCTCCCACACGGGTTCTGCGACACGACTTTGCAGCCCCGCCCGGCAGCGGGCACTAGGCAAGCGCCCCGTCAGCCGCTACATTGGCCGACTTGCGCCTGCCTTTCAGGCCTACCTGTCACCCCTTATTGAACACACGGAACCTGCAAAACCCCATCATGGACCCTTCCCCTGGCATTACCCTCGCTACACTCTTCGCCGATTTCGGCATGATTCTTTTTGCACTGATCCTGGTACTGCTCAACGGTTTCTTCGTTGCGGCGGAATTTGCCATGGTCAAACTGCGCGCCACCCGCGTCGAGGCCATCGCCCATAAGAACGGCTGGCGCGGGCAGATCCTGCGTACCGTGCACAGCCAGCTCGACGCCTACCTCTCGGCTTGCCAGTTGGGTATCACCCTGGCGTCCCTGGGCCTGGGCTGGGTCGGTGAACCGGCTTTTGCGCACATCCTCGAGCCGATGCTGGGCGCGGTCGGCGTGCAGTCGCCGGAAGTGATCAAGGGCGTGTCGTTCTTTGCCGCCTTCTTCGTGATTTCCTACCTGCACATCGTGGTCGGTGAGTTGGCCCCAAAATCCTGGGCGATTCGCAAACCCGAGTTGCTGTCACTGTGGACGGCCGTGCCGCTGTACCTGTTCTACTGGGCGATGTACCCGGCCATTTACCTGCTCAACGCCAGTGCCAACGCCATCCTCCGTATCGCGGGCCAAGGCGAGCCTGGCCCGCACCATGAGCACCATTACAGCCGCGAAGAACTCAAGCTGATCCTGCACTCCAGCCGTGGCCAGGACCCCAGCGACCAAGGCATGCGCGTCCTCGCCTCCGCCGTGGAAATGGGCGAGCTGGAAGTAGTGGACTGGGCCAACTCCCGGGAAGACCTGGTGACTCTGGACTTCAACGCCCCGCTCAAGGAAATCCTCGCGCTGTTCCGTCGCCATAAATTCAGCCGTTACCCGGTGTATGACGCGGTGCGCAACGAGTTTGTCGGTTTGCTGCACATCAAGGATTTGCTCCTGGAACTGGCGGCCCTGGACCATATCCCCGAATCGTTCAACCTGGCCGAATTGACCCGCCCACTGGAACGCGTATCGCGGCATATGCCGTTGTCGCAACTGCTGGAGCAGTTCCGCAAAGGCGGCGCGCACTTCGCCCTGGTGGAAGAAGCCGACGGCAAGATCATCGGCTACTTGACCATGGAAGACGTGCTGGAAGTGCTGGTGGGCGATATCCAGGACGAACACCGCAAGGCCGAGCGCGGCATCCTCGCCTACCAGCCCGGCAAACTGCTGGTGCGTGGCGACACGCCGTTGTTCAAGGTGGAACGCCTGTTGGGCGTCGACCTGGACCACATCGAAGCCGAAACCCTGGCCGGCCTGATCTACGACACGCTCAAGCGCGTGCCGGAAGAAGAAGAAGTGCTGGAAGTTGAAGGCTTGCGGATCATCATCAAGAAGATGAAAGGGCCGAAGATCGTGTTGGCCAAGGTGCTGTTGCTGGACTGACTGTAGACCAGTCGCCCTCTGTAGGAGCGAGCTTGCTCGCGAAAAACTCACAGGCGCCGCGTTTATTCAGGAAGCACGCGTTATCGTTGGCGTTTTTCGCGAGCAAGCTCGCTCCTACAGGGGATAGGCGTCGCGGTGCTTCACGCACCCGGCACGAAATGCTTCTGCGCCGTGCCACGGGCGATCAGGCGGGATATGTAGTCCAGCTTCTGCGCATCCTGGTCGATAAAGCGGAAAGTCAGTTGCAACCAGTCGCTGTCGGGCTTGGGCTCGTAGGCGACGATGGCGTGCAGGTAGCCGTTGAGCCGTGCGACTTCGGCGTTGTCGCCCTGTTCAAGGTCGAGCACGGCGCTTTCCAGTACTTGTGGCAGGACCTCGCCACGCTTTACCACCAGCAACGCTTCCTTGATGCTCAAGGCCTTGATCACGCATTGCTGGGTGCCACTTGCGAGGCGCAACTGGCCCTGACCGCGACTGCCCGTCGGCGCCGCTGCTGCGGGGGCCTTGGCTGGCGGTGTATTGAGCAGACCTTTGCTGGGCGCCGCCACCGGGGCCGGCTTGACCGCTTCGGGTTTGCCGCCGGTCAGGGCGCTCAGGGAGTCGTTGCCAAAGGCTGAGTTCATCTTGGTCGGCGCGCTGGCAATCAGCGCATCGAGGCGACCGATCTTGTGCAGGGCCTGCTTGACCTTGTTCAGCAACTGCTCGTTGGTGAACGGCTTGCTGACGTAGCCGGAAACCCCCGCCTGAATCGCCTGCACCACGTTTTCCTTGTCGCCACGGCTGGTCACCATCACGAACGGCATGGCCTTCAAGTGCGCTTGCTCGCGGCACCAGGTCAACAGCTCAATGCCGGACATTTCCGGCATTTCCCAGTCACACAGCACCAGGTCGAAGGTTTCGCGCATGAGGATGGATTGCGCCTTTTTGCCATTCACCGCATCTTCGATCTTGATCCCGGGGAAGTAATTACGCAGGCACTTCTTCACCAGGTCGCGAATAAACGAGGCGTCATCCACCACCAACACACTGACTTTACTCATCGACCCTTCATCCTATTAAAACGTCTGCAAAACGCCTGACTGATGGCATTTTGCCAAAACTCGCGGGTCACAGAAGGACTTTATGGCGCCTGCTGTGCAAAAAATTCAGATGCCGCAAACGAAAACGCCCGGCCAGAGGCCGGGCGTTAATTTCTCGGGCAACCTTACTTATCGTCCGATTCGCCCGGAACATTAGGGATTAGATCAGCAGTGCCTTCAACTTCGGCCTTCATGCGCTTGAGGCCCATGTGCCGCACGTCGGTGCCGCGCACCAGATAAATCACCAATTCCGAAATATTGCGCGCGTGGTCGCCGATACGCTCCAGGGAGCGCAGCACCCAGATAATGTTCAAGACCCGCGAGATCGAACGCGGGTCTTCCATCATGTAAGTGGCCAACTCGCGCAGCGCAGTCTTGTATTCGCGGTCGATGATCTTGTCGTACTGTGCCACCGACAACGCCAGTTCGGCGTCAAAGCGGGCGAAGGCGTCGAGGGCATCGCGCACCATGTTGCGCACCTGATCGCCGATATGGCGCACCTCCACGTAGCCACGGGGGGCTTCACCCTCTTCGCACAGCTGGATGGCGCGGCGGGCAATCTTGGTGGCTTCATCGCCAATGCGCTCCAGGTCGATCACCGACTTGGAAATGCTGATGATCAAACGCAGGTCCGAGGCCGCTGGCTGGCGGCGGGCAAGAATGCGCAGGCACTCTTCGTCGATATTGCGTTCCATCTGGTTGATCTGCTCGTCAATCTCACGCACCTGCTGAGCCAGGCCCGAGTCGGCCTCGATCAGCGCGGTGACCGCATCATTGACTTGCTTCTCCACCAGCCCGCCCATCGCCAGGAGGTGGCTGCGCACTTCCTCAAGCTCGGCATTGAACTGCGCGGAGATGTGGTGGGTAAGGCCTTCTTTGCTAATCATGTTGGCGTCCTTGGAGCGTCCGGTAAGGTGCGGAGAACCGCAGCGTCAGTGCAATCAGAACCACAGCTTCCTAGCCGTAGCGACCGGTGATGTAGTCTTCGGTCTGCTTCTTCGCCGGATTGGTGAACAGGGTGTCGGTGTCGCCGAACTCCACCAGCTTGCCCATGTACATGAACGCGGTGTAGTCGGAAACCCGCGCCGCCTGTTGCATGTTGTGGGTCACGATGACGATGGTGAACTTGGACTTGAGCTCGTAGATCAGTTCTTCGACTTTCAGCGTCGAGATCGGGTCGAGTGCCGAGCACGGTTCGTCGAGCAGCAGCACTTCCGGCTCCACGGCGATGGTGCGCGCGATCACCAGACGTTGCTGCTGGCCGCCGGACAGGCCGAGTGCCGATTCGTGCAGGCGGTCCTTGACCTCGTCCCACAGCGCCGCGCCTTTAAGGGCCCACTCAACGGCTTCGTCGAGGATGCGCTTCTTGTTGATGCCCTGGATGCGCAGGCCGTAGACCACGTTTTCGTAGATGGTCTTGGGGAACGGGTTAGGCTTCTGGAACACCATGCCCACGCGGCGACGCAGTTCGGCCACGTCTTCGCCCTTGCGGTAGATATTGGTGCCGTAGAGGTTGATTGCACCTTCTACACGGCAACCGTCCACCAGGTCATTCATGCGGTTGAAGGTACGCAACAACGTGGACTTGCCGCAGCCCGACGGGCCGATGAAGGCGGTCACGCGTTGCTTGGGGATGTTCATGCTGACATCGAACAGTGCCTGCTTGTCGCCGTAGTACAGGCTCAGGCCGGGGACTTCGATGGCCACGGTTTCCTGGGCCAGGCTCAGGCTCTGCTTGTCGCGACCCAGGGCAGACATGTTGATGCCGTGGGATTGGGTTTCGTGTTGCATGGGATGCTCCCTGTGCTACCAATTCATTTCGTTGAACCGCCGGGGCGGCTTACTCAAATTCTGTGCCTGACACCGAGCCCTGTGGGAGCTGGCTTGCCTGCGATACGGGCGGCGCGGTATTGCAGTAAAACCGCGGTGATGCTATCGCAGGCAAGCCAGCTCCCACATTGGATCGCATTAGCTGTCCAGCGCTTTGTATTTTTCGCGCAGGTGGTTACGAATCCACACTGCCGACAGGTTGAGCGTGGCGATCACCAGTACCAGCAGCAAGGCGGTGGCGTACACCAACGGCCGTGCGGCTTCGACGTTGGGGCTCTGGAAGCCGACGTCATAAATATGGAAGCCCAGGTGCATGATCTTCTGGTCCAGGTGCAGGTACGGGTAGTTGCCATCCAGCGGCAGCGACGGCGCCAGCTTCACTACACCCACCAGCATCAGCGGTGCCACCTCACCCGCGGCACGGGCCACGGCGAGGATCATGCCGGTCATCATCGCCGGGCTGGCCATTGGCAGCACGATCTTCCACAACGTTTCCGCCTTGGTCGCGCCGAGCGCCAGGGAGCCTTCACGCACGGTGCGAGGAATCCGCGCCAGGCCTTCTTCGGTGGCCACGATCACCACAGGCACCGCCAGCAGCGCCAGGGTCAGCGAAGCCCAGAGCAACCCCGGCGTACCGAAGGTCGGCGCAGGCAGCGCTTCAGCGAAGAACAAACGGTCTACCGAGCCCCCCAGTACATACACGAAGAAGCCCAGGCCGAACACGCCGTAGACGATGGCCGGTACGCCGGCCAGGTTGTTCACGGCGATGCGGATGATGCGCGTCAAGGTGTTCTGCTTGGCGTATTCACGCAGGTACACCGCGGCCAGTACGCCAAACGGGGTCACGATCATTGCCATGATCAGGGTCATCATCACGGTGCCGAAGATGGCCGGGAAGATCCCGCCTTCGGTGTTGGCTTCCCGTGGGTCATCGCTGAGGAATTCCCAGACCTTGCTGAAGTAGAAGCCGATTTTGGTCATCGTGCCCATGGCGTTCGGCTGGTAGGCGTGCACCACTTTGCCGATGCCGATTTCCACTTCCTTGCCGTTGCCGTCACGCGCCGTCAGGGCGTCGCGGTTGAACTGGGCATGCAGGTCGGCCAGGCGCGCTTCGATGTCCTGGTAGCGGGCGTTCAGCTCGGCGCGGTCGGCGTCCATGTCGGCCTGGGCGGCAGCGTCGAGCTTGCCTTCCAGTTCCAGTTTGCGACCGTGCAGGCGGATGCGCTCCAGCCCTGCGTTGATCGCGCCAATATCGGTTTTTTCCAGGCTCTTGAGCTGAGCGGCCAGCTTGTTCACGCGGTCCACGCGGGCTTGCAGCTCAGGCCACGCGGCCTCGCCTTCGGCAATCACCTTGCCGTCCTGTTTGACGTTGACCAGGGTGCCGTAGAAGTTGCCCCACTCACGACGCTCGATGGCCATCAGGTTCGCAGGCTTGGTCTGGTCCTTCAGCCACTCACCGACAATCCAGGTGAAGTCGTTGCCGTTCAGGTCGCGGTTGCCGACCTTGATCAGCTCACGGGTCATGAATTCCGGGCCCTGGTCGGGCACCGGCAGGCCCGCGCTCTTGAGGCGCTCACGCGGCACTTCTTCTTTCTGCACCACTTCGCCGATCACGATGTGGTTGGCCTGGCCTGGCACGTTGTAGTTGGCCTGGATCAGGTCGGCCGGCCAGAAATGGCCCAGGCCCCGCACCGCAATCACAGCCAGCAAACCAATGGTCATGATGACCGCGATGGACACCGCGCCACCGCTGATCCAGACGCCGGGGGCGCCGCTCTTGAACCATCCATTCAGGGAGTTCTGTTTCACAGACTTCTACCTTTCTTAAAGCGACGAGTATTTCTTGCGCAGACGCTGACGAATCAGCTCGGCGAGGGTGTTCATGATGAAGGTGAACAACAGCAGCACCAGCGCCGAGAGGAACAGCACGCGGTAATGACTGCCGCCCACTTCCGACTCGGGCATCTCCACCGCAACGTTGGCCGCCAGGGTGCGCAGGCCCTCGAACAGGTTCATCTCCATCACCGGGGTGTTACCGGTAGCCATCAGTACGATCATGGTCTCGCCCACGGCGCGGCCCATGCCGATCATCAGCGCCGAGAAGATGCCCGGGCTGGCGGTGAGGATGACCACGCGGGTCATGGTCTGCCACGGCGTGGCGCCCAGGGCCAGGGAACCCAGAGTCAGGCCGCGTGGCACGCTGAACACGGCGTCTTCGGCGATGGAGTAGATGTTCGGGATCACCGCAAAACCCATGGCCAGGCCGACCACCAACGCGTTGCGCTGGTCGTAGGTAATGCCCAGATCGTGGGAGATCCACATGCGCATGTCACCGCCGAAGAACCAGGTTTCCAGGTACGGGCTCATGTACAGCGAGAGCCAGCCCACCAACAGGATCACAGGAATCAGGATCGCGCTTTCCCAACCATCGGGAACGCGCAGGCGGATCGACTCAGGCAAGCGGCTGAAGACAAAGCCGGCGACCAGGATGCCAATCGGCAACAGCATCAACAGGCTGAAAATGCCCGGCAGGTGCCCTTCCACATACGGCGCCAGGAACAGGCCGGCGAAGAATCCGAGGATCACCGTCGGCATGGCTTCCATCAGCTCGATCACCGGCTTGACCTTGCGGCGCAGGCTCGGCGCCATGAAGTAAGCGGTGTAGATCGCTGCAGCAACCGCCAGTGGCGCCGCCAGCAACATGGCGTAGAACGCGGCCTTCAAGGTACCGAAGGTCAGCGGGGCCAGGCTCATCTTGGGTTCGAAGTCAGTGTTGGCGGCCGTGGATTGCCAGACGTATTTAGGCTCGTCGTAGTTCTCGTACCAGACCTTGCTCCACAACGCGCTCCACGACACTTCCGGATGCGGGTTGTCGAGCAACAACGGTTGCAGCTTGCCACCCGCCTCGACAATCACACGGTTGGCCCGTGGCGACATGCCGAACAGACCCTGGCCGTCGACCACCGGGTCCACCAGCAAGGTGCGGTGGGCAGTGCTGTGGAACACGCCGAACTGGCCAGCAGCATCCAGGGCGGTGAAGCCTTTGCGGCGCTCTTCAGCGCTGATTTCGACGATGGGCGCGGTGCCCATCTGGAAGGTGCGGATCTGCTTCAGGCGCTGTTCGCCATCGGGGTCGCGGGCCATGAACCACTGGGCCAGGCCGCCTTTGGAGTTACCTAGGATCAGCGAGATACCGCCGACCAACTGGGTGCTGGCGGTGATTTCCGTGTCGGCGTCTTCCAACAGTTTGTAGCGACCGTTGAGGCTCTTGTCGCGCAGGCTGAACACGTCGGCCAGGGCACGACCGTTGATCACATACAACCACTGCTGGCGTGGGTCGATGAAGATCGCCTTCACCGGCTCGGTCATCTGCGGCAGCTCGACGCGCTTCTGCTCGCTGGTGACCTCACCGGTCATCATGTTTTCTTCACGGCTCAGGGTCAGCACGTTCAAGTGCGAACCGGCGGAACCTGCCACCACCAGGGAGGTATCGGTGGCGTTGAGCGCAACGTGTTCCAAGGGACGACCGGTGTCATCCAGCACGATCGGCGTTTCGCCGTAGGGGTACTCGATCGCTGGGGTGATGGTTTTCTTGCCGTCCGGGTACGACACCTTATAGGTGTGGCGAAACACCAAAGACTGGCCATTGGACAAGCCGAGAATCACCAGCGGGCTGCCCGGCTGATCTTCACCAATGGAAGCAACGCTGGTACCGGCCGGAATCGGCAGGTCGACACGCTTGAGCTCGGCACCGGTGTCCACGGCAAAGAACAGCGCCTGGCCCTTGTCGGAAACCCGCATGGCGACCTGGTTCTGTTCTTCGAGGGAGATCATCAACGGCTTGCCGGCGTCCTGCATCCAAGCGGGCGTCAACGCGTCTTCCTTGGTCAACGAGGCGCCCTGGAACAATGGCGCAACCACATAGGCGAGGAAGAAGAAGATCAGGGTAATGGCGGCCAGCACGGCGAGGCCGCCGACCAGCACATACCAACGGGTGAAGCGATCCTTGAGCGCGCGGATGCGGCGCTTGCGTTGCAGCTCAGGCGTATTGAAATCAATGCGCTTGGGAGGGGAAGTCGTCGTCATGGTGGAATTGGCCAGATCATTCATGCGCACACCCTAGCGATCCTGTATGACAGAAAGATGACAGTGCAGTGACGCAACAAATCCGCCGCGAAGCAGGGCTGGCAGCGGATAAAAATTAGGGATGCAGACTGCTTATGTGGGAGCGGGCTTGCCCGCGATGCCATCAACACGATTTCAACGCTAAACCGCGTCGCCAGCATCGCGGGCAAGCCCGCTCCCACAGAAAAGCATGCGTCTACATCAGGTATCGCAGGCTTAGTTGCCTTCTTTCAGACCCAGGTCAGCCAGGGCCTTGGCGGCGACTTTGGCTGGCAGCGGGATGTAGCCGTCTTTGACCACCACTTCCTGGCCCTGCTTGGACAGCACCAGTTTCACGAACTCAGCTTCCAGCGGCGCCAGTGGCTTGTTCGGGGCTTTGTTGACATACACGTAGAGGAAACGCGACAGCGGATACTTGCCGTTCAGGGCGTTTTCTTCGGAGTCTTCGATGTAGTCAGTGCTGCCTTTCTTGGCCAATGGCACGGTCTTCACGCTGGCGGTCTTGTAGCCGATGCCCGAGTAACCGATGCCGTTCAGCGAGGAGCTGATCGACTGCACGACCGAAGCCGAGCCCGGTTGTTCGTTCACGTTTGGCTTGTAGTCGCCTTTGCACAGGGCTTCTTCCTTGAAGTAGCCGTAGGTGCCGGATACCGAGTTACGCCCGAACAGTTGCACTGGCTTGTTGGCCAGGTCGCCGGTCACGCCCAGGTCACCCCAGGTTTTCACATCGGCTTTGGCGCCGCACAGACGCGTCGAGGAGAAGATCGCATCGACCTGTTCCATGGTCAGGTGCTGGATCGGGTTGTCCTTGTGCACAAATACCGCCAGGGCATCCACGGCAACCGGGATAGCGGTTGGCTTGTAGCCATACTTCTGCTCGAAGGCCGCCAGTTCGGTGTCCTTCATCTTGCGGCTCATCGGGCCCAGGTTGGAGGTGCCTTCAGTCAGCGCAGGTGGCGCAGTAGCGGAGCCAGCAGCTTGAATCTGGATGTTGACGTTCGGGTATTCCTTTTTATAACCCTCGGCCCACAGGGTCATCAGGTTAGCCAAGGTATCGGAGCCGACGCTGGACAGGTTGCCCGACACACCAGTGGTCTTGACGTAAGCCGGGATTGCCGGATCGACACCAGCGGCCACCGCGTTGGCGGTCGCAACGCCAGCAGCGACAAAAGTCATTGCCGCCATCAAACGTTTCAGTTTCATGCCTTGCTCCTAGCAGATAGGGATAATTGGATCGGGGCCAAGTATCGGCAGGCCGTGTGAACACTCTATGTCTGAAATATGACAATTAGATGAAAGGCCACTATCTGAATGTGCAGGCTTCAGCGGCCGCGTTTCCACAGATACCCGCCCACCAGCATCCCCATCACACACAGGACGGCCACATAGTAAGCCGGGCCCATCGGGCTCTCCTTCATCAGCAGCGACACCGCCAATGGCGTCAACCCGCCGAACACGGCATAAGCAACGTTGTAGGAAAACGACAGACCGCTGAAGCGCACCACCGGCGGGAAGGCTTTGACCATCACGTAGGGCACCACGCCGATGGTACCGACAAACAGACCCGTCAAGGCATACAACGGGAACAGCCAGTCGGGGTGGGCCATCAGGCTGTGATACAGCGTCCAGGAAGTCGCCAGCAGCAGTGCGCAACCTGTGACCAGCACGCGACCGGCGCCAAAACGGTCGGCCAGCGCACCCGAGGCGATGCAACCCAGGCTCAGGGTCACGATGGCCAGACTATTGGCTTGCAGCGCAACCGTAGGGCTGAAGTGGTAGATGGTTTGCAGCACGGTCGGGGTCATCAGGATGACTACCACCACGCCGGCCGACAATAGCCAGGTCAGCAGCATCGACAGCACAATGGCGCCACGGTGATCGCGCAACACGGCGCGCAACGGCAGTTCAGCGGCCAGGCTCTTGCGTTGCTGCATCTCGGCGAAGATCGGGGTTTCATGCAGCCAACGACGCAGGTACACCGACAGCAGGCCGAATACGCCGCCGAGCAGGAAAGGAATCCGCCAGGCGTAATCAGAGACCTGTTCCGGTGTATAGGCGCTATTGATGGCGGTAGCCACCAACGAGCCCAGCAGAATACCGGCGGTGAGGCCGCTGGTCAGGGTGCCGCAGGCGTAGCCGATGTGGCGCGGCGGGACGTGCTCGGAGACGAACACCCAGGCGCCCGGTACTTCGCCGCCGATCGCCGCGCCCTGGATGATGCGCATCAGTAGCAACAGGACCGGCGCCCACAGGCCGATCTGCGCGTAGGTGGGCAGCAGCCCCATGATCAGGGTGGGTACGGCCATCATGAAGATGCTCAGGGTGAACATCTTCTTGCGCCCCAGCAGGTCACCAAAGTGCGCCATGATGATGCCGCCCAAGGGGCGCGCCAGGTAGCCGGCGGCGAAGATGCCGAAGGTCTGCATCATGCGCAGCCATTCGGGCATGTCCACAGGGAAGAACAGTTTCCCGACCACGGTGGCGAAAAACACAAAGATGATGAAGTCGTAGAACTCCAGCGCTCCACCCAGGGCAGACAGCGACAGGGTTTTGTAGTCGTTGCGGGTCAGCGGGCGCGAGGGTTGCGCACTGCTTGCGGGCACGGAGGACATGGCAAGGCTTCTCTTATAGTAATCATCGTAAAGGACTGCACGCCCGTGACTTGCGGCGGGTTTGGCAAGATAGCAAATCGCCCGAAAAAGCACAGCGCCAGGAGCACAGTTGCGCGCAAAAGCCCCGATACAGCATCTATTTACCGACCAAATGAGCGTCGGGAGGTCGTCGTGGCGCCAGGGTCTCGATATACTCGCCGGTGCAAGCGCCAGACCCGCTGTCTTGAGGGGCTGCTGTGCCAAAACGTTGTTGGGTGCCGTCCAGCCGGTTTGGCAGAGTTTCCCTTTAGTTCGCCTTACGAGAAACGCATCGAGCGGTGTATGTTGGTGCTGAAACGTTTTTCTGAGAAGACGGCTATCCACTTGAAATACCCATGAAGCGTCACGGGTCAGAGGCACCCTCGGCATGATCGAACTCGAACAAGAAGATCCTATCCCGCAAGGCGATCTCGCCCTGCAAATCACCGCGCTCCCGCGTGAAACCAACGGTTTTGGCGATATCTTCGGCGGCTGGCTGGTCGCGCAGATGGACCTCGCCGGCACGGCAATGGCCAGCAAGGTCGCCGGTGGGCGCGTGGCCACCGTGGCCATTGATCGCATGGCGTTTCTGGTGCCGGTGGCCGTGGGTGCGCAGCTTTCCTTCTATACCCAGGCCCTGGAAATCGGCCGCAGTTCGATCCAGATGATGGTCGAAGTGTGGAGCGACGATCCGTTGTCCAGCGAATGGCGCAAGGTGACCGAAGCCGTATTCGTGTTCGTCGCCATCGATGGCAGCGGCCGCACGCGCTCGGTACCGTCACGGGCGCGTTAAACCTCGCCGGGTTTTAACGGTCAATTGCCCCATTGCCTGCCACTAAGAGAGCTTTGTCATGCCTACGCCCCACGTTGAGACGGTAAAAATCGACGAGCTGGACTGCTGGCGCATCCGCCACAACGGCGCCGAGCTGATGGTGGCCCAACAGGGTGCGCATATCTTCAGTTACCAGCGCGAGGGCGAACAGCCGCTGATCTGGCCGAACCCTGAGGCAGTGTTCAAGCAGGGCAAAGGCATTCGTACCGGCGTACCGGTGTGCTGGCCGTGGTTCGGGGTGTTCGACCGCAACCCGCAAAGCGTCAAAGCCATGCGCCAGAGTGATCAGCCTGCCGGCGCCCACGGTTTTGTGCGCACCGCCCGCTGGGAACTGGCCACCACCGAACTCGACGGCCAGACGCTGCGAGTGGACTTGGTATTGCCGGTGCCGGCTGGCGGCTTTCCAGGCTGGCCCCATCAGGTAGACCTGACGCTGAGCCTGCTGTTGGATGACCAACTGCACATCCGCCTGACCAGCCACAACCGCGGCGCCGACACCGTGACCCTCAGCCAGGCATTGCACACCTACTTCGCCGTGAGCGATGTGCGCAAAGTGCAGGTCGAGGGGCTGGATGGCGTGGCCTACATCGATACCGCCGACGGGTGGACCGAGAAACAGCAAGCCGGGCTGCTGCACTTCAGCGCCGAAACAGACCGCATTTACCTGAATACGCCGGCCCAGTTGACCATCGTCGATAGCGATTGGCAGCGCCGTATCCAGCTCACCAGCGAAGGCTCGAAATCCACCGTGGTCTGGAACCCCTGGACCGAACGCGCCAAGGCTTTCGACGATATGGCCGATGACGGCTGGCAGAGTATGTTGTGCATCGAGACGGCCAACGTGCTGGACGATGTTGTGAACCTGGCGCCCGGCGAAAGCCACACTCTAGGCGTGAGCATCACGGCACTGGCCTTGTAAACCCAATCAAATGTGGGAGCCGGCTTGCCTGCGATGCAGGCAACTGGGTGTATCAGGAACACCGAGGCGTTGCTATCGCAGGCAAGCCAGCTCCCACAGATTATGCTCTGAGCTTTAGAGATCAGACTCCTTCACCACCCGCACCTTCCCCGCCTCCAGCGCATACGCGGCATCTGCCAAGTCGTTATTGACCGTCTCCACCTTCAGCGTGCCCCTGACCCACAGCGGCGTGTAGATATCATCCAGCTTCAACCCCTTGGGATAGCGCACCAGCACGAGTTGATTAGGCGGCGGTGGCGGCACGTGTATGCAGGCGCCCGGGTAAGGCACGAGGAAGAACAATGTGCTGCGGCCCTTGGCGTCCGTTTCAAGCGGCACCGGATAGCCGCCAATGCGGATATTCTTGCCGTTCATGGCCGCTACGGTCTTGGTGGAATACATCACCGCAGGCAGGCCCTTGCTCTGCTTCAAGCCACCCTTTTCGGTGAACGTGCCTTGAGCTTCGGGGGAGTTGTGGTCGATCTCGGGCATGGCTTCGAGAGCTTTCTGATCCGACAGCGGCATCAGGTCGAGCCAGTCGGTTTCCGGCAGTTCGCCAGCGTGCGCCAGGCCAGAGCCCAGCAGAAGAAGCGTTAACAGAAGACGGCGCATGGAGAGGCTCGGCAAATACAAGTGCCGAGCATTCTAGCCCTCTGCGCCTGCGCAGCGCAGAGGACTTTGTCGGCTGATTACTTCTTTTTGATCAGGCCGTAGATCACCAGCAACACGATGGCACCCACCAGCGCGCCGATGAAACCTGCGCCCTGGCCTGCCTGGTAGATCCCCAGGGCCTGACCGCCGTAGGTCGCGGCCAGGGAACCGGCGATACCCAGCAGGATGGTCATGATCCAGCCCATGCTGTCGTCGCCAGGCTTGAGGAAGCGCGCCAGCAGGCCGACGATCAAGCCGATAAAGATGGTTCCGATGATACCCATGGCATTTCCCTCTGATTGGTATGAGTCATGCCAAAGCCTAGTCAGGCTTTGGCATCCTGCAATCAGAGAGACGCAGAACCCCAATGGTTCCCGCCGTAGCCAGGCTTATTGTTCGGCGATCAGTGCTTCAACCTTGAGGATCTGCGCCTGCAGCGTCGCACGGTCCTTGCAACGCAGGTTGGCGTGGCCGACCTTGCGCCCGGCCTTGAAGGCCTTGCCGTAGTGATGCACGTGACAATCGTCGATCGCCATCACACGCTCCACCGGCGGTACAGAGCCGATGAAGTTGAGCATGGCGCTCTCGCCGACCTTGGCCGTGGAGCCCAACGGCAAGCCCGCCACCGCCCGCAGGTGGTTTTCGAACTGGCTGCACTCGGCGCCTTCGGTGGTCCAGTGCCCGGAGTTGTGCACACGCGGGGCGATTTCGTTGGCCTTGAGGCCACCGTCGACCTCAAAGAACTCGAACGCCATCACGCCAACATAATCCAGTTGCTTGAGGACGCGGCTGGAATAATCTTCGGCCAGGGCCTGCAACGGGTGGTCGGTGCTGGCCACGGAGAGCTTGAGAATGCCGCTGTCGTGGGTGTTGTGCACCAACGGGTAAAAGCGGGTTTCGCCATCACGGGCGCGTACGGCAATCAGCGAGACTTCGCCAGTGAACGGCACGAAGCCTTCCAGCAGGCAGGCAACGCTGCCCAGCTCGGCAAAAGTGCCGACCACATCGGCCGCGGTGCGCAGGACTTTCTGGCCCTTGCCGTCGTAGCCCAGGGTGCGGGTTTTCAACACCGCCGGCAGGCCGATGCTGGCGACCGCCGCGTCCAGGTCCGCCTGGGACTGGATATCGGCGAAGGCCGGGGTCGGAATGCCCAGGTCCTTGAACATGCTCTTTTCGAACCAGCGGTCGCGAGCGATGCGCAAGGCTTCGGCGCTCGGGTACACCGGCACGAACTGCGACAGGAAGGCCACGGTTTCGGCCGGGACGCTTTCGAATTCGAAGGTCACAAGGTCAACTTCATCGGCCAGTTGGCGCAGGTGGTCCGGGTCGCTGTAGTCAGCGCGCAGGTGTTCACCCAGAGCTGCAGCGCAGGCGTCCGGCGCCGGGTCCAGGAAAGCGAAGTTCATCCCCAGCGGCGTACCCGCCAAAGCCAGCATGCGGCCCAGTTGGCCGCCACCGATTACACCGATTTTCATCGTCAACAACCTCAGGCGATGCGTGGGTCTGGATTGTCCAGCACGCTGTCTGTCTGCTCAGCACGGAATTTTTTCAGCACCGCATGAAACTGCGGGTGCTTGGCGCCCAGGATGCTGGCGGACAGCAAGGCTGCGTTGATCGCGCCGGCCTTGCCGATCGCCAGGGTTGCCACCGGAATGCCAGCCGGCATCTGCACGATGGACAACAGCGAATCCACGCCCGAGAGCATCGACGACTGCACCGGCACGCCAAGCACGGGCAGGTGAGTCTTGGCCGCGCACATGCCAGGCAAGTGCGCCGCGCCGCCGGCACCGGCGATGATCACCTCGATGCCACGGGATTCTGCTTCATCGGCATACTGGAACAGCAAATCCGGGGTGCGGTGGGCGGAGACCACCTTCACTTCGTACGGAATGCCGAGTTTTTCCAGCATATCGGCGGTGTGGCTAAGGGTGGACCAATCGGACTTGGAGCCCATGATCACGCCAACCAATGCACTCATCGTCGTGCCTCTTCTCTCTGGGCGCCCGCAGGCGCGTCAAAAAACAACAAGCCACGCGGGAAATCCAGCGTGGCTTGGTGTACGAATTAAGGCCGGTTTGGACCGGCCGAAGGCCGCGCAGTATACCGTAATAATCCAGATAAACAGCCCCTGGGATGACCATCTGTCTAGCGGCGCAAAGTGGCTGTTTTATTGACTTAAGAGTCAGCGAATACACCACGAAATCCTGTGGGAGCTGGCTTGCCTGCGATAGCAGTGGATCAGAGCCAAATAGGTTGGCTGACACACCGCTATCGCAGGCAAGCCAGCTCCCACATGTGTTATGCGCTGGGCTCAAGCGCTTTGCGCTGCCCCACCTTCCAGCTTCCTCCACAACAACCGCACATTCGCCTTGCGCACCAACGCGCAGCGATACAAGCGAATCTCCAGCGGCACATGCCATTGCGGCCCGCCGCACACCACCAGTTCGCCACGTGCCAACTCTGCACGTACGCTCAACTGCGGCACCCAGGCGATCCCCAAGCCTTCGAGCGCCATGCTCTTGAGGCTGTCGGCCATGGCGGTTTCATAGATGGTGGTAAAGCGCAGAGCCCTCTGGCGCAGCAGCAAATTCACCGAGCGGCCCAGGAACGCGCCGGCGCTGTAGGCCAGCAGCGGCACGCTGCCCTCGCCCTCCAGGTCGAACAGCGGCTTGCCCTCGGCATCGGCGGCGCACACCGGGAGCATTTCGGTGTTGCCCAGATGCAGCGACGGGAAAATCTCGGCGTCCATTTGCATCGCCGCGTCCGGGTCGTAGAACGCCAGCATCAGGTCGCAACCGCCTTCGCGCAGGGCGTGCACGGCGTCGCCGACGTTGGTGGCCACCAGCCGCGTGGCGATATTCAAGCCCTCGTTGCGCAACTGCGCGATCCACCGCGGGAAGAACCCCAAGGCCAGGGAGTGCGCGGCCGCCACTTGCATGACTTCGCCCTGCCCGCCTTCCAGGTGATGCAAATGGCGCAGTACTTCACCGAGCTGTTCGACCACGGTGCGCGCCGTCACCAGAAACAACTGCCCGGCCGCTGTCAGCTCCACCGGCGTACGTGAACGGTTGACCAGCGTCAGCCCCAGCGCGGCTTCCAGGCTGCGGATACGCCGACTGAACGCCGGCTGGGTGACAAAGCGCCGCTCAGCCGCCTGGGAAAAACTACGCGTCGCCGCCAGGGCGCTGAAGTCTTCCAACCACTTGCTCTCAAGGTTCATCACTGCCTCCCACGGAATGCACCATTTTGGCACACACGCCCGCCAAGATAACCGGGTCACATCCACATTATGCCGTTTGTGCATAGGCCAGTGTTTAACAGCATTGGCCCAAAAAGTTCTACAAGCCTAGCATTCGCAGCGTTCCGGCCAGTTCCGGGTCCATATTGAGATGATTTCCGTCATGTCCTCTGCTGCATCATTCCGTACCGAAAAAGACCTGCTTGGCGTACTCGAAGTACCGGCTCAAGCGTATTACGGCATCCAGACCCTGCGAGCGGTGAATAACTTCCGCCTCTCGGGCGTTCCGATTTCGCATTACCCGAAATTGGTGGTCGGTCTGGCAATGGTCAAGCAAGCGGCCGCTGACGCCAACCGCGAGTTGGGCCAGCTCAGCGAAGCCAAGCACGCTGCCATCAGCGAAGCCTGTGCTCGTCTGATCCGCGGCGATTTCCACGAAGAGTTCGTGGTGGACATGATTCAAGGCGGCGCCGGCACTTCAACCAACATGAATGCCAACGAAGTCATCGCCAACATCGCGCTGGAGGCCATGGGTCACCAGAAGGGCGAATACCAGTACCTGCACCCCAACAACGACGTGAACATGGCGCAGTCGACCAACGACGCCTACCCGACCGCGATCCGCCTGGGTCTGCTGTTGGGCCATGACGCGCTGCTGGCCAGCCTCGACAGCCTGATCCAGGCGTTCGCCGCCAAAGGCGCCGAGTTCAGCCATGTGCTGAAAATGGGCCGCACCCAGTTACAAGACGCCGTGCCGATGACCCTCGGCCAGGAATTCCGCGCTTTCGCCACTACCCTGGGCGAAGACCTGGCGCGCCTGAAGACCCTGGCACCGGAGCTGCTCACCGAAGTGAACCTGGGCGGCACCGCCATCGGCACCGGCATCAACGCCGACCCACGTTACCAGGCCCTGGCCGTACAACGCCTGGCCACCATCAGCGGCCAGCCGCTGGTACCGGCGGCCGACTTGATCGAAGCCACCTCCGACATGGGCGCCTTTGTACTGTTCTCCGGCATGCTCAAGCGTACCGCCGTGAAGCTGTCCAAGATCTGCAACGACTTGCGCCTGCTGTCCAGCGGCCCACGCACCGGCATCAACGAGATCAACCTGCCGGCACGCCAGCCAGGCAGCTCGATCATGCCCGGCAAGGTCAACCCGGTGATTCCGGAAGCGGTTAACCAGGTGGCATTCCAGGTGATCGGTAACGACCTGGCCCTGACCATGGCAGCCGAAGGCGGACAATTGCAGTTGAACGTGATGGAGCCGCTGATCGCCTTCAAGATCTTCGACTCGATCCGCCTGCTGCAACGCGCCATGGACATGCTGCGCGAGCACTGCATCGTCGGCATCACCGCCAACGAAGCACGCTGCCGCGAACTGGTGGAGCATTCCATCGGCCTGGTCACCGCGCTGAACCCGTACATCGGCTATGAAAACGCCACCCGCATTGCGCGTATCGCTCTTGAAAGCGGGCGCGGCGTGCTGGAACTGGTGCGTGAAGAAGGCTTGCTCGACGACGCCATGCTCGACGACATCCTGCGCCCGGAAAACATGATCGCTCCACGCTTGGTCCCGCTGAAGGCCTAAGCGTTTGTTGCACCGCTCACCAGGTTGAGGGACTAGACACCTCTCACCTTTTGAGGGCCTGAAGGCTCGTTCTTCAGGCCCTTTTTTTTGCCTTGAGGTTGCTCCATGACGCCCATAAAAAATCTAATATCGCACCGCAAACCTTCCTCCCCTTCCGCGACCGCGCTGAAACCTTTAATCGCCCCGTGCAGACGGATCACGCTCGCCTAGGTATAGTGCCGCCCCTCTTCGCGTCTGCGGCTGTCGGTAACGAGGCCCGGGAACCACGCGAAAGCGCATGAATAACAACACCCGCAAAAGGATGGGGATCGAGCGTCGTGCACTGCCTGGTGCCGAGCGATGCGTCGGACCGTCCTGCGTTTGCCATTAGAAAAATCAGCGAGGAACACTCCATGCTCGAAGTCATCAACGACTTCCTCTCAGGGAAAGTACTGATCGTGCTCATAGTCGGGCTCGGCGGTTATTTCACGATCCGCTCGCGTTTCGTGCAGTTGCGTCACTTTTTCCACATGTTCTCGGTGTTTAAAGACAGCCTCAAGAGCAGCGCCGGCCAACTCAGCTCGTTCCAGGCGCTGATGCTCAGCCTGGCCGGCCGCGTGGGTGCCGGTAACATCGCCGGTGTCGGCATTGCCGTGACGTTGGGTGGCCCGGGTGCCGTGTTCTGGATGTGGGTCACCGCGCTGGTGGGCATGTCTTCGAGCTTTATCGAGTGCTCCCTCGGCCAGTTGTACAAGCGCACCGACGCTGAAGGCACCTACCGTGGCGGCCCGGCGTATTACATCCAGCACGGCCTGCACAAGCGCTGGCTGGGGATGGTCATGGCGTTCCTGCTGCTGGTGACCTTCGGCTTTGCCTTCAACGGCCTGCAAGCACACGCTGTCACCCACTCGCTGAACAACGCCTTCGGCCTCGACACCACCTACACCGGCCTCGCGCTGGCGGTGTTGCTGGGCCTGGTGTTCATCGGCGGGATCAAGCGTATCGCCTCGATCGCCGACCTGCTGGTGCCGGTCAAGACCCTGGTCTACATCGCCGTGACCCTGTACGTGATCGTGCTGCAATTCGACCACGTACCGGCCATGCTCGCGACCATCGTCAAGAGCGCGTTCGGCCTCGACCAAGCCTTCGGTGGCCTGGTGGGCAGCGCGATCATCATGGGTGTAAAGCGCGGCGTGTTCGCCAACGAAGCAGGCTTGGGCAGTGCGCCTAACGTGGCGGCAGTGGCGTCGGTAGAACACCCTATCGCCCAAGGCGTGGTGCAAGCGTTCAGCGTGTTCCTCGACACCTTCGTGATCTGCACCTGTACTGCGTTGCTGATCCTGCTGTCGGGTTTCTACACCCCAGGCTTTGAAGGCGACGGCATTGCCCTGACCCAGAACTCCCTGGCGGCAGTAGTGGGTGACTGGGGCCGCATGTTCATCTCGGTGGCCCTGGCGTTGTTCGTGTTCACGTCGATCATGTACAACTACTACTTGGGCGAGAGCAACCTGCGCTTCCTGGTCGGCAACAACCGCAAGGTGCTGATGGGTTATCGCGCTTTGGTGCTGGTGCTGATTTTCTGGGGCTCCATCGAGAACTTGAGCACGGTGTTTGCCTTCGCCGACATCACCATGACCATGCTCGCGTTCGTCAACCTGTTCGCGCTGGCGTTCCTGTTCAAGATTGCCATGCGCATCCTCAACGACTACGACAACCAGCGCGCGGCGGGTATCAAGACCCCGGTGTTCGATTCCAGCCAGTTCCCCGACCTGGACCTGGACCGCAAGGCCTGGCCGGCCAACCCGGTGAAAACCGAAGCGGCCCCGGCAGTTGAACTGAGCGCTCAAGCGCAACGTTAATCACGGCTAGATGACACGCCGCCCGGCCTTGGGCATGCTCTGGGCCCGGCGGCGTTTTTCGTTCAGGAGATTTTCGATGCAATCAGCTAATAACGTGATGGTGCTCTATACCGGCGGCACCATTGGCATGCAGGCCAGCGCCAATGGCCTGGCACCCGCGTCTGGTTTTGAAGTACGCATGCGTGAACAGTTCGCCGACGCCGACCTGCCCGCGTGGCGCTTCCGGGAAATGTCACCACTGATCGACAGCGCCAACATGAACCCCGCTTACTGGCAGCGCCTGCGCAGCGCCGTGGTCGAGGCGGTAGACGCCGGCTGCGATGCCGTGCTGATCCTGCACGGCACCGACACCCTGGCCTACAGCGCGGCGGCCATGAGCTTCCAACTGCTGGGCCTGCCGGCACCGGTGGTGTTCACCGGTTCGATGCTGCCCGCCGGTGTGCCCGACAGCGATGCCTGGGAAAACGTCAGCGGTGCGTTGACAGCCTTGGCCGAAGGGTTGGAGCCGGGTGTGCACCTGTACTTCCACGGCGCGCTGATGGCACCGACCCGCTGCGCGAAGATTCGCAGTTTTGGGCGCAATCCGTTTGCGGCCTTGCAACGCAAGGATGACTTCGCCCGTGCCGAAACCCTGCCGGCAGCGCTGGATTACCGTCAGCCCAAAGCCTTGGCGAACGTCGGCGTACTGCCGCTGATACCCGGTTTCGACGCTGCACAGCTAGACGCAATCATCAGCAGCGGCATTCAGGGCTTGGTGCTGGAGTGCTTCGGCAGCGGCACCGGGCCGAGCGATAATCCGCAGTTCCTCGCCAGCTTGCAGCGTGCGCAAGATCAAGGTGTGGTGGTGGTCGCCATCACTCAGTGCCATGAAGGCGGTGTAGAGCTGGATGTCTACGAGGCCGGCAGCCGCTTGCGGGGCGCCGGCGTGTTGTCCGGCGCAGGCATGACCCGCGAAGCCGCGTTCGGCAAGTTGCACGCCCTGCTCGGTGCCGGCCTTGCCGTCGAGGAAGTGCGGCGCCTGGTAGAGTTGGACCTGCGTACCAACCCAGCTTGAACGCCCAAGACAGCCCTACATAAGCACTGCTATTCCCTGCTTGCTGATACCTAACATGGAAAACCCGAGCCTGCTCTCGGCTTTTTCCATTGATCGGCAAGACAGGGATGCCCGCATGACAACCTCCAGCTCCACACCCTCGCAGCAAACGCCTCCAGACACTGAAACACACAAACTGGCCACTCAACTGTCCGTCGGACCTTCGTTCCGTGAAGCCGCTCGCGAACTGCTGCGCCAGTCTTTACTGGAGAAATACCCAGACCTGGACATCGACCCGGCCATGACACTGATGGGCACTCCTACCTGGGAGCTCATCGATGACCAGATCGTGCCAGGGCCAACACGCTATGAAACCTTGAGCAGCATCCTGGCCCGGCAGGCCATCCTCAAGGTGCCGACGCTGTGCGTCGAGGGCAATCACTTCCTGACCCTGAAGCCGTTGACCACCCCCCCGCTTCATTTACCCGTGCGTATTGTCGAAATCGCCAATCTGATCAATACCCTGGCGCCGGTGGTCTACCGGGCCTTTCAGGAACAGCTGGTAACGTTCTGGAACCAGAGCAACGGCAACGGTCCTCGCTGGCAAACACTCACCCAGAGCCTGCGCGGGGCCTGGAATGTGCAACACGTCGATGCCTGGACCGACGAAGACTGCACGATGGCCCGAACGCTGTTTCATGCACCCACCCGCTCCGCTCGCCAAGGCAATAACCCTTATGGCAGCCGCGCTTATCTGATTGATGCCGACCTGGTAAAAGGTTCCAAGACGCAGCACACCGACCAAGTATTCATGACCGTGCTCGAGGGCAAATCCGAAGACAAAACCCTGATCCTCTGTTACTCACCCTTCAAGGGATACGAGAAATACGACACCTACCAACAGCTAGGCGATTCGTTGAAGGATCACCTGGAGCAACCGGAGGCTTTTGATCGCCTGGAGTGGCGCCTTTATGAACCTGACGGCGATTTTTTCGAGCACGCTGCCTGCAAGCTGATCGCCCTGCAACTTGAGACTGTGGAAAACCTCAAAACCGGGGATTACAAACAGCCCAGCGCGAAACACCCGCCCCTGCAAACACTCCCGATGCCTGCCGAAAAAGCCATCGCCAAAGGGCCGGGCCCAGGCTGGTATCAAACCCAACTGCCGGACTGGCTGACCGATGCCTCTGCCAGCGATCAGTCGCTTTATTCACGCCACCTCAAGGACTTGGCCTCGCTCAATAGCCTGAATGCCGGCAAGACCTACGATGACGGTATTCCCAGCATTCATCAGTTCGCCTTGGACCAGTTGAAAATCGAGCTGCTCAAGGACCACCCGACGCTGCATTACCTGAAGCTCGACAAGCTGAAAATCCAGGTCAAGAGCCTGGTGGTATGGGGCCTTTTCACCGTGCCCGGGCAGTTCGAAACCACCACGTTCAGCCTTGCCGAACTGGCCCTGCAAAACCTGATTGCACTGCCCACCGGTAATAAAACGTTGCTGAGCGACATCCGCCAATCCATACCGGATCGGATAACCGTGGCTTACCTCGAAACACTGATCAGCCGCTGTAATATCGGTGTCACGTACCCTGCATTGATCCGCAGCAAACTGCTGGATGACCCGGCCGAGGCGTCACGTCGCAAAAAACTGTACCGCGATCACCTGCGAGTCCAATTGCCGATGCTGGCCTTACAGCACAAGATTCGCCGCATGGGCGGGATTGACGAGCGCGGCTACCGCTACGTTGTGGCTGTGATGCAGCCTGAAAGCGGCGACCATTACGTCGACGGCAAAGCCATCATGGTGCGACGCCTGAGCTTCAACCCCAAGCGCCGGCTCATCAACGGCAACGATGACGTCACCAATATGTACATCATCGGCCCAGAAAATGCTCAAGACGGCCCTTGCCTGCTATACCGCCCGTTGTTTGAACCCGCGTTGCTGCAATACCCATCACCGGCAAACTTGCTGTATGCCATCAGCCAGTCGCGCACGTTGCGCGATTCGGTGATTAGCTGGCTACCGGACGCGGTGCGTAACCACTACGCCAATTATGTCTTTACCAGTCATTGGCCGTCGCCGTGGGTCATCGCCGACTTTCTGGTAAACCCCATCGAGCTATGGACCTATAGCGGTCCCGTGAGTCTTGGTGAGGAGAGCCTCAACGGGGATATGTTCAAGACGCTGTTCGAGAGCAACGCCAAAGCGCTGATTGAACTGGCGGACCGCCAATCGGTATCGAATGCCGAAAGCCGCTGGGACACGCTAAAGCAGGCCGGTTGGGTGCTCTTCAATGCCGCACTGCCCTTTATGGGGCGCGTCGCAAGCACTAGCGCGTGGATCTGGCAAATCGTCGAACAGCTGGAAACTTTTGCCCAGGCCCATGAGGAGGGCGACAAGCCTGCACAATGGTCTGCGCTGACCGATGTGCTGCTTAACCTGGGTATGGCGATCACCTTACACAGCGCACAGCGCAGCAGACCTAAGTTCGAGCCGGCCAGGATCGAGCCCACCAAAGTCAAGACGACCGAGCTTGCGCCTGAAACGCCGGGCCCCTCCAGCACGATAAGCTTCACCGTCGAGCAACTGCCTGAGCGAACCTCGCTGGCCCCGCCTCCCGATCACGAGATCGCACTGAACACGAGCGGCGCAATCAACCGCACGCCAGCGCTGGAAACCTCGATGCTTGAAAGCTTTAAAACAGAAAAGCCCGCTGACCTCGGCGCCGTCATAGACCAGCCGGCTGCTGACCGCTACCTGTATCAGTCAGGAGAGCAGCACTACGCTCCCGTCGGCGAAAACTGGTTCATGGTGAAAGTGGACGACGATAAAAACATTGTTGTCATTGACCCCAACCAGGCCAACCGCATCGGCCCCATACTGATTCACAACGCTCAGGGCGAATGGTCCGTCGACCACCGGGTGCGCCTGCGCAAACCCAGTACCGATCGGTTGAAAAATACCGCCAAGGACCTTGCGATCACCGAAGCCGACGCATCGCGCAGTAAATTGAAAGCGTTTGAAAGCGCGAAGAAAACCCAGCAGCGCCTACTGCAAGAAACCCGCAAAGCAATGGACGAGGCCCCCAGTACCAGTGCCCAAGCCAAACGCCAGGCCTACCTGGACACGCTCGATGGCCAATCGGAAGACTACGAACAAGCACGGCAACACCTGATGACCATCGCCGTCTTCACCTCGGAGCCTGAATTCCAAGTAAAAGCCATTGGCTATCTACAGGCCCAACTGGCGCTCAATGAAGCAGGGGTAAACGAAGAACTCGTCCCCTTTACTTCAAAACTTTCGCCCGTTCTGGAACAGCTCCCAATCCATGCACCGCCACCTCATACCAGCGATATCGCGGACTACCAGCAGATCGTCGAGATGAGCGACAGCATGATCAAACGCCTGGATTACGCTCAGTCACGCTTCACCGAACTACGCAAATTCGGCCCGGCCGGATTCGACGTGATGAGGGAGAGCAAGCGCAAACTGCCCCGCTATATGAGCGACGATCTCAGGGCCCTGCAGGTGACGTTGGCGCGTCACTTGTGCCTGACCCCTGAATCCCTCGCAACCGAACCCCATGCCTGGGAGATGCTCAACAACACGCTCGACAGTGCCGACGTCGCGGTACAGACCCTGCGTGACACCCTGGATGAGCGAAGCGAATATCGCCTGGACGAGCGTATCGATGCCTTGAGCAATCTAGTGGAGCAGTTCAAGTTCATCGATGAGCGCTTGAAGGACTTTTCTCAAGAGTTCTCCGAACAGATCCAGGCCCAACCCCTGGAGCGCCTGAGTCGATCGCTGCAAGGGTTCGCCAACCGCGCCAAGGCGGCACTTGTCCCTCTGCACGAAGAACAGAAACTGACGCGAATCAGGCCCACCCCTCCCCCTGCGCTACCCAGGCCGCTGAAAAAATTTATCCAGACACGCTACAACGGCGTGTTGATTGGCGAACCCCGCTTGGACCCCATAGGGACCGTATCAAGGTTCGTTGATATCAAGACCCCGATAACCGGCCAGGTCCTGGCCACCTTTCATGAGAAGACTCCGGGTATGTGGGTCGAACACATCGAAACGCCCACGGCACAGGCCACATCCACAACGCTCACGCTCCACGACGCCACCACCGCGGGCGAGAAACTACTCGCCCAATTGCCGAAGTTTCAAGAACGCGCCAGCCAACAAGCCAACGATACCTCGCGCACGGCCATCGGCATCGAGTACATGTTTCACCAGCACGCCTGGTTGCTCGAGCGCAGCGAGCAAGATATTGACGAGGCATTGATCAAAGCCAAAGTCACGGCACAAACCAAGCAATCCAGCGCAGACCTGCGCAAACGACTCAAGGCTGCCACAAAAGCACTTTACGCACGAGCCACTGAAACCGTGGCAAAGCTGATCAAGCAACAGCCGCCGACCATTGCCCATGTCGACTGGCTCATTAACCACCGCGAAATTGCGATCAAAAAGGTCACGACCCGCCAGCCCCTCAAGGGCGCCACTTGGAGCTATCAAGATGAGTATGCCGTCATTGATCTGTCTACCAGCAAACCCCTCTGGTATGCACATTTCCAATACTCGAGCGCCCACGCTTCACTTAACAGATTTCTCCATGCACGGTTGAAAACACCAGCAGAACAACAGCTCAAAGAGGTGGCTGACACGATCACCGACTTGAACGCAGAGGAACAACTCAACTACTACCGCAGCTCCATCAACCTGACGCAAGCCCAGCGCTTGTTTTTCCCGCCAGAGGTCTATTGACCATCCCCTCGCGCAACGGCACATAACTTGCTCCAGCCTGGCAAACCCAGGCTGGAATCGATCATGCTGCATTCACACCTGACCACCCTCAATGCGGTCTCGCTGATACTGGAGACGTTCAAGCCTGACGGCATACCCAGCCAAACCCTGCTGGCCGGCAGTGGCATCAGCAGTGCCGACCTGGGCCGCGCCGATACGCGTATTACCACTCATCAGGAAATGCGCGTATGCGCCAACGCCGTGGCGTTGCGCCGGGGTATCGGCTTGGAACTGGGCCGGCGCATGCATGTGTCATCCTACGGCATGCTCGGTTATGCACTGCTCACCAGTGCCACCTTCGGTGACGCTTTGCGCCTGGCCCTGCGCTACCCGGCGCTGTTGGGAACACTTTTTGAACTGAGCCTGGAGGAGGACGGCGAGCGTGTTTGGTTCAGCGCCAGTGACTATCGCGAAGATCAAGCCCTGCACGCCTTCAATGTCGAGTTCTGCCTGCTCTCGCTGAAAGTCATCGGCGACGATCTGCTCGGCCAACCACTGCCATTACTCGGCGCGCGCTTTGAATACCCAGCGCCCGACTATCGAGCACGCTACGCCGAACGCTTCGACTGCCCGCTGCAATTTGGCGCCGCCAGCAATGCCTTTGCGTTCGACCGTGACTGGCTCGATCAACCCCTGCCGCTGGCCGACGCCGTCACCCACTGCGCCATGGTGGAACGCTGCCGGCGGCAGAATGCCGAGTTCACCGGTCGCCAGGCCTGGCTGGGGCGTGTGCGCCTGTTACTGGCCGCGCAACTGAATGCCGCTCCGGGCCTGGAGGGACTGGCAGGGCAGATGAACTGTTCAGCACGTACCCTGCGCCGGCATTTGCATGATTTGGGCTGCAGCTATCAGGAGTTGCTCGACGAACTACGCTTCGAACGCGCCAAACATTTGCTGGGGGAGGATGAACTGCCGATCTACCGGATCGCCGAGCAACTGGGCTTCAGCGAGACCGCGAGCTTCAGGCATGCGTTCGTGCGCTGGAGTGGTGTGGCGCCGAGTCAGTTCAGGCCTTAGCAAGGGGCGAATAGCGGACAGACACATTGGCCATATCGATCCCCTTTTGGCCGCTCCTGCCGTTCTCCAAAACCCGGCGTCTGGCAACACTGCAAGGCATACCCCAAAGCCTTCGGAGAACAACAACATGCTGACGATCTACTCGGACGATCATCATTTGCACCATGGCCGCTGTGAACTGATGGACGGGCAACTGATGCCCTGCTTCGAAATGCCCTCGCGCGCCGACCATGTGCTGCAACGGGTCAAGACGCGGGAGCTGGGGCCCGTGCAAGCGCCGCTGGACTTCGGCCTGGCACCGCTGCAACGTATCCACAGCCTCGACTACCTCGACTTCTTCAAAGGCGCCTGGCAGCGCTGGACCGAATACGGCCAGGACGGCGATCTGTTGCCCTACACCTGGCCTGCGCGCACGTTGCGCCGCGTGATGCCCACCAGCCTGCACGGCCAGTTGGGCTATTACAGCTTCGACGGTGGTGCGCCGATCACCGCCGGCACCTGGCAAGCGGCCTACAGCGCAGCACAAGTTGCCCTCACCGCCCAGGCCGCTATCGCCCAAGGCGCCCACAGTGCCTTCGCGCTGTGCCGCCCGCCGGGGCATCACGCCGCCAGCGATTTGATGGGCGGTTATTGCTACCTCAACAACGCGGCCATCGCAGCCCAGGCATTCCTTGATCAGGGCTGCAAAAAGATCGCGATCCTCGATGTGGACTACCACCACGGTAACGGCACGCAGTCCATTTTTTACGCGCGCAGCGACGTGCTGTTCACCTCGATTCACGGCCATCCGGAGGCAGAGTTTCCGTTCTTCCTCGGTTATGCCGATGAGCATGGCGAAGGCGAAGGCGCGGGTTTCAATTTCAACTATCCGTTGCCGGCCGGGTCCGGCTGGCAGGCCTGGAGCGCCGCGCTGGAACAGGCCTGCGCCGAAATCGAGTGCTACGCCGCCGACATCATCGTGGTGTCCCTGGGCGTGGACACGTTCAAGGACGACCCTATCTCGCAGTTCAAGCTCGACAGCCCGGACTACCTGACCATGGGCGCACGCATTGCCCGCCTGGGCAAACCCACGCTGTTCGTGATGGAGGGCGGCTACGCGGTGGAAGAAATCGGCATCAACGCCGTCAACGTGCTGGAAGGTTTCGAGGAAGCAGCCCAATGAACATACTCAAGTCGCTCGCCCTGTGCGCCGTGGTTGTCAGCGGCGCAGCCCAGGCCGAAGAAAAAACCCTGAAGGTCTACAACTGGTTCGACTACATCACGCCCAAGGCGCTGGAAGACTTCAAGGCCCAGCACCCGTCGATCAAGCTGGTGTACGACATCTTCGACACCAACGAAGCCCTGGAAGCCAAACTGCTCACCGGCAACTCCGGCTATGACGTGGTGGTGCCGTCCAACGTTTTCCTGGCCAAACAGATCGAAGCCGGCGTGTTCCAGCCCTTGGACCGCAGCCAGTTGCCGAACTGGAACCATCTTGACCCCAAACTGATGAAGCTGATCGAAGCCAACGACCCCGGCAATCAATACGCCGTGCCCTACATGTACGGCACCATCCTGATCGGCTTCAACCCAGCCAAGGTCAAGGCGGCCCTGGGCGACAACGCCCCCGTGGACAGCTGGGACCTGATCTTCAAGGAAGAGAACATCAGCAAGCTCAAGCAATGCGGCGTCGCACTGCTGGACTCGCCCTCGGAGATCCTGCCCCTGGCGTTGCAGCACTTGGGCCTGGACCCCAACAGCAGCAACCCCAAGGACTACGACAAGGCCGAAGCGCTGTTGATGAAGATCCGCCCGTACATCACTTACTTTCACTCGTCCAAGTACATGGCCGACATCGCCAATGGCGACATCTGTGTCGCGGTGGGTTATTCCGGCAGTTTCTCCCAGGCCGCCAACCGTGCCAAAGAGGCAAAAAACGGCGTCTCCGTGGACATGCGCCTGCCCAAAGAGGGCGCGCCGATCTGGTTCGACATGCTCGCCATCCCCAAGGGCGCGCAAAACCCACAGGACGCCTATACCTTTATCAACTACTTGCTACAGCCCGAGGTTATTGCGCCCATCAGCGATTTTGTCGGTTATCCCAACCCTAACAAGGACGCGACCGAACGAGTCGATCCGACCATTCGCAACAACCCCAACCTCTACCCGACCGAAGCGGCGATGGCGACGTTGTATACGTTAAAGCCTCTGGGGCGTGATGCGGAGCGCGCCAGGACCAGAGCCTGGACCAAGATCAAATCCGGCACGTGAAACACTGGCGGGCGTAGATGCGCCTCGACGTATCTACCGCCCTCGACGCAACGCAGCTCGCTACTTTGCTCATTTGCGAAGCCCGTCCGGGCCATCGAATGCAGAGGAGCTGCACATGCCCAATGACACCGCTAATAATCACCGCCCGCCCAGTACCTATGAACTGCTTACCCAGTTAACCACCGGCCCCACCGCCCGGGAAGTTGCCGCCGCCACACTGCGCTCTGCACTCAAAGAGCTGTATCCCAACCTGAATATCGACCCCGATCTGGCCGTGGTAGTCAGCCCTCAATGGGAGGTGGTCGGTAACGCCGTCGAGCGCGCGCCCGCTACTGTGGAATCACTCACCTCGGTGCTTGCTCATCAGGCACTGTCCAGCGACAGGGTGACCTACCTCGACGGTCAACACTTCCTCACGCTACAACCCAACGCTACGGCTCCCGTACACCTCGCGGTGAAAATCGATGCCATTGCACGTCTGATCAACGAGTTATCAGACCTGCTGTTCGCCGCGTTCCAGGAGCAGCAGCTGGACTTCTGGAACGCGTCCAATGGCGCAGCCGGCCCACGCTGGCAGGCCTTCTCCAGCGCGTTGAGAAACGTGTGGAACATCACCGAAGAGCAAGGTCTGGATGAGCACGAATGCGCCATGGCCCGCACGGTTTTTCATGAGCCCGACCGAGCCAGGCGCTCGCTGAAAGACCCCTATAAAACCCATGCCTACCTGGTTGACGTGGATATTCTTGAAGATGGCCAGTCTACCCACCTCTACTTCCTGGACCTTACCGTATTGGTGGGCGAACACGAGAACCGCCCGATGGTGCTGACGCACTCGCTTGTGAGCGGGTATGAGACGTTCGAGTCATTGGCCCAGTTCGGTGCTTCGCTGCCGGCAAGGCTGAATGCACCAGAGCAGGACGCTACCTTGCAATGGCGCTTGTACGAGCCTGATGGCAACTTCTTCGATGCGCTGGCCTGCACGCTGATCTCGCTGCAAATCCAGGTCATTGGCAGCCTCGGCGGGGCCGGCCTGCAGGATCAGCCGCCCGCCCCAACTGTCGCCCGGATCGTGCCGAGCATCGAAGAGATGAGCGATCACCAGTTGTCGAATATTCGCCAGATTCACCAACAACTCCCGGACTGGCTGACCTCGGCGACGGACTCCGATACCGCCGCCTACAGCCGCTATATGATCGACCTGGCCCAACTGCACACCCATTACCACGGCGAAACATTCCAGGACGGCATTCCGTCTATTCGTGACTATGCCCGGACTCAGTTGCACAGCCATATCCGCGTCCCGGAAAAGGGCGTGAGTCTGAATCTGGATAAGGTCGAGGTTGTGATTGAAAGCCCGGTTCTGTGGGGCACATTTGTCATTCCGGGTGCCGTCGACATCACTCGTCGTGACCTGATCGACCTGGCCCTGGAAAACCTTACCGGCTTGCCTACCGGCAACGCGACCGTGCACTACAACGGCAAGGACAACGGTGTACCCACCTGGCTGACTTACCGCTTTCTGAAAGACGTCATAGAAGACATTGATATAGGCCAGAACTACCCAGCCCTGGTCAAACAAAAACTGCTCGATGATCCGCTGCAATCGCGCCATCGACAGCAGATCTACACCCGCCACCTTCAGGTGCAACTGCCACTGCTGGCCTTGCAGATGAAAATCCGCGGCCAGGGCGGCGTCGATGAACGCGGTTACCGCTACATCGCCGCGGTGATGCACAACGAAGAACAGGAGCGCAAAGTAGATGGGCAGCCCATTGTCATTCGCTGCCTGGCCTTTGTGCCCACCTTGCGCCCCGGCCATGAGCAAGACGTGGTCGCCAATATGTTCGTGATCGGCCCGAGGCATTCCGACGCCGGCCCCTGCGTGCTTTATCGGCCCCTGCTCGAACCGACGCTGATGCAATTTGCATCGCGGCAAAACCTGCTGTACGCCATCAAACATGACCGTACCTTGCGCGAGTCAGTGCTGGCCTGGCTGCCCGACGCGCAACGCTTCAACTATGCACAATATGTGTTCCCCGACACCCTTCCCTCGCCCTGGACCGTGGTGCGCGCACTGGTCGAGCCGCTTACCGTGCTGTACATGAGCGGCCCCGTGACGCTGACCAACGAAGAAATAGGCAATGACGCGTTAGCGACGCTGTTCAAGGCCAATGCCAATGCCATGGTCGAATTGGCAACACGCCAGTCGGTATCCAACGTACAGAAACGGTGGGCGACCTTTCGACATGCAGGTTGGCAAATATTCAGTGCCGCGCTGCCGTTCATGGGCCGCACCCTGGGAGTCGCCGCCTGGATCTGGCAAATCATGGACGACCTGCAAGCTGCCGAGGAGGCCGTGAACAAGGATGACCACTCAACGGCCTGGACTGCGTTGGTGGATGTATTCCTCAACCTGGGAATGGCGCTGACTCTGCATATAGCCCTGCGCCATCCGCGACCTCGAAAGCAGTTCGATGCGGCCAGGATTGAGCCTGAATCCGAACAAACGACAATCGAAACGGTGAGCAAACCGCCGGTTGCCGAGAAAAAATATACCTGCGTGCAGCAACCGGATATTCCCGACAATCAACTACCTGCCAAGCATGAAGGTGCCGTACACACGCGCGGCGCCCTGAGCCATAGTCGCCTGGGACTGGCCAGAACACTCGACAGTTTTAATGTTGCCAAACCCGATAAGCTTGGCGAGCAAAATAAAACCCCCGGCCGCCACCTCAATCTCTATCCACTCGCGGATCGGTGGTTTGCACCCGTTGGTGAGCGCTGGTTCGAAGTCATCGTGGATGACAACGACAGTGTCATTATCATCGACTCCAAATCTCCCTTGCGTACAGGCCCGCCGCTGATCGGCAACCTGGCGGGCCAGTGGTTTGTCGACATCCGCCTGCGACTGCGCGGCGGCGGTCTTAGAAACCGCCGGCGGGCGGTCAAGGTCGATCAGCCTGCGCGCATTGCAGCACTCAAGAGGCAGCTCAACGCCTTTGACGCCGTCGCCGCCAGTCAACAACTGGACGTGCTTGAATCAAAGCCCGCGCTGGACGCTACCCCGGGGCCGTCCACGGACCTGCAGCGTACAGCGTTCATCGACAAGGTCGACAGGCGGCTGGCGGCGTACGACGAAGCGATCAGCCAGCTGAAGTCCTTGAGCATCATCGACACCGTACCCACCTACCAGAGCAACATGAGCGGTTACCTGAAACAACAGGTGCAACTGACACAAATAGCCATGGAGCAACAGGTGAAGAGCTACAAGAAAGCCTTGAAGGCGTCGTTGCCGGTTCTTGATGCCGAGGTAGACATTGACTATAAAAACCAGGCAAAAATCGCAAAAACCCTGTCCACTCAGAACCTTGGCATCATCAGGCGGCTGGAATTCATCAACGACCGCTTCAACGAACTTAAAACCCTGGGAGATGAAGGCGCGGCTATCATTCGTAAAACCATACGAGAGTTGCCGCAGCTCACGCTCATTGAACTCAAATCTCTTGAGATTGGCTTGGGCCGTTACTTGTGTATCGATGAGACGCAAAGCCAGGTTCCAGCCACCGTGCGTGAGCGAATGGGCCAGATCGTCGATTCAGCCGAAATCAACGTTGAAAGTTTCAGTGAGATTATTGAACGCGGTAATGGCGCCTCGCTGGATAATCGTATCGAGGTGCTCAACAGCCTCGTTGAGCAATTTTCCAGCGCCGACCAACGCCTGCTGGATCTGCATGCCGATTACCCGCAGCACTTGCTCAAACCCCGCCTCGAACGTTTTCGCCTGCAAATAAGCGAGTTCAGCCAACGGGCCATCCACGACCTGGCCTACCTGCTGCGAGAGAAAAAAGCCCAGCAGCCCAAGCCCGGCAGCTCCAGGGCCGAGCCCGCCCCAAGGCGTAAAGTGATCAAGACACGTCATCACGGCTTGGTGATGGGTGAGCCCCGCGAAGCAGACAGTTCGTTGGTCGACGTCAAGGCACACATGACCGGCAAGGTGCTCGCCACGTTTCATGAGAAGGCACCGGGAGTCTGGGTTAAACGGCAGAAAGCCCCATCGCAGCCAAGCGCACCGGTAGCTGTGGATCTGGACACCAGCATCAACACGGGGCAAGCGCTATTGGATGGCGAACAAGCTGAAACCCGTAAATACCAGGGTTTCTCCAGGAAACCCTGGCATGCGCCGCAGGATATTCAAGACATGTTCGATGATCATGCAAAGGCGCTGGAAAAAGCCTCAAACGATATCGAAGAAGCCCTGACCCAGCGCAATCTTACTGAAAGCGATCACGCTTCTGCCGCCTCAACCAAGCGCCAGCTCAACGACGCGGCGCAACGCCTCTATCGGCTTGGTAAAAAACACTACATCGACATGATCAAGCATCAAGCGCCAACCGCCGAACGGGTTGACTGGCTCAACAGCCAAGGGTTGATCCGCATCGTCAAGGTCATCAGCCGCCGCCCCCTCAAGGGGCCCAAAAAGGACTATCTGGACGAGTACGAGATTCGCGACAAAGAAAACGGCACTGTGCTGTGGTACGCGCACTTTCACTATGAAACAAAAGATGCCGCGCTGGAAAACTTCACCAAGGATCACCTCAAGACCCGCGAGCAACAACGTCTAGGCGGTGCCTATCAGCGCACCGGCCCCAGTGACTGGGACATGATTGAAATCCATCGCAGCAGCATCGGCGCCCAACTGGCCCAATCGCTGTTCTTCAACACCTGATCGGCTTATGGCAGCCAAGCCAGACGCAAACGCTCCAGCGCCTGCGCAATGCCCGACTCAGGCATGGCAGCAAACCCCAGCACCAGGCCGGCGCGTTGGTCCGGCGGTGTGCTGGAGTCTGGCAGCCAATAGGTGCTCAAGCCGTTGATCTCTACACCGACTGCATGAGCTTGCTTTAGCAATTGTTGCTCGCGGGACACGCTGTCGACACGCACCGTCAAGTGCAGCCCCGCTGCAACGTTGGGCAATGGGCCAACACCGGCTAATGCCTCTGGCCATCCAGCCAACAAGGCATTGCGTCGGCTCAACGCAGCACGGCGCATCCGACGAATGTGCCGCTGGAAATGCCCCGCCGCCATGAACTCGGCCATCACCGCCTGGGTGCTGACTTCGGAGTGACGCACATCCACCGCGCGGCGCCGGGTGAAGGCTTGCACCAGGCCCGGTGGCAACACCAGGTAACCCAGGCGCAACGCCGGGAACGCCACCTTGCCGAAGGTGCCCACGTACAGCACGCGGCCACTGCGATCCAGCGCGGCCAATGGTGACAGCGGCGCGCCGCTGTAGCGGTACTCGCCGTCGTAATCGTCCTCCACGATCCAGCCGCCTGAACGCTCGGCCCAGGCCAGCAACTCCAGGCGGCGTGCCAGGCTCATCACCACGCCCAGCGGATACTGATGGGAAGGCGTGACATACGCCACGCGGCAATCATTGAGGGCACTGAGCACCTGGCAATCCATGCCCTCACCGTCCACCGGCACGCCGTGCAGTCGCCCCCCGGCCAAAGCGAATGCATGGCCGGCCGCGCGATAGCCAGGGTTTTCCACCGCCACGCCATCCCCAGGCTCCACCAGCAACTGTGCACAAAGGCTGATGGCCTGCTGTGCGCCGCTGGTGATCACAATTTGTTCAGCCGTGCATTGCATGCCACGCGAGCTGCGCAGGTACGCGGCGATCAAACCGCGCAGGCGGCGATCACCTGCCGGGTCGCCATAGCACAGCTGTTCCAGGTCGGGTTTGCGCCAGAACGCCCCATTCAGCTTGGCCCATACCTCAAACGGGAACAGATCGAAGGCGGGTACGCCCACGCGAAATGCCCGAGGCGGCCCCGAAGGCGGCTGAGGCAGGTGGTGGTCTTTTACCCGCGCCAACCCGGCACTGTGGATAACTTCGTCATCCAAATCCTCGGGTAAATTTGCCCATTTTGTGGATAACCCTGGGGATAAGCCTGTTGACAACCCTGTGGATACTTTTGTGGATAGTTTTTGGGGCATCGGCAATTGGGCAACATAGGTGCCATCACCCACCCGGCTCTCGATAAACCCTTCGGCATACAACTGGTCGTAGGCGCGCACCACGCTGTTGCGGGAAATCGACAAGGCTGTCGCCAAATCTCGGGTTGCGGGCAACCGCGTGCCGCTGACCAATCGCCCATCCAATACCCGCTGGCGCAGGGCCTCATAAAGCTGGCGCGTGAGGCCCTGGCGGCGGTCCAGCTCGATACCGGCGGGGTTGAAGGACAGCGGTGGCGAAACAGGCGGCATATTGGACCTATGAAAATAGCGCGAGATGGCTCTTACAACGAACCAATAGCCTGCCTAGGATGCAGGCATTCGCCAAGGAATATCTCCATGTACACACCCCGAGCCTTTGCTCTCGATGACTTGCCCGAAATCCAGCAACTGATCCAGCACACCCGTCTGGCGCAGTTGGTAACCGTGGGTGAAAACGGCCTGCAAGCCAGCCACTTGCCTTTGCTGCTCAACCCCGATGAAGGGCCCAATGGCACGCTGTACGGTCACCTGGCCAAGGCCAACCCGCAATGGCGCGAGCTGCAAAATGGCGGTGAAGCGCTGGTGATCTTCGCCGGTGCCGACGCCTATATCAGCCCGGCGTTTTACCCCGCCAAGGCCGAGCACGGCAAAGTGGTCCCGACCTGGAACTACATCGCCGTGCACGCCTATGGCACGCCTGCGGTATTCAGCGACGCCGAGCGCTTGCTCAAGGTGGTCACCGCCCTCACCGACCGCCATGAAAGCGCCCGCGCCCAACCCTGGCGTGTCAGCGACGCACCGGCGGACTACATCGACGGCATGCTCAAGGCCATTGTCGGCTTTGCCCTGCCGATCGAACGCCTGGTGGGCAAACGCAAACTCAGCCAGAACCGCAGCGCCGCCGACATGGCCGGTGTCCGTGACGGCCTGGCCGCCAGTGCCGATGTACGTGACCAGACCCTCGCCCGCTTTATTCCCCAAGGAGTTTCAGAATGAGCTTGATCGACATTCGCCAGGTCACAGCCGCCGACCAAGCCGCCTGGCTGCCGCTATGGCAGGCCTACTTGGCGTTCTACAACACCGAATTGCCGGACGCCGTCAGCCAAAGCACCTGGCAACGCCTGATCGACCCCAGCGAGCCGACCCATTCGGCACTGGCCTGGGAGGACGGCAAGGCGGTGGGCATGGTCAACTTCATCTACCATCGCTCCAACTGGAGCATCGAGAACTCCTGCTACCTGCAGGACTTGCTGGTTGACCCAGCCCAACGTGGCACAGGCGTCGGTCGCAAGCTGATCGAATTCGTCTACGCCACCGCCAAGGCCGATGGCTGCTGCAAGGTGCACTGGTTGACCCATGAGACCAACGCCACGGCGATCCAGCTCTATGAGCGCATCGCCGAACGCCCAGGCTTCATCCAATTTCGCAAAGGTCTTTAAGGAGCACTGCATGATCAATTCCCTCGCTGATTGGAAAGGCGTCCCGGCGCCGACTGCGCAACTGCTTGAAGGGCGTTTTATCCACCTGGAAAAGCTCGACCCGGCGCGCCATGCCGATCAACTGTGGCAAGCCCTTGACGGCCCAGGGGCCGATCCGAAGCTGTGGGATTACTTGCCCTACGGCCCGTTCACCGAGCGCAGTGCCTTCGACGCCTGGTTGAACAATCACGCAGCCCACAGCGACCCGTACTTTTTCAGCGTGATCGACCGTGCGACGGGCCAGGTTCAGGGCATCCTCAGCCTGATGTCCATCGTCCCGGCGCAAGGCCGTATCGAAATCGGCCACGTCACCTTCGGCGCACCCATGCAGCGCTCGCCGAAAAGCACCGAAGCGGTGTACCTGCTGGCCAAGTATGCGTTCGAGCAGGGCTACCGTCGGCTGGAGTGGAAGTGCAACAACGGCAACGCGCGGTCCAAGTACGCAGCCGAGCGCTTGGGGTTCAGTTTTGAAGGGGTGTTCCGCCAGCACATGGTGGTCAAGGGGCAGAACCGCGATACGGCGTGGTATTCGATCCTGGATTCGGAATGGCCGAAGGTCGGTGCCGGGTTTGAGGCGTGGTTGTCGCAGGCGAACCAGAGTGGTTCGGGCCAGTTGAAGACACTCACAGAGTGTCGGGATTAATACTCACATGTGTGGGAGCTGGCTTGCCTGCGATACAGACACCTCGGTGTATCAGGCAAACCAGTTGATGCCATCGCAGGCAAGCCAGCTCCCACATTGGAGGGTGGCGACTCTCGGAACTTAGGCTCAGCCAGCCAACTTCTGGGCCAGCACCGCAATATGCTCGGGTCCGATGCCGCAGCACCCACCCAAATGGCTAGCGCCGCGCGCTTGCCAATCGGCCGCCCATTGCAAGTAGCCGGGCGGGTCGAGGTCGTCGCGCAACGGGTCCAGACCATCGTTGGCCGTGGCTTCCTTGGGTTGCGGTGGGAAAGCGTTGGCGTAGGCGCCGATCTGAATCGCTACACCCAATCGTTCGAAAGTTGCCCGCGCCGCATCAATGGCCGCGCCGATCACTTCCGGCTGGCTGCAGTTGAACAGCAATACCTGCACGCCCAGTTGCGCCGCCGCCTCGGCTGCGTCCGCCACCGGTTCGCCGGAGCGCAAGCGCGGCACCTCGTCGGTGTCTTCGTCTTTCAAGGTAAACGACAGCCAGAACGGCTTGCCATCTTTCGGCAACCCGGCATGGATCGCACGCGCTTCAGCGATTGAGCTCTGGGTTTCCGCCAGCCACAGATCGACATGCGGCGCCAGGCCGTTCACCAAGGGGGTGAGCAACTCACTGACGCGCTCGGCCTGGAACAGATCTGGGCGATAAGAGCCAAACAGCGGTGGCAGTGAGCCGGCTACCTGCACGGCTTTACCGGAGGCCTGCACCGCCCGTCGCGCCAACTCACCGGCCAGGGCGGCGAGCGCCTGCCCTTCTTGGGCAAACCGCGCTTCGCCAATGTGGAACGGCACCACCGCGTAACTGTTGCTGGTGATCACATTAGCACCACTGTCGATGTAGGCCGCGTGCACCGCCTCCACCGCTTGCGGCGCTTCGCTCAAGGCCAGTGCCGACCATTCCGGCTGACGGAACGGCGCGCCACGGCGTTGCAGTTCACGGCCCATGCCACCATCGAGAATTACTGTGCTTACTGCGCCCATATGCTTTTTACTCATATGCTTATGAAAATAACTCACTATGAGAGTCGTTCTTATAACTATTTAATGCGTACCGTTCGGTTAATAACAACCTCTTTTTTATTCAGGTGTTCGATTTTGAAATTCAGACCGCTGTTGGCCCTGGGCCTGACGATGTTGGCTGCTTCAACCCAAGCCTTTGGCGGTGCCACGCTGGATCGTGTCGAGCAGAAGAAAGAGCTGGTCGGCGTGCTGATGGAAAGCTATCCACCGTTTTCATTTCTCAATGACCAGAATCAGCTCGACGGTTTCGACGTGGACGTGGCCAAGGCCGTGGCGCAAAAACTGGGCGTGAAGTTGCGCCTGGAAACCCCATCCTGGGACGTGATCGCCGCCGGCCGCTGGAGCGGGCGCTACGACATTTGCATTTGCTCCATGACCCCAAGCAAGGCACGCGCCGAGGTGTTCGACTTCCCGGTGGAGTACTACGCCTCACCCGCCGTGATCGTGGTCAATGCCAAGGACGATCGCATCCACGAAGCGAAGGACCTGAGCGGCAAGAAAGTCGGCCTCACCAGCGCCTCGAGCTACGAAAGCTACCTGAACAAGAACCTGGTGATCGAAGGCGCCGAAGACACGCAGTTGCAGTACCCGTTCGAGGAGGTGCAGATCGCCCCGTACGACACCGACAACGTGGCGTTCCAGGATCTGGGCCTGGGCGCTGGCGTGCGCCTGGATGCGATCCTCACCAACCTGGTCACCGCGCAGCCGCGCCTGACCCAGGACAAGCGTTTCAAGCTCGCCGGTGCGCCGCTGTACTCGGAGCCCAACTCGGTGGCCATCGAGAAAGGCGACCCGCAGTGGGACAGCAAAGTGCGTGAGGTCTTCGCCCAGCTCAAGCAGGACGGCACCTTGAGCGCGCTGTCGCAAAAATGGATCGGCGCCGATATAAGCCGATGAGTTTTCGCCTACGGCTTTACCTGACCTGGGCGGCGCTGTTCGCGCTGTTTGCGAGTTTCTTCCTTAGCTTTGACCTGAAGTTCTCGATCATCCTCGACAAGCTGCCCAACCTGGTCGGCCTGCACCTTGCGCCCAACGGCTTCCTGCAAGGCGCGGCGCTGACGCTGTTCTTGTGCCTGTGCGCCATTGTCGCGTCGTCGGTGCTGGGCTTTATCACCGCGTTGGGGCGCCTGTCCAAAAGTGCCGTGGCGTTCGGCATTGCCAGTTTCTACGCCTCGTTCTTTCGCGGCACGCCGCTACTGATCCAGATCCTGTTGATCTACCTGGGCCTGCCGCAATTGGGGCTGGTGCCAGGCGCCATCGTCGCCGGGATCATCGCGTTGTCACTGAATTACGGCGCCTACCTGAGCGAGATTTTCCGCGCTGGCATCCTCGGCGTGCCCCATGGTCAACGCGAGGCTGCGCTGGCCCTGGGCATGCGCGACAGGGCGATCTTCTGGCACGTGACCCTCCCCCAGGCCATGCGCACCATCATCCCGCCGGCCACTAACCAGTTCATCTCAATGCTCAAGGATTCGTCGCTGATCTCCGTGATGGGCGTGTGGGAAGTGATGTTTCTGGCGCAGTCCTATGGCCGCTCAAGCTACCGCTATATCGAGATGCTCACGACGGCGGCGATCATTTATTGGGTGATGTCCCTGGGGCTCGAATTGATCCAGGCGCGGATGGAGCGGCATTTCGGCAAGGGCTACGTGCGGCGCGGTTGACGTGCAGAATGTGCAATATATTGCAGCGCTCAGGCTGAATAGGCTCAAGGATCTGCAATAGATTGCATATTCATTGTCGTCATCTTTTCGACACATTCCTGCAACTCCCCTCCGCTATACAGGTCGACTCGCTTGCCATAACAAGGTCGCCCAGCATGCCCCCGTCTCCTCAACGCCTCGCGCTCGCCATCACCCTGTTGGCCAGCGGTGGTTTCATCGAAGCAGCCGCAGCCAAAACCCTGCAGATCGACACGCCTACCACCCAGGGGCAAACCTTGGGGGACAGTGATACGTTGACCACGTCGGCGCCTGGCAGCATTACAACCTCTGGGGTGGCGGTGACGCTCAAGGACGGCACCCGCGGTGCGGGGGTGGTGGTGACTAACGCGGGCAAGCTGGTCTCCAGTGGCGGTCGGGGTATCGACAGTTCAGGAAGTGTCAGCGGGGAGCGCAGGTACGGCATTTACAACCTTGCCGGCGGGGTGATCCAAGGCGCCAATGATGCGTTGCGCATCAACAGTAACTTTGCCAGCGGCAGCGTGCTGATCGACAACAGCGGCACCATTCGCTCGGCCACCGGCCAAGGGCTGGACCTGGATGCGCTGCGCAGCAGCAACGTCACCACCACCATCATCAACCGTGCCGGTGGCTTGATTCGCGGGGAGGCCAGCGACGGCATGAAGACCGGCGCCAACGCCACTATCACTAACTACGGCGAGATTTCCACCGGCAACACCTTCTCCCGCGATGACAAGTTCGATGGCGTGGACATCGACTCCGCCAGCGGCGTAACGGTCACCAATTACGGCCTGATTTCCGGTGGCCGCCATGGCATCACCACGGACGAGGGCGCCACGCTGACCAACTACGGCACGGTGATCGGCCGCAACGGCTCGGGCTTTGGTTCCGATGGCGACGGCACTGTGATCAACCACGGCACCATCACCGGCGCGTTCTCCGGGCTGCAACCGGATGGCGACGGTGACGGCGTGGACATCGACAAGATCGCCCATATCGAAAACTACGGCGTCATCCAGGGTGTCGGCGCCGGGGGTGTCGACAAGAACGGCTTTGCCAACGGCAGCGACGGGATCGCCCTGGGCGGCGGCGCTATCTACAACGCCCAGGGCGCGCTGATCAGTGGTGCCAACAATGCCATCCTGGTGGACGACGGCAGCGACGGGCCCGGGCTTGCGACTACCACCCTGGAGAACCACGGCACGATTCAAGGCCTGGATGGCTTTGGTGTGAAGTTCGTCGGCAATTACGCCGACACAGTCATCAATAGCGGCACGATCAGTGCCAGCAATGGCCTGGCCCTGGACTTGGGCGGCGGTGACGACCACGTGATCTTGCGCAATGGCAGCCGCTTTATCGGCACAGTGGACGGCGGCAGCGGTTACGACCGACTGACCCTGGACGACGTCGCAGGGGGCAGTTTTGGCGACAGCCGCAACCTTGAATGGCTGGAGGTCAAGCAAGGCATCTGGACGTTGACCGGCCAGGGTGATTTCAGCGACGGCGGCGAGATTTCCAGCGGTGCCAAGCTGGTCAACCAAGGCGGCATTGCCGGTAATGTGACGGTCGATGCAGGCGGTGTGTATGCCGGCGGCGGCTCGGTGGGCAGCCTGCTGATGAACGGCACCCTGCAGACCAACACCGCATTGGGTACCGCCAGCATCAGCCGTGACTTGCGCATGGGCAGCGGCTCGACCCTCGCCTATGGCGTCAACGCCGACGGCAGTAGCGCACCGATCAAGGTCGGCGGCACCGCTTACCTTAATGGCGCGACCCTGGCGGTCAACCCCGGCGAAGGCACCTACCCGTGGCAAAGCCATTACAGCGTGCTGCAAGCCGGCAGCATCAACGGCACGTTTGGCAAGGTCACCAGCGACTACGCCTTCCTGACCCCAACCCTGGATTACAGCGCCACTCAGGTCGGCCTCACGTACACACGTAACGACATCGCCTTCAACCAGTTCGCCAGCACCGCCAACGGTGCCAGCGCCGCCAGCAGCCTGGCGGGCCTGGGCACGAACAATCCGCTGTACAACGCCCTGCTCAATACCACCACCGCCACAGCCGGTGCAGCCATCGAGCAACTGGCGGGCAGCAGCACTGCCAGCCTCACCAGCGCCACCCTCAATGCCAGTGCTCAAGTTGGCAACAGCATGCTCGCCGCCATGCACCAGGTGGGCGGCGGTGCGGGACTGCTGGTGGGGCTGGACGGCAAAGACACACCCGCACTGGCGGCCACCGGCGTACCCGCCGAGGTGCGCAACCTCAATGACCCGAACGCCCGCGGCCGCCTGTGGCTGCAAGGTATCGGCAGCTACGGCAAGCTCGACGGCGAGCACGGCAGTGACGGTTTGACCCAACGCACCAAGGGCACAGTGCTCGGTGCCGATTGGGCGCTGGACGGCGACTGGCGCCTGGGTGTGCTGGGGGGTTATTCCAAGACCGACCTGGACACCGCCGGTGTGGACGGCAGCGTCGACAGCTGGCACGCCGGCGTCTATGCCCTGCGCCAGAGTGGCCCACTGGCCTTGCGCCTGGGTGCTGCCTACAGCGGGCACCAAGGCGACAGTAAACGCACGGTGGCCTTCAACGGTTTTAACGACCGCCCCAAAGGCGACTATGACGCCAACAGCCAGCAGGCTTTTGCTGAACTGGGCTACGCCCTTTGCACAGGTCGCTTGAGCGCAGAGCCGTTCGCCAACCTCGGCTACCAGCGCTACCAGCGCGACGGCTATAAAGAAAAAGGCGGCGCCGCTGCGTTACACGTCAAGGGCCAGACCCAGGACAACTTCAGCAGCACCTTCGGCCTGCGCCTGGCGCACCTGAGCCAGCTGGACAACGGCGTCAGCCTCACACCCCGCGCCAGCGTTGGCTGGAAGCACACCTATGGCGATGTCGACAGCACCACCGGCCAGGCTTTCCTGGCGGGAGGCACGGCGTTCAATGTGCAAGGCAGCGCCCTGGATCGGGACAGCCTGTTGCTGGAAGCGGGCCTGGACCTGGGCTTATCCGCCCGCCATCGCCTGGGCCTGGGCTATACAGGCGAAGTGGGCGGCAACAGCCGCAACCATGCACTGACCGGCCAATGGCAGATGAGTTTTTAATCGCACCGTACTAGAGACAACTCCCGCAAATCAGGGGTCGATGGCCTGACAGTTATCCCCCCCTCACCTCGCCTAAATTCCCGGCCTCATTAATCAAGAGGTTGGGACTGCATGCCATTCACCTTACAGCGACTCGTGCTCGTCATGTCCTTCGGGCTGGCCGCCAGCAGCATTCAATTTGCCCAAGCGCAGGGAAGCGTGGAACACGTGTTCGATCGGTCCGGGATCACAGAACTGACCGGGTCAATCAATCGTGACGGCGTCTTGCATCGCCTTTCGACAGACGCCCCCGTCGATTTTTACCTGGCCGAACACACAAACACTCGCAACGGCCAGCGCCTGGCGCTGGCCGTGGACGCGGCGGTCAAATCGCTACTTGAATCAGACAAACTCACCCCCTGGGACAGGTACGAACTGGGCAATATCGGCGAATACCTCAATAACCTCGCACCGGGGAAGGTCGCTCAGGCCCTCGAACAACTCGCGGGCAGCCAGAATGCCAACCTTGCCGCAGCCACCCAAATGAGCACGCAACAGGTCAGCGACACGCTGCTCTCGGTCCTGCGCGACCTGCCAGCAAACGTCGCAGACGATGCCGATGGCCGCATCTGGGTAAAAGGCCTCAGCCACAACGGCAAACTTGACGGCCAATATGGCAGCGTCGGGTTGCAGCAAAGCACCAAGGCCGTTGTTCTGGGCGCCGACTGGGCAGTCGATCACGCTTGGCGTGCCGGTGTGGTGGGAGGCAAATCCGAAAGCGAGTTTGAGCACAAGCGTTTCAAAGCAGCGCTCGACAGCTGGCATCTGGGCGCATACGCCGTACGCCAGGACGGCCCGCTGGCTCTGCGCCTGGGTGCCATCTACAGCAACCATGACGGGCAAAACAAACGCGGTGTCGATATCGACTTCTTGGGTTATCGCGAGCAACTCAAAGGCAAATACACGGCCCAAAGCCAAACCGTGTTTGGCGAAATGGGCTACCAGCTGGGCAAGGATACGTTAAGCGTCGAGCCGTTCGCAGGCTTGGGGTACCAGCGCTACCATCGTGAAGGCTTCAAGGAAAAAGGCGGCTTTGCGGCGTTGAATGTCGGTGCGCAAACCCAGCAAAACCTCAGCAGCACCCTGGGGCTTCGCTTGGGCAGCCTTTATCGTTTTGATAACAACATGAGCCTGTCCCCGCATTTGAGCACCCACTGGAAGCACCTCTACGGCGACGTGCAAAGCAGCGTGAAGCAATCTTCCCGACTGATTGACCTGACCGGAGAAAAGAGTGATTTCACCGTCGATGGCGTCTCGCTGAACCGCGACAGCCTGGCCCTGCGCACGGGGTTGGACATAGGCCTTTCTGCTCATCAGGCACTGAGCGTCGCGTACACCGCTGAGGTCGGCAGTAACAGCCGTAACCATGGGCTGGTAGGCGAATGGAAGATGGGGTTTTAAGACAGCAACTGAGGAAACTTCACGCTCAAGCCGGTTACAACGCCTGACATTAAGCCGGTGATTGTGCTCGCTACACTCCGGCCTCCTACACCGAAGAGGCCGGAAACCATGATCTCGCCATTCTCGTATATCCCTTCCATGGGCATGCTGTTTGCCCATGGCACCCAGTCCCTCGCCGCTGCCGTCACCCCGGCCACACCAGCAGAGCCACCTGCACACCCGCCAGCGTTGTCTGGCGAGCTCAAGACTGCCCATAGCCAACCGTCCAATGGCTTGCTCAATACCCATACCATCAAACTCATGACTACCCCAGGCTCAGCGAGCAGTCACGGTATGAATATCGACCACTTGGCCAAACTGACCCAAAGCGACGCCAATCTGGCTAACCCCCACCTCATGACAGCCGTTGAAATCGTCAACAGCCCGGATGTACAGATCAAGGCGCCTGTTCATGGCTTGGTCAGCTCCGGGCTCACCTCCGTCTGGCTGGATAACCGAGGGGTCATCACCGGTGCAACAGGCACGGGTGTGAAGCTGGACGGAAATAAAGCCGATGAAGTGACCAATCAGGGCGTTATCACCGGCGGCAACGGCGTAGCCCTCGACATGGGAGGCGGTGACGATCTGTTGATTATCAAGAAAGGCAGCCGTTTCAACGGCGAAGTGGATGGGGGCAGTGGCACCAATCAGGTGATTCTCGACGACGCTGAAGGAGGGACTTTTGAAGGGGCGACAAGAATGCAGCATCTGTGGGTCGGCAAAGGCTCCTGGGAGCTGACCGGTGCACTGCACGCCAACCGACAAGGCAAGGTGTACAGCGACGCGACGTTGATCAACCGTAGTGGGATCAAGGGCACAATGGATATCGAGCCGGGCGCGAGCTATTCCGGCGGTAACGTCGACAATCTTAACGTAGCCGGCACCCTGCTGCTCGACCCCGCGATTACGGCGCGGACAAGGATCACCAACGATCTGAATCTGAAACCAGGATCGAGCGTGAATTTCAAAATCGGCGTGGATCAACAGCACTCCGTGCTGAACGTCGGCAACACATTAACGTTGGGGAACCCCACCCTGCACCTTGACGTACAGCCAGAGAGCGACGAGTTGCTCAAGCGCCAGCTACCCATCGCCAAAGCGACCACCATTGATGGGAGGTTCGGCGCCATCAGCAGTAACCTGACCACCCTGGAACCTGAATTGATCTACACCCCGAAGGGCATTTTTGTCGAATTCAAACGCAAGGAGAGCCCGGCAATCACCGCCTGATGGTCAAAAAATCAGCAAAAAAAAGGGGGCACATGCCCCCCCGAGGTTAAAGCGGTAGTTGGAAGGCTGAGTAATCAGCCTTCGATCTCGATCAGGATTTCCCCAGGGTTCACCCGGTCGCCCTTGGCCACATGAACAGCGGCGACCTTGCCGGCAATCGCTGCCTGCACTTCGGTCTCCATCTTCATGGCTTCGGTAATCAACACGGCCTGGCCGGCCTTGACCACGTCGCCGACCTTGACCAGCACATCGACGATATTGCCCGGCATCGCCGTGCTGACATGGCCCGGTTCGGTCGCGTGCTTGCGCTTGCTGCCGCCGCTGCTGACAAATTCGTTTAGCGGCTCGAACACCACTTCTTCCGGCATGCCGTCGATGGACAGGTAGAAGTGACGCTTGCCTTCGGCCTTTACACCGACACCGGTGATATCCACACGGTAGCTTTCGCCGTGCACGTCGATAACGAATTCGGTCGGTACACCTTCACCGCCAGCACGGGCCACGCCGCCCGCTTCCGGGATCGGCAACAACACTTCAGGGGCCAGGGTGCCGGCATCGCGTTCTTCGAGGAACTTGCGCCCGATATCCGGGAACATGGCGTAGGTCAGCACGTCTTCTTCGGACTTGGCCAATGCGCCGATTTCGCCACGCAGCTTGGTCATCTCCGGCTTGAGCAAGTCCGCCGGGCGCACGTCGATCACGTCTTCGCTGCCGATGGCCTGGCGGCGCAGTTTTTCGTTCACCGTGCCCGGCGCCTTGCCGTAACCGCCTTGCAGGTAGAGCTTCACTTCGTTGGTGATGGTTTTGTAGCGCTCGCCGGCCAATACGTTGAAGAACGCCTGGGTGCCAACGATCTGCGAGGTCGGCGTTACCAGTGGCGGGAAGCCGAGGTCTTCACGCACTCGTGGAATCTCGGCCAGCACTTCGCTCATGCGGTTCAGAGCGCCCTGCTCTTTGAGCTGGTTGGCCAGGTTGGAGATCATCCCGCCCGGCACCTGGTTGACTTGCACACGGGTGTCGACGGCGGTGAATTCGCTCTCGAACTGGTGGTACTTCTTGCGCACGGCGTAGAAGTACAGGCCGATCTCTTGCAGCAGTTCCAGGTCGAGGCCGGTGTCGAACTCGCTGCCTTTAAGGGCTGCGACCATCGACTCGGTGCCCGGATGGCTGGTGCCCCAGGCAAAGCTGGAGATGGCCGTATCGATGTGGTCGGCACCGTTTTCGATGGCCTTGAGTTGGCACATCGCGGCCAGGCCGGCGGTGTCGTGTGAATGGATAAAGATCGGCAGGTTCTGCTCGGCTTTGAGTGCCTTGACCAGTTCGCCAGTGGCGTAGGGCGTGAGCAGGCCGGCCATGTCCTTGATCGCGATGGAGTCGCAGCCCATGGCTTCCAATTGCTTGGCCTGGGCCACGAACGCTTCCACGGTATGCACTGGGCTGGTGGTGTAGGCGATAGTGCCTTGTGCATGTTTGCCAGCGGCTTTCACCGCTTCAATGGCCACGCGCAGGTTACGCACGTCGTTCATTGCATCGAAAATGCGGAACACGTCGATACCGTTGACCGCCGCCTTGGCCACGAAGGCTTTGACCACGTCGTCGCTGTAATGGCGGTAGCCCAGCAGGTTCTGGCCGCGCAGCAGCATTTGCAGGCGCGTATTGGGCAGTGCGGCACGCAGTTGGCGCAGGCGCTCCCACGGGTCCTCCTTGAGGAAGCGCACACAGGCGTCGAAGGTCGCGCCGCCCCAGACTTCCAGGGACCAGTAGCCAACTTTGTCGAGCTTGTCGCAGATCGGCAGCATGTCGTCGGTGCGCATGCGGGTGGCCAGCAACGATTGGTGGGCGTCGCGCAGGATGGTGTCGGTTACGAAGATCTTCTTGCTCATTGTTATATTCCTCACAGGCCTGCGTGGGCGGCGATGGCGGCGGCGATGGCCAGGGCCAGCTCTTCGGGTTTGCGCTTGATCGAGTAGTTGGTCAGCTCAGGGTGGCTTTCCACAAAGCTTGTATTGAACTGGCCGCTACGGAATTCCGGGTTGCGCAGAATTTCCTGATAATAGGCGGCAGTGGTCTTCACGCCTTGCAGGCGCATGTCGTCCAGGGCACGCAGGCCGCGGTCCATGGCTTCTTCCCAGGTCAACGCCCACACCACCAGTTTCAGGCACATGGAGTCATAGAACGGCGGGATGGTGTAGCCGGTGTAGATCGCCGTGTCGGTACGCACGCCGGGGCCGCCAGGGGCGTAGTAACGGGTGATCTTGCCGAAGCTTGGGAGGAAGTTGTTCTTCGGGTCTTCAGCGTTGATACGAAACTGCAACGCGAAACCACGGTGCTGGATATCTTCCTGCTTGACCGACAACGGCAGGCCGGAGGCGATGCGGATTTGCTCGCGAACGATATCGATGCCGGTGATTTCTTCGGTGATGGTGTGTTCCACCTGCACCCGCGTGTTCATCTCCATGAAGTACACCTCGCCCTCTGCGAGCAGGAACTCCACGGTGCCGGCGTTCTCGTAGCCCACGGCCTTGGCGGCGCGCACCGACAGATCGCCGATGTAGGCGCGCTGTTCCGGGGTCAGTTGCGGGCTGGGGGCGATTTCGATCAGCTTCTGGTTGCGACGCTGGATCGAGCAATCACGCTCGAACAGGTGCACCACGTTGCCAAAGCTGTCACCGAGGATCTGCGCCTCGATGTGCTTGGGGTTAACAATGCATTTTTCCAGGAACACTTCCGCCGAACCGAAGGCCTTGGTGGCTTCGGAAATCACGCGGGGAAAGGCTTGTTCAAGTTCTTCGCGACTGTTGCAACGACGAATGCCACGGCCGCCACCACCGGAGGTGGCCTTGAGCATCACCGGGTAACCGATACGGTCGCCTTCAGTGAGGGCTTCGTGGATGTCGGCAACGTTGCCTTCGGTGCCCGGCGTGACCGGCACACCGGCCTTGATCATGCTGCGGCGCGCTTCGGTCTTGTCGCCCATGCGGCGAATCACTTCTGCCGAGGGGCCGATGAACTTGATGCCGCGCTCGGCACAGATATCTGCCAATTCGGCGTTTTCCGACAGGAAGCCGTAGCCGGGGTGCAGCGCATCGCAGCCGGTTTCCACCGCCAGGTTCACCAGCTTGCGCGGGTTCAAGTAACCGGCCAGTGGCTCGGCACCGATGCTGTGGGCTTCGTCGGCACGCTTGACGTGCAACGCATGGCGGTCGGCGTCCGAATAAACCGCGACCGAGCGAATGCCCATCTCGGCGCAGGCACGCACGATTCGTACGGCAATTTCACCACGGTTGGCGATCAGGATCTTTTTTATCACTTGGAAATTCCCTTGAGCCGATTTGCGTGCTTCGACCCGTTGCAGCCGGGCCGGCGCGTGACCAAATGTTTCATGACAGTCGCGAGACACACACTATGCGCACAGGAGAATTAACAAAAATCAATAATTATTGGGTTGTGTATAAGTAAAGACTTATAGTTGGCTGGAACACCAAGGGGCCGAGGCTTTATAAAATGCGTAAGTCATTGATGCGTATGACATTGCGTCAATTGCAGATCTTCAATGAAGTGTGTGATTTGCGTTCCTACAGCCGTGCCGCCGAGGAAATGTCCCTCACCCAACCGGCGGTCAGCCTGCAAATTCGCCAGCTGGAAGAACTGATCGGCCAACCGCTGTTCGACTATGTCGGCAAAAAACTCTACATGACCGAGGCCGCCGAAGCTTTGCAACGGGCCAGCCGCGACATCTTCGGGCGCCTGGAAAACCTCGATATGCAGCTGTCGGACATGCAGGGTTCACTGCAAGGCCAACTGAAACTGGCGGTGGAGTCCAGCGCCAAGTATTTCGTGCCGCACCTGTTCGCCGCCTTCAAGCGCCAGCATCCGGAAGTGCAATTGCAGCTCACGGTGGTCAACCGTGCCCAGGTGATCCGCCGGCTCTCGGACAACCGCGACGACCTGGTGATCATGTCCATGGTGCCCCAGGACATGGGCCTGGAATTCCTGCCGTTTCTCAACAATCCTATTGTCGCCGTGGCGCTGCCAGATCATCCGTTGAGCCTGCAAGGGCCACTGCGCTTGCAGGACCTGGAGCCTTATACCCTGCTCATCCGCGAGCCGGGCTCTGGCACGCGACTGGCCTGCGAGGAATACTTCAAGGAAAAACGCGTGCACTTCACCCAGACGGTGGAAGTGGCCTCGGCCGAGGCGCAGCGTGAATGTGTGAGTGCAGGGTTGGGCGTGGCATTGCTGACGCGCCACGCCTTGAACCTGGAGCTGGCCACCGGCGGGCTCAAGGAGCTGCCGGTGGAAGAACTGCCGCTGTACCGCAGTTGGTGCCTGGTGCAGGCCAAGGCTAAACGCCTGTCACCGGTGGCCCATGCGTTCCTGGGCTTTATTCGCAGCGAACGGGTGCAGATCAGCGCGCTGGCTGAGCGTTTCGCTGGGCAGCCACGGGTGCCTGCCAATGCAGTTCCGGGTAGTCACTGATGCTCTGGAGCAACTGGCGCTCCTCGCAACGGTCTTCGATGGCGCGACGGAACGCCATGCGGCGCTGGTCTTCCTGCTGACGACGGGTCTTGACGGTGCTGTTGCTGTCTTCGTAGGGCCGGGTCATTTGGAGTCTCCCAATGCGAGTACGGGGAGTACAGGATGGGCGTGGGGGATGACGGTTTGGCGGCGCGGGGATTACAGGATGATGAATCTTGCGAAATTGACGCAAACTCCCTGTAGGAGCTGGTTCGCTGTGGCGAGCAAGCTTGCTTGCGCTGGGGTGCGAAGCGCCCCCAAAAAGCCGGAGACTGCTGCGCAGTCAGCGGGAGCAAGCTCCCTCGCCACAGCAAGCCAGCTCCCACACTTTGACCGAGTATGGCCTGGGCTTAGTCGTCGAGGGCTTTGACGGATTTTGGCGAGAGGCGAAGGCTACGCAAGCTGCGCTTCACGCTCTTGAGGTGGTTGACCAGGCTCGGGCCACGGGCCATGGCCACGCCCATCGCCAACACGTCGATGACCACCAGGTGGGCAATGCGCGAGGTCAGCGGCGTGTAGATTTCGGTGTCTTCATGCACGTCGATCGCCAGGTTCACCGTGGACAACTCCGCCAATGGCGTCTGGCTCGGGCACAGGGTAATCAACGACGCGCCGCTCTCACGCACCAGGTTGGCGGTGATCAGCAGGTCTTTGGAACGACCTGATTGGGAAATGCAGATGGCCACGTCAGTGGGCTTCAAGGTCACCGCCGACATCGCCTGCATGTGCGGGTCGCTGTAGGCCGCGGCGGTCAGCAGCAGGCGGAAGAACTTGTGCTGGGCATCGGCCGCCACCGCGCCGGACGCACCGAAGCCGTAGAACTCGACGCGCTGGGCCTGGGACATTGCGGTCACGGCCTTTTGCAGCTCCACCGGGTCGAGCTTCTCACGCACTTCCATCAAGGTGTGCAAGGTGGTGTCGAAGATTTTCAGGCTGTAGTCGGCGACGGAGTCGTCTTCATGGATTGCAAACTGGCCGAAGCTCGCACCGGCAGCCAGGCTTTGCGCCAGCTTGAGCTTGAGGTCCTGAAAGCCGGAGCAACCAATGGCGCGGCAGAAGCGCACGATGGTCGGCTCGCTGATGCCCACGCTGTGGGCCAAGTCGGCCATGGAACTGTGCATCACGGCCGCAGGGTCAAGCAGCACATGATCGGCAACCTTGAGTTCCGATTTGCGTAACAGGTGGCGCGACTGGGCGATATGTTGCAACAGGTTCAAAGGGCAGGACTCTTGTTATTGGCAGGCGCCAGGGATGTAGCAAGCTTGTAGTTATACTACAAGAATTGTCGTTTTGCCCGTTAGATGCATCACTAAATCGCCCTGCTCCCCTCTGATTCAGCGGGCAGGCGCTATGTAGCCATAAAGGCGGCCTACGCTGCGTTAAGAAAAATCTGCGTTTTTGCGTAACAAATCCGCCAGCCCTTCGGCCCTCATGGGCGGGCTGATCAGGTAACCCTGTACCTCGTCACACTGCTCACCGCGCAGGAAATCCAGCTGCTGCTGATCCTCCACTCCTTCGGCCACTACCTTGAGCGCCAACCCGTGGGCCATGGCGATGATCGCACGGGTGATGGCCGCATCCTCGCGCCCCTGGCCAAGCCCCCGGATAAAGGCCTGGTCGATTTTTACGTAGTCCACCGGGATACGCTTGAGGTAGCTGAGGGACGAATAACCGGTGCCAAAGTCGTCGATGGCCAGCTTCACCCCCAGGTCGCGCAATTGCTGGAAGGTGGCGATGATGTGTTCAACGCTGTCGAGCAACTGGCTTTCGGTCAGTTCCAGCTCCAGGTACTGCGGGTCCAGTGCGGTTTCCTCCAGCACTTGGCGCACCAGGCTGACCAGCTTGCCCTGGCGCAGCTGATGCACCGACAGGTTGACCGACACGCGAATCGGCGCCAGCCCCTGACGCTGCCATTCGCAGGCCTGCCAGCAGGCCTGGCGCAGCACAAATTCGCCCAACGGCACGATCAAGCCGGTTTCTTCCGCCAAACCGATAAAGTCACTCGGCGGCACCATGCCCCATTGCGGATGCTCCCAGCGGACCAACGCCTCGGCAGCCTTCAGCTTGCCAGTGACCAGGCACAGCTTGGGTTGGTAAAACACCGTGAGCTGACGCTCGTCGATGGCTTTGCGCAGGTGGTTTTCCAGCTGCAAACGCTCCAGGGTGCTGGCTTGCAGGCTGTCGGTGAAGAACTGGAAATTATTCCCGCCCAAATGCTTGGCGTGCTGCATCGCCATATTCGCCTGGCTGACCAGTGCAGAAATCTCCCGTGCGTTATCAGGCAGCAGGCTGACGCCCATCGAGGCGCTGACCACCAGTTCATGCCCCTCCACATTCACCGGCACGCGCAATTTCGCCAGCAGCCGGGTCGCCACCCGCGCCAGGCTCGATAGGTTGCCATAGGCGTCAAACAACACGGCGAATTCATCACCGGACAGGCGCGCAATGGTGTCGGCCTCCGGCAGCGCGTTGATCAAGCGCCGCGCCATTTTCTGCAGCAGTTGGTCGGCCACTTCATGGCCCAGGCTGTCATTGAGCAATTTGAAGCGGTCGAGGTTGATATGCAGCAGCGCGAGGCTGCGACCGCCTTGGCGCACCCGCTGGTGAGCTTCGCGCAGCCGTTCGCGAAACAGCGAGCGGTTGGCCAGGCCGGTCAACTCGTCGTAGTGGGTGAGGTAGCGCATGCGCTCTTCCGACTCGCGCCGGGCGGACAGATCGGCGAAGAATCCTACGATATGACTGACGTTCCCCCGTACATCACGCACCACATTTAGCTGTAGCCATTGCGGGTACAGTTCGCCGTTCTTGCGCGTCTCCACCAATTCGCCCTGCCAGGTGCCGTGGCTGAGCAATGCCTGGCGGATCAGCGGGAAGTGGCGCCGCGCATCGCGACTGCTGGGCAGTTCCACGACGTTGCGGCCAAGCATGTCGTCGATGTCGAAACCGGTGACGCGGCTGAACGCCTGGTTCACGGCGATCAGCGCGTAGTTCGGGTCGAGGATCACAATGCCTTCGCTGGCCGCCTCGAACACCGTCGAAGCCAGGCGTTGCTGCTCCTCCACCGCCTTGCCGGCGCTGATGTCGCGGCGCGTGCCCAGCATACGGATGACGCGGCCACTGGGCGTGCGCTCCACGGCGCGCCCGCGGTCTTCGATCCACACCCAATGCCCATCGCCATGACGTATCCGGTACTCCACCTGATAGTCCTCGCTGCGGCCTTTGAGATGCTCTACCAGTGCGTGCTTGAGCAGTGGCAGATCGTCGGGGTGCAGGCGCGGTTTGAGGTGGCTGAGCATCGCCGTGACGTATTCGGGCTCCAGGCCAAACAACTCCTTGAGTTGCGTGTGGTGGACCTCGTCGGTTTGCAGGTTCCAGTCCCACAGGCCCAGTTCACTGGCTTGCAGGGCCATAGCCAGGCGCGCTTCGCTTTTACTCAAGGCGAGGCTGGCAGCATCCAATTGCTGGCTGCGTTGCGCCACACGATCTTGCAGACCGACCTGGGCTTCACGCAAGTTCTGCTCCACCTCGCGGCGCTGCTCGACTTCGCGCACCAGGTCCTGGTTCAACTGCTCACTGCGTTGCTGCGCCTGCTGTAAATGCTCGATCAGGGCCTGGTTCTGGAAACGGCGCAACAACCCGCGCTGGATGAGGCGGTTGACCTGCCACGCGACCAGGCTCAGGGACGCCAGCAGGATCAGCCCGAGCACGCCCCAGCCTTGTTGCTGCGGGGTGCCATCCCAGAACAGGTAGACGATGGCCGGCACCAGGCACGGCAAGGCAAACGACAGGTAAGCCCAAAAGCTCACGGCATAGGCCACGCTGGCCGACAAGGTGGCGGCGCCGATCAGGCCAAACACCCAGGCCTGATGCATGAAGCTGTCCGTGGGCACCAGGGCAATGGCCGCAACGGAGAGGGTCAGGCCACTGACCGCCGAGCCGAGCATGAACATACGGCGCCACACGGGCTGGGCCTGCCGGCTGGGCATGGCCGAATCAAAGGCTGCCACTTGAATCACGCGCATCGCCACCAGGGCAAGCAGCCAGAGCAGCCAGACGCTGTCCAGCAGGTACTGATTGGGGTTCCACAGCAACCAGGCGCAGACCAGGCCGTTGACCAGCATCAGCAGCGTCGGCAGCAACGAACCTTGATACAGCAGGCGCGTGCGCTCAACCGCGATTTCGGTTGCATAGTGTTTACGGATGACCTGCGCTGGGGCCGGCGAGGGGCCAAACAGGTCGGTGCTAAGGGTCATAGGCGGTGTTCTTATAATGGTGAGCCCGAAACGTCGACGGAGCATACACAAGCAAGCGCCTGGGCCAAACTGCTACAAGTCATAAAAAACCTGCTGCGATTGGCCGCAAACCTTTGGCCCAGACCGCTTGAGCAAGACACAGCATGGGCTGCGGGCGATGACCAACCGGTCATCACCCCCGTCAGAATGTTCGCCCGTCGGTAGCTTGCAGGCGTTTTGCATCGACCATCCGGCATTGGGATTTGCCCAGGCCCCCCAAGGCCCATAGAATGCGTCGATGCGCGATGATCTCTCTCTTTTGCTGAACTCCCTCAACGATGCCCAACGCCAGGCCGTAGCGGCCCCCGTTGGCCGTCAGTTGGTCCTGGCCGGTGCTGGCTCCGGTAAAACCCGAGTGCTGGTGCACCGTATTGCCTGGTTGATCCAGGTCGAAAACGCGTCCCCGCATTCCATCCTGTCGGTGACCTTCACCAACAAGGCTGCTGCCGAGATGCGTCATCGCATCGAGCAGTTGATGGGCATCAGCCCGGCCGGCATGTGGGTGGGCACCTTCCACGGCCTGGCGCACCGCCTGTTGCGGGCGCATTGGCAGGAAGCCGGACTGAGCCAGACCTTCCAGATTCTCGACAGCGACGACCAGCAACGCCTGGTCAAGCGCGTGATCCGCGAACTGGGCCTGGACGAACAACGCTGGCCGGCGCGCCAGGCACAGTGGTTTATCAATGGCCAGAAAGACGAGGGCCTGCGCCCGCAACATATCCAAGCCAGCGGCGACCTGTTCCTGGCCACAATGCGCAGCATTTATGAGGCCTATGAAGCGGCCTGCGTGCGCGCTGGCGTCATCGACTTCTCCGAACTGCTGCTGCGTGCCCTCGACCTGTGGCGCGACAACCCCGGTTTGCTGGCCCATTACCAGAAACGCTTCCGCCATATCCTGGTGGACGAGTTTCAGGACACCAACGCCGTGCAGTACGCCTGGTTGCGTCTACTGGCCAAGGGCGGTGACAGCCTGATGGTGGTGGGCGATGACGACCAGTCGATCTACGGCTGGCGTGGCGCGAAAATCGAGAACATCTACCAGTATTCCGAAGACTTCCCGGACGCGGTGACCATCCGCCTGGAGCAGAATTACCGCTCCACCGCCGGGATCCTCAAGGCGGCCAACGCCTTGATCGCCAACAACACCGGGCGCCTGGGCAAAGAGCTGTGGACCGACGGCGGCGAAGGCGAAGCGATCAACCTGTACGCGGCGTTCAATGAGCACGATGAAGCGCGCTACGTGGTCGAAACCATTGAAAGCGCACTGAAAACCGGCCTGGCCCGCAGCGATATCGCGATTCTGTACCGTTCCAACGCCCAATCGCGGGTGCTGGAAGAGGCCTTGCTGCGCGAGCGCATCCCGTACCGCATCTACGGCGGCCAGCGCTTCTTCGAACGTGCAGAAATCAAGAACGCCATGGCCTACCTGCGCTTGCTGGAAGGCCGGGGTAACGATGCAGCGCTGGAGCGGGTGATCAACATCCCGGCGCGTGGCATTGGCGAGAAAACCGTCGAAGCGATCCGCGACCATGCGCGCCATGCCGATGTGTCGATGTGGGAAGCCATGCGCTTGCTGATCGCCAACAAAGGCCTGACTGGCCGTGCTGCGGGGGCGTTGGGGGTGTTTGTCGAGCTGATCGAGAACCTGGCCGCCAAGTGCGCAGAGATGCCGCTGCACCTGATGACTCAGACCGTGATCGAGCAGTCCGGGCTGATCGCCTATCACGAAGCGGAAAAAGGCGAGAAAGGCCAGGCCCGGGTAGAAAACCTTGAGGAACTGGTCAGCGCCGCCCGCGCGTTCGAAAACACCGAGGACGACGAAGAGCTGACGCCGCTCGCCGCCTTCCTGGGCCACGCCTCGCTGGAAGCCGGCGATACCCAGGCCGACGAGCATGAAGACAGTATCCAACTGATGACCTTGCACAGCGCCAAAGGCCTGGAATTCCCTTATGTGTTCCTGGTGGGCATGGAAGAAGGCCTGTTCCCTCACAAGATGAGCCTGGAAGAACCCGGCCGCCTTGAAGAAGAACGCCGCCTGGCCTACGTGGGCATTACCCGGGCGATGCAGAACCTGGTGATGACCTACGCCGAGACCCGACGCCTGTATGGCAGCGAAACCTACAACAAGGTGTCGCGCTTCGTACGTGAGGTGCCGAAGGGGCTGATCCAGGAAGTACGCTTGTCCAACAGCGTCAGCCGCCCGTTCGGCGGTGGCCAGCAACAGAACTCCAGCAGCATGTTTGCCGGTTCCGAAATACCGGAAACCCCGTTCAGCCTGGGCCAGCAGGTCAAGCATGCGATCTTCGGCGAAGGCGTGATCCTCAACTTCGAAGGCGCAGGCGCCCAGGCGCGGGTGCAGGTGAACTTCGCCGAGGGCAGCAAGTGGCTGATGATGGGTTACGCCAAGCTCGAAGCGGTCTGAGCTGATCACCTGTGGCCATAGATTGCTTCCGCTGGCGTGCGCAGCGCGCCCGTTTTTTGGGGCTGCTGCGCAGCCCAGCGGGAGCAATCTCTGGCCACAATAAGCCCACCATCATGAAACACTGCGTAACATGAAGATTATTGGCCCAGCCTTGTTTTAGAGGCGTGCGGGCCAATATCTGTAATTGGTCCTACAGACCCTTCGGATTTGGTCTTACGCAAAAGCCCGAAACATTATGCCGCTAGCCACTGCCACGACACCTGTGCAACATGGCGCGCGTGCAATCCACAAATGGGAATTCCCTATATGAAACGTTTTCTTAGCATCGCCATGGCGTTGTGCATCGGCCTGACGATGAGCCTCGACGCCAACGCCAAACGCTTCGGTGGCGGCAAAAGCTCGGGCGCGGCACCGACTCACCAGACCAGCCAAATGGCTCCATCCGCCGGTGCCGGCGGTGCTGCGGCTACTGCAGGCGCAGCCGGTGCCGCTGGCGCTGCTGCCAAGGCCGGCGGTGCTTCGCGTTGGCTGGGCCCACTGGCCGGCATCGCCGCCGGTGGCCTGCTTGCGTCCATGTTCATGGGCGACGGCTTCCAGGGCATGCAGATCTTCGACATCCTGATCATGGGCGTCATCGCCTTCCTGGTCTTCCGCTTTATCGCCGCCCGTCGCCGCAAGCAGCAGGAGCACCTGGCTCCAGCCGGCGCGCCGATGCAGCGTGAAGCGTTCGAACAGAAGCCTGCCATGGGTTCGATCTTCGGTGGTTCGGCAGCCCCTGCCGCCCGTCCGGTGATCAACGCACCGGCTTGGTTCAACGAAGAGCGTTTCGTCGAAGCGGCCCGCAGCCACTTCCAGTCCCTGCAACAGCACTGGGACGCCAACGAAATGGACAAGATCTCCGAGTTCGTGACCCCGCAGTTGCTGGAGTTCCTCAAGCGCGAACGTGCCGAGATCGGTGACGCCTTCCAGTCGACCTACATCGACGACCTGCGCGTACAGCTCGATGGCGTGGATGATCGTGCCGACAAGACTATCGCCACCCTGACCTTCAGCGGCGTGTCGAAGTCCTCGCGCTTCGACCAGGGCGAAGTGTTCAGCGAAAGCTGGAATATGGAACGCGCCCAGGGCGACGACCAGCCATGGCTGGTCGCCGGTATCCGCCAGAACGGCTAATACCTGCGCGTTTGAGCAAGCGGTAACAAAAACCCCGGACATGTCCGGGGTTTTCTATTTCACGGTTGCACTTATAGCGAGCTACTGTATAAAACGCCCCTATAAACCGCGCCATCTAGCAAGAGGATCCCGGCCGTGGAAGAAATCATCGAACAACTGCGTGAAGCCAACGAACCGGTCCCGGTGCCTTTGGAGCTGCCTGACGAAGACCTGCTGGTGGAAATCGAGGAACAACTGTTCATCGACATCCCCTTTGTCTTCCGTGAATTCTTGCTGACCGTCAGTGACGTGGTCTACGGCAGCCTGGAGCCGGTGACCGTCACCGACCCACAGTCCCACACTTACCTGCCAGACGTTGCCGCCAACGCCTGGGATGCCGGTGTTGATCGCAGCCTGATCCCTATCTGCCAGGACGGCGACGACTACTATTGCGTCGAAGAAGACGGCACCGTCGTGCTGTGGTCCGGTGAGGAAGAACTGGTTACTGAAGAAACCTGGGAATCGGTGTGGCACTGGGCACGGGACGTCTGGCTGGAAAGCTGAATCCCCTGACCTCTGGCAACCGGCTTTTGTGGCGAGGGAGCTTGCTCCCGCTGGGCTGCAAAGCAGCCCCCGCCAACGCCAGTCAGTGTTCCGTATCCTTGTGGTTATCCAGCGTCTCCAGCAACGCAACCTGCATCCGCGTATGCACACGGATAAACCAGCGCCAGAGCACTGCAGCCACCGCCGCCGTGACCACGGCAATCAACACCAGCAACTTGTTGGTCGGCAGAATACTGGCCGACAAGGCTGCCAATAGCAGGAAGATCACCAGCAGCGACAAGAGGGGGATCAGCTCCGCAATCACCCTTCGCACACGCTGGGTATGACGCCCGGCCATCTCTGGCTTCACGCTCATCTCCGCCAGCAGCATCGACAGCGCCTTGAGCTTGCGATACGCCGCAATCAGAAACGGCAACGACACTAGCAGCGCCCCGCCCCAGATCAACGCCTTCTGCCAGCTTTGATCGCTGACCCAGCCTTCCAGATACCCACCGATGCGCCCTGCGAAAAAGCTGCCGGCAAAGAAGATTGCGATCACCAATGCCAGGTTTACCCCGACTTGAAGGATGATCTTGCGGATCATCGCGGCCAACATCGCCCCCTCGCCCTGGGGCTGAATGCTGCGCAGCCATTCGCCATACATGCCGAACACTCGGCTCATACGCTTGGGCATCACCGCCGCGATCTTCAATGACAGTGGGTCCGCGCCACGAATCAGGTAGGGCGTCAGCAGCGTGGTGATCGCCGAAACGGCCACCGCCACGGGATACAGAAAGTCGCTGGTGACCTGCAGGGTCATCCCCAGCGCCGCGATGATGAAAGAAAACTCGCCAATTTGTGACAGCCCCATACCCACCCGCAGCGAGGTGCGACCATCATTGCCGGCGATAAACGCACCCAGCCCGCAAGACAGCATCTTGCCCAGCACCACGGCCACGGTGATCACCGCAATGGGCCAGGCGTATTGCAACAGGATCTGCGGGTCGATCATCAAGCCAATCGCCACGAAGAAAATCGCGCTGAACATGTCGCGAACGGGTTCGATCAGGCGTTCGATCTTAATCAACTGCCGGGATTCAGCCATGATCGCGCCGATCAAAAAGGCCCCGAGCACCATGCTGTATTCCAACTTCACCACCAGCAGGCAGAAACCAAAGCACAGCCCCAATACCGTGATCAGCAGCATCTCGTTGCTTTCAAACTTGGCCACATAAGCCAGCAGGCGCGGCACCAGCAAAATACCAATCACCAGCGCAACGATCATGAACAGCGAGAGCTTGCCGACTGTGGAGAACACCTCGCCGGAGCTGACCGTGCCACTCACGGCGATGCTCGACAGCAAGGCAATGATGCCGATACCCAGGATGTCCTCGACAATCAGCACACCGAAAATCAGCTGGGCGAACCGCTGGTCTTTCATCTTCAGGTCGTTGAGAGCCTTGACGATAATGGTGGTCGAGGAGATTGCCAGGATCGCGCCGAGGAACAGCGAGTCCATGGTGCTCCAGTCGAACCAGCGGCCGATCTCGTAGCCGATCCAGATCATCAGCACGATTTCCAGGAACGCCGCGATAAACGCCGTGGCCCCGACTTTGAATAGCTTGCGCAGGCTGAATTCCAGGCCCAGGCAAAACATCAGGAAGATGACACCCAACTCCGCCAGGGTCTTGATCGTGTCTTCATCGTGGATCAGGCCAAACGGCGGGGTGTGGGGGCCGATAATGAAGCCGGCGACGATGTAGCCCAACACCACCGGCTGCTTGAAGCGGTGAAACAGGATGGTGACCACCCCTGCCACCAGCATGATCACGGCCAAGTCCTGGATAAAGCTGATGGCGTGCATGGCGAGGGGCTCCTTGAGGGTGCCGGCGCTTTTCCCACTTCCGGCCTCGCCTTTGAAGGGTCGGAAAAGTCTGCCTTGATCGTAAGAAAAGCCCTGAGAAGGGCTTTTGAAGGGTAACACCGGGACTTCTGCTGGAAAGCCGGTGCAATATATGGAAACAGATCGCTGCGCGCGTGACGGCAAGCCGCCTGACGGCGTCCCGTTAGGGATGGCGCTGCAAAGACTTTGAGTACCCGCAGAGGTGCCTCCCCCCAACCAATGCCTACAACCCGTGAGTGTGCTATGGAACCCGGAAACGCCCAGCTGTCGATGACGGTACTGATGACCCCTGACATGGCCAACTTCTCTGGCAATGTGCACGGCGGCACGCTGCTCAAGTACCTCGACGAAGTGGCCTATGCCTGCGCCAGCCGTTATGCCGGTCGTTATGTGGTCACGCTGTCAGTAGATCAGGTGATCTTTCGCGAGCCGATTCATGTCGGTGAGCTGGTGACCTTCCTGGCGTCAGTCAACTACACCGGCAATACGTCGATGGAAGTGGGCATCAAGGTGGTGACCGAGAATATCCGTGAACGCTCGGTGCGCCATACCAACAGCTGCTTCTTCACCATGGTGGCCGTGGACGACCAGCGCAAACCTGCCGCCGTACCGCCGTTGCAGCCGCAGAACAGCGAAGACAAGCGCCGCTTTGTGCAGGCTCAGCAGCGTCGGCAGATTCGTCAGGAACTGGAAAAGCGCTACCGGGAGATCAAAGCCGACGCGCCGTAAACTCCAAGCGGCGACTCAACTCAAAAACGTGTGGGAGCGGGCTTGCCCGCGATAGCAGTGGTTCAGTCGACATCGCTTTGACCGAGACTCCGCCATCGCGGGCAAGCCCGCTCCCACATTGGGTTCTTTGTGCTTACAGGCTGATCGGTGTGGCTTCGAAGCGCACACGAGGGTGGGCAATACGGTCCTGGGCCCGCACCAGTTCCAGTTCATAACTGGCGCAAGCCTGGGTTTCCAGCAGCACTTCATGCACGGCCGCGGCGGTGAATTCAAAGGCAGCCACCAGGCTATCACCCAACAGCACCCGCGCCAGAAACAGGCCCGACGTCAGGTCGCCCACGCCCACTGGCTGACGCGGAAACGCCAGCAGGGGCCGGCGCAAGTGCCAACTGCCATCAGCCGTCACCAACAGCATTTCAAACCCTTCTGGCAGTTTGCCTGGGTAATCCAGGTGCTTGACCAACACCGCTTTGGGTCCGCGCGCCAGCAAGGCCTTGGCCATCGCCAGGCAATCGAACAGCGATTGCGGCTTGCGCCCGGCAAAACTATCCAGCTCCAGTTGGTTGGGGCACAGGAAGTCCGCCATGGCGGCGGCTTCATCCAAGAGGAAATCGCTGACCTCCTGCGGCACGATGCAACCCTTTTCCGGGTGGCCCATCACCGGGTCGCACAGGTACAGCGCCTTGGGGTTGATCGCCTTGATGCGCGCCACACCGCTGAGGATGGCGCGGCCCTGGTCGGCACTGCCCAGGTAACCGGACAGCACCGCATCACAGTTGCCCAGCTCGCCAATCGCGGCAATACCCTCCACCAGCGCAGGAATTTGCTGCGGCGCCAGCACTTCGCCCGCCCACTGTCCATACTGTGTGTGGTTGGAGAACTGCACCGTGTTGAGCGGCCAGACGTTCACCCCGACCCGCTGCATAGGGAACACGGCGGCGCTGTTTCCGGCGTGGCCGAAGACCACATGAGACTGGATCGCAAGCAGGTGAGGTGTACGTTTCATGCGGGAGATTTCCGTAAAACCGTTGAATTTCTGGCCGAGCAGTATGCGACTAAACGCAGCCTGTACGACAGACCGGCGACACAGTTAAGCTGCGCTCACTTTGTTGGAGTTCATGGAATGCTGACCCTGGGAAACATCTTCGTCTTGATGCTGCTGGCCACCGGCGCCGCCTGGGTTTGGCACAACCACGGCCTGCGCGAACGGGCGCTGGCGCGGGTCAAGCAGCATTGCGCCAAGCTCGATATCGAGCTGCTTGACGGTGCCGTGGCGCTCAAACGCATCGGTTTCGTCAAGGATGCCAATGGCCGCCGACGCCTGGCGCGTATCTATAATTTCGAGTTCACGGTGACCGGCGAAACCCGGCATGCCGGGGTCATCACCCAATTCGGCGCCCACAGCGCGCAGATCGAACTGGCGCCCTACCCGTTCGAAACCAAGGAGCCGCTGCCCAGCGCCGAGATCATCGAATTGAGCCAGTGGCGCCAGGACCACGCCAGCAAGAAACATCAGTAACGGCAGGCTGCCAGGGCGCTTTGCAATGCGGCCACGTCCTGTGGTGCGCTGAAGATCAACTCAACACGTGAATCGCGCCGCCAAGCGCTGGGTTGCCAGTGCAGTGGGCTGTTATCCACAGCGTTGGCGGACACCCAACCGTCAACGCTGTGGATGACCAATTTGGCACGGCGCCAGTCGATACTCGATAGCCACTGATGCAGACGGCTGACATCGAATCGCTGGCTTGGGTGCCAGCGCCAGCCAATGCTCCAGCCGCCCTCCTGGCCCTGACTCAGACAGATCGGCAACCCAGGGTCACTCCAGATCGCCGGCATTTGCCCCACCGCTTCAGGCACGCCGAGATTATCCACCGCTACTTGGGCCTGCGCTTTCAAACCAGGCAACTGGTCGAGTGGCAATCGCGCCTGGCGTGTCCAATGGAGCGGGCAATCGGGTAATTGCGCTTCAATCGCCTGACGTTGCACCGCAGTCAGCGTCTCGTCCTTGTTCAACAGCAGCAGACCGGCACTGGCCAACGCCTCCTGTTGTGCCTGCGGCAACGGCCTGCCCGCCGCCAACGCCTGGGCATCGAGTACCAGCACGCAAGGCTGCACGGCCAGCACGTCTTGCCATGGTGCGTGCCGCAGTTGCTTGAGCAATTGCGCCGGATGGCCCAAGCCTGAGGGCTCGATAAACAACCGGTCCGGCTTAGCCTTACGCAACAAGCGGCCCAGCCCTACCTGGAACGGTGCACCGTTCACACAGCACAAACAGCCGCCAGCCACCTCGCCCAAGGCGATGCCGTCATCGTCTTGTGTGAGTAGGGCTGCGTCCAGGCCGATCTGGCCGAACTCGTTGATCAGCACCGCCCAGCGCTCGTTGGCCGGGCGCTGGGCAAGCAGGTGCTTGATCAGGCTGGTCTTGCCGGCGCCCAAGGGCCCTGCAATCACATGGGTAGGAATGTTCTGCAACATGAGAGGCATCGTTCAGGCCGTGTAGAGCGTTTGATCCTACGCGGTTATGTCAGCCAATCCAGCGTCAGGATCAACCGTCGCTCATCGGCCTTGAGCGCTGGCGAGCGGTGGATCAGCCCATGTCCTTCATTGCCGTGCCATTTGGTGCCTTTAAGCAGCGCCACTTCACCGCAATGGATCTGCTCGATGCGCTCAGTGGGCTCGGCATCCGCCTGGCTCAATCTGCGCCGGTCCATAACGCCTTCGCGCAACCATTGGCTTCCGATACCGGCGTAGGTGGTGATCAGCCGAACCGGCACGTGATCAACGTGAAAACGCGGACACATGGCCTTGTCCAATAGCCGTAAACGCACGCCGATGCGCTTGGCGCCCAACAGGCAGGCGAATGCACTGACCAGCCACGACACATCGGCGATAAACCCATCGTAGCCTTCAAGATCGCGACAGCTGGACGCAAAACCTTGCAAGTTCGGCACGGCGTCTTCGCTAGCCAACTCGACCACCAAGGACTCGGCCAACGGTTCATTGAGCGCCACCAGCAAAGCGCCAAACTCGGCGATATGCAGGGGCAATTGGCGCTGCCAGATCGCCAGGTTGACGCCATCATTGAGGATGTCGGACAGCGCCAGCGGCGTTTCTCCACAGCTTTGGCGGATGACAGGGCGTAGGGGAATGACCGGGGCCAGCATCAGGCGACCTGCTCGTACCAAGGGCCAAACGGGTCGGGTAGCTGGCGCCAACCTTCGACACCCAGGGCCATTTCTTCATCGGTGAGCAAGCAGGCGTCCAACTCGGTACGCATCTGGGCAAAGTCGATGTTTTGCCCGATAAACACCAGTTCCTGACGGCAGTCACCCGTGCTCAACTGCCAGTTAGCCATGATCGCCGCCACGCTTTCTTCGTCCTGAGGCCACTGGCTTTTCGGCACAAAGCGCCACCAACGCCCGGCAAACCCATGGCGCATCAACCCGCCCGCCTGGGACCAACTGCCCGCATCCTGATGTTTGCTGGCCAACCAGAAGAAACCCTTGGAGCGCAACAGCTTGCCGTTGACCCAGGGGCGGTCGATAAAGTCGAAAAACCGCTGTGGATGGAGCGGCCGGCGCGCACGGTAAGCCGTGGACGCTATGCCGTATTCTTCGGTTTCCGGCACATGCTCACCGCGCAATTCCTGCAACCAGCCCGGGGCCTGGGCGGCGCGTTCGAAGTCGAAACGGCCAGTGTTGAGGATTTTGTTCAGCGGCACTTCGCCCATAACCATCGGGATGATTTCCGCCTGGGCGTTGAGGCGCTCGAGGATGGCCATCAGTTCTTCGCGCTCACGGCTGCTGATCAGGTCGATCTTGCTGATCAGGATGACGTCGGCGAATTCGATCTGTTCGATCAACAGGTCGGTGACGGAACGTTCATCCTCCTCACCGAGGGTTTCGCCCCGTGAAGCCAGGCTTTCGGCGGCCTGGTAGTCGAGCAGGAAATTCATACCGTCGACCACAGTGACCATCGTGTCCAGGCGTGCAATGTCGGCCAGGCTTTGCTCGTTTTCATCGCGAAAAGTGAAGGTTTCGGCCACGGGCAAAGGTTCGGAAATACCGGTGGATTCGATCAGCAGGTAATCGAAACGACCTTCTTTGGCGAGTTTTCCCACCTCTTCAAGCAAGTCTTCACGCAAGGTGCAGCAGATGCAGCCATTGCTCATCTCCACCAGCTTTTCTTCCGAACGATTGAGCGTGACATCACGCTGCACCTCGCTGCCGTCGATGTTGATTTCGCTCATGTCGTTGACGATCACCGCCACCCGCAGGTTGTCGCGGTTGCGCAGGACATAGTTGAGCAGCGTGCTTTTACCGGCACCGAGAAAGCCGGACAACACGGTCACAGGGAGACGATTGGGCATCAGGTATTCCTCATCAAGGTTGGCCGGTCAAACTGCCCGTCTATGGCGTTCGCGCAGCTCTTCACGTTCTTTGGCTTCGATACATAAGGTGGCGGTGGGACGCAGCAGCAGGCGTTGCAGGCCGATGGGTTCGCGGGTTTCACGGCACCAGCCGTATTCGCCACGAGCCAGCAGCTCCAAGGCGTCGTCGATCTTGTCCAATAGCTTCTTTTCACGCTCCAGCAGGCGCAGTTGCCATTGGCGTTGCTCTTCGGCACTGCCGATATCCGCCAGATCGCTGTTGGTTTCCTGCTCGCGCAGCGCCTGGAACTCTGCGTCGATACGGGCTTGCAGGTCATCGCGCTGAGCCAGCAGCAGTTCGCGGAAAAAGCGCTGCTGGGCCTCATTCATGTAGTCGGCCGCTGGTTGGGCCAAAAGGTCGTGTTCGGTCATGGAAGCGGTTCGCGGGTCGGGCTGTGCATTTATGTTATAGTATAACAATACAAATAAGCCAATCCCTCTTGCTCGCCGCGACGAAGGGCGCAATGCTGGGTCACCTGCCTATGTTGAGAACCTCGATGAAATACCTGCTGTGCGCGCTGCTATTGGCAGTCGCCGGGCCTGCCTGCGCCCAGGCACCCAGCCTGTTGGCCAACTGCACACGCAGCGCCAACCTGCTCGCTTGTGTGGACCCGTTGGGCAATGCCTATAGCGTGGCAACCGTCGGCAGCACTACGTATCTGCGCGGTTTCGAAGTGATCGGCAAACGCTATTGGGCGCAGACCAACAGCCGTTATGGGCAACTGACGTTTTTTACCGGGTTGGCATCGGATGGCGAGGCGTGGGTCGGCTACACGCGGCGCGTGGGCTGGACCACCATCAACCGGTTTTCCAGCTCAGGGGGCGCCAGCGCCAAGTTCACTTGCAGCCGAATGACCGGCTGTTAGACCTGGCTGTTTTTCTGCGCCTGCACCCAGGCCATGTAGCTGTTCATGGGTGGGTTCTTCTGGAAGTAACGCTTGAGTCCTTCGAAAAGGCCATCCGCCACCGCCTGTTGATGGCGCGCCGTCACCAGCCGCTGGGCATCCCGAGGGTTGGAAATGAAACCCGTCTCCACCAGGATCGAAGGCACGTCCGGTGACTTGAGCACGGCGAACCCCGCCTGCTCCACACGTTTCTGATGCAGGCTGGTGATGTTTTGCAGGCTGCCCAATACCGAGCCACCCAGTTGCAGGCTGGAGGCGATGGTCGCATTCATCGACATGTCGAGAATGACCCCGGCCAGCATCGGGTCCTTGTCCTTCAGATTGAGCAAGGTGGTGGCGCCCAGCAAGTCGGCGCCATTTTCGCGCTGGGCCATGAAACGTGCCGTAGCCGAAGTGGCGCCCCCTTCCGACAACGCATACACCGAGGCGCCCGACGCGGTCAGCCGTGGCGCGGCGTCGGCATGCACTGAGATAAACATATCGGCCTTGTGCTGACGGGCGATGTCCACGCGCTTGCGCAGCGGCACGAAGAAGTCGTCGTTGCGCACCAGTTTTACGTCAAAACCCTTTTCGCGCTTCAAGCGTTTAGCCAACAACTGGGCAATCGACAGCACCACATCTTTTTCGCGCTGGCCCTTGGAGCCAATGGCACCTGGGTCTTTGCCGCCATGGCCGGGGTCGACCACCACGATGATGTCGCGCTTGGGATGCGCCTTATCTACCGGAGTTACCAAGGGTGCCGTCTCAGCGGCGATTTGACGGGGCACACGGGTCGCGTTGGTCAGGTCCAACACCAGGCGATGGCCTTGGCCATCCTGGGGCGGCAGCACGAAGCTGTTGAGCTGCATGGGCTCGATCAGGTCCAGCACGATGCGCGTATCGCTCTTGCCGAAATGCCCGGAACGGATCGAGGTAATCCCACTATTCTCCAACGCCAATTGGGAAAAGTCGCCGCTGAGCCCGGCGCCACTCAAGTCGATGATCAAGCGGTCCGGTGAGGTCAGGGAAAAGGTCTTGTATTGCACCGGGCCGCTGAGGTCGAACACCAGGCGCAGCTTGTCCTCCGAGCGCCACAGGCGTGCATTGCGAATCTGCGTGGCGTAAGCCCCCAAAGGCAAGGCGAACAAGGGGCTGACCAGCAGCAGGTTGAGGAGCTGACGTCGGTGCATGGCATATACCGCAGATAAAGGAGTGTCCCTACTCGATATGACTGAACAAAGGCTGGAGCAGAAAATTCATCGTAGCTCGTATTGTTATACTATAACATGTTGAATTATTTCCAACGATGGACCTGCTTATGAACGCGCTGACTCTGCCGGATATCGCCGCGCAGGCTTCACGCCAAGCCTTGCCACTCGACTGGGTGGGGATGTGCGGCATCGCCTTGCCGATCCAGATTGACGGTCAACGCCTGGCCGCCACCGCTGATGCGGGCGTAAGCCTGGACGACGGCACGGCCCGTGGCATTCATATGTCACGCCTGTACCTGGCTCTGGAAATGCTCGATCAACACCCGCTGACACCTGCACTGCTGCGTAATGTACTGCAGCGTTTTCTCGACACACATGAAGGTTTATCTAAGAACGCTTACTTGCGCATCAACACCCAGTTGCTGCTTAAACGACCCGCCCTGGTCAGTCCGCTAGCCGGCTGGAAGAGCTACCCGGTGAGCATCGAAGCGCGTCTGGAAAACCAGATGTTCCACGTGGAACTAAAAATTGACGTTACTTATTCCTCAACCTGCCCTTGCTCCGCCGCACTCGCCAGGCAGTTGATTCAGCAGCAATTTGTGGATGATTTCGCCAACACGCCGTTGCAGCACGAAGCGCTGTTGACCTGGCTCGGCAGTGCCAACGGCATCGTCGCCACACCCCATAGCCAACGCAGCAGCGCGCAGTTGCACGTTCAGTTGCAAGGTACTGACCTGCCGATAATCGACTTGATCAACGCTGCCGAAGCCGCGCTCGGTACCGCCGTACAAACCGCGGTGAAACGCGCAGACGAACAAGCCTTCGCCCTGGCCAACGGGCAGAACCTGATGTTCTGCGAAGACGCCGCTCGCCGCCTGAACCTCGCCTTGAAACGCTCGGATGCCATCAAAGCCTTCCACCTCAAAGTGATCCACGCCGAAAGCCTGCACGCGCACGATGCCGTGGCTGAAAGCCGCTGGACGAGAGACTTTGCATGATCACCTGTAACTCTTTGCGCTGGGGTGCCCCTGGGCAACCGCTCACCCCGGCACTGGATTTGACCCTGGAAAAAGGCAGCCTCACCGGCATCATCGGCGCCAATGGCACAGGCAAGAGCAGCCTGCTCAAAGTCATCGCCGGCCTGCAAAAGCCGCTGGCGGGAAAGGTCATTGTGGATGTTCCACGCCGTGGCGGCCTGGCATTCCTGCCCCAGCAGCAACACTTGGACCGCCAGTTCCCCATCAGCCTGCAAGAGCTGGTCGCTGCCGGTTTCTGGGGCACCCAACACACCGCGCAACAACGCAGCCAACGCCTGCACGCGGTACTCGAAGACTGGTGCCTGACTGGCTTGGAACACCGACCGTTGATGGCATTGTCCGGAGGCGAATTGCAGCGCGCCCTGCTGGCACGCATGAGCCTGGCCGACGCATCCGTCCTGCTGCTCGACGAACCTCACGCAGCCCTCGATGAGGACGGTCAGGCGCTGTGCTGGAAACACATCCACGCTTGGCACAACGAAGGCCGCACCTTGGTGATCGTCTGCCATGACCTGGCCTCCGTGCGTCACCACACCCAGCACGTACTGCAGATCAAAAACACCGGCTGCGTATTCGGCTCCAGCAAAGAGCTGATCCGCCCGCAACCGCAGATGCAGGTGGCCTGAATGCACTTCACTGCCCACTTATGGATGCCGTTTCATGAGTTCGTCTTTATGCGCCGCGCACTCATCGGCGGTTTGGTACTGGCTTGCAGCACCGCGCCGCTAGGTGTGTTTTTGATCCTGCGGCGCATGAGCCTGATCGGTGATGCGGTGGCCCACGGCATCCTGCCCGGCGCAGCCCTGGGTTTCTGGTTCGCCGGGCTGAGCCTGCCCGCGCTGACCCTCGGCGGCCTGGGTGCGGGCCTGAGCATGGCCGGCCTGGCCGCGTGGATCACTCGCCGCACCGGCCTGCGCGAAGACGCCAGCCTCGCCGCCATCTACCCCATCTCTTTGGCCGCCGGCGTGCTGATCCTGGGCCTTGCCGGCAAGCGTCTGGACCTGCTGCACCTGCTGTTCGGCTCCGCCCTGGCCGTGGATCAAACCACACTGACCGGCATGCTCTGGGTCTCGGGTTTTAGCCTGATCGCTATGGCGCTGATCTACAAACCGCTGCTGCTGGACACCCTCGACCCGCTGTTCCTGCAAACCGTCAGCCGCCTCGGGCCCCTCGCCCATGGCGTGTTCCTGACCCTGGTGGTGCTGAACCTAGTGATCGGTTTCCAGGCCATCGGCGCGTTGATGGTGGTCGGCTTGATGATGTTGCCGGCCATCGCCTCACGCTTCTGGAGTCGACGCCTGCCAGTGCTGATCGCGGTATCGGCGCTGCTGGGATGCCTGTCGGTGTGGTTGGGCCTGCTGCTGTCGTTCTACTACTCACTGCCCAGCGGCCCGGCGATCGTGCTGGTGGCAGGCGCTGGGTATTTGTTGTCCGTGGTATTCGGTCCGGTGCACGGTTTGTTGCGCCGCCCGCCTTTGCTCACATCCCAATGAGGTGTTTCCCGATGCGCGCTCTACTCGTGCTGTTCAGTCTGCTGTTGCCGCTTTCGATGGCCCACGCCGCCGACAAACTCCAAGTGGTCACCAGCTTCAGTATTCTCGACGACATCACCCACCAGATTGGTGGTGAGCATATCCAGATCAGCAACATGGTCGGCCCGGACGCCGACGCCCATACCTATGAACCCACGCCGGACGACGCCAAGGCACTGCTCAAGGCCAAGGTGATCATTAAGAACGGCCTCGGTTTCGAGCCGTGGCTGGACCGCCTGGTTACCAGCACCGAAACCAAGGCAACGGTGGTCACCGCCAGCAAAGGCGTGATTTCCCACACCATGGACGAGGATGGCGAAACCATTCCCGACCCGCACGCCTGGCACAACTTGGCCAACGCCGAGATTTATGTGAGCAACATCACCAAAGCGCTGGTAGCCGCCGACCCTGCCAACAAGACCGCCTACCTGAGCAACAGCCAGGCCTACCTCAAGCAAATCCATAGCCTGCTGGACGAGGCCAAGGCCAAGTTCGGCGCCCTGCCACCGGGAAACCGCCGCATCGTCACTTCCCATGACGCCTTCGGTTACCTGGGCCAGGCCTATGGCATCCAGTTCCTCGCGCCCCAGGGCTTGTCCACCGAACGTGACCCTTCGGCCGCTGAAGTTGCCGCGCTGATCACTCAGATTCGCAAGGACAAGGTCAAAGCCGTGTTCATGGAAAACATCAAGGACTCACGCCTGCTCAAGCAGATTGCTGACGAAAGCGGCGCACAGATCGGCGGCACGCTGTACTCCGACGCTCTCGCTGCAGAAGGCCCGGCCAGCACCTTTATCGGGCTGTTCGAATACAACCTCAACACCCTGTGCGCCGCACTGAGCCAACCATGATCCGCAAAAATCCTTCCGGCGACCTGCCGGTGATTGCCGAATCGGCCTACGTCGACAAGACCGCGATCATCTGCGGCAAAGTTATCATCGGTGAGAACGTGTTCGTCGGCCCTTACGCCGTGATCCGCGCCGACGAAGTGGATGCCAGCGGCGCCATGGACCCGATCACCATCGGCGCCAACTCCAACATCCAGGACGGCGTGGTCATCCACTCCAAGTCCGGCGCAGCGGTGACCATCGGCGAATTCACCTCCATCGCTCACCGCTCCATCGTCCACGGCCCCTGTACAGTGGGCAACCGCGTGTTTATTGGCTTCAACAGCGTGCTGTTCAATTGCGCCGTGGGCGATGGGTGCGTGGTGCGCCACAACTCGGTGGTCGACGGCCGTGACCTGCCCACCGCTTTCTACGTGCCCTCTACCACGCGTATCGGCCCCAACACCGACTTGTCGCACTTCCCGCCGGTGAGTGTCAGCGCCTCGGAGTTTTCCGAAGACGTGGCACGCACCAACGTCGACCTGGTGCGCGGCTACAAAGCCCTGCAAAACGAGTTCTGAACCATGAGCCGCCTGCTGATCCGCAACGCCCGCCTGGTCAACGAGGGCCAGGTATTCGACGCCGACGTACTGATCGCCAATGGTCGTATCGAGAAGATTGCCGCCAGCATTCAAGGCGATAACGAACCGGTGGAAATCGATGCCAACGGCCAGTGGCTGCTGCCAGGGATGATCGACGACCAGGTGCACTTTCGCGAGCCCGGCGCGCCGGAAAAAGGCAGCTTCTACAGCGAATCCCGCGCGGCGGTGGCCGGTGGAATCACCAGCTTCATGGACATGCCCAACACCCACCCGGCCACCCTGAACTTGGAAGCCCTGGCCGATAAAAAGCGCCGTGTCGCCCTGCACTCAGTGGCTAACTACGGCTTTCATTTTGGCGTGAGCAACGACAACCTCGACACCGTTGCCGCCCTAGACCCTCGTGAAGTGGCTGGGGTCAAAGTGTTCATGGGCGCCTCCACCGGCAATATGCTGGTGGACGACCCACGCATTCTGGAGCGCCTGTTTGCCGAGGTGCCAACCATTCTGCTCGCTCATTGCGAGCACACGCCCAGCATCCTGGCCAACGAGCAGCGCCTGCGCGAACGCTTCGGCGAGCATATTCCCGCCGTCGCCCACCCGCTGATCCGCGATGCCGAGGCCTGTTATCGCTCGTCATCGTTTGCCGTGGAATTGGCCAAACGCCATGGCACGCGTCTGCATGTGTTGCATCTGACCACCGCTCGCGAACTGGCGCTGTTCGAAGACAAGCCCCTGGCCGACAAGCACATCACCGCCGAGGTCTGCCTGCACCACCTGCTGTTCGATGACCGCGATTACCACCGCCTCGGCCACCAGATCAAATGCAACCCGGCGATCAAGACCCGCGCCGACCGCGACGCGCTGCGCCTGGCGTTATTGAGTGATCGTCTGGATGTGATTGGCACCGACCATGCGCCGCATACCTGGGCGCAAAAACAGTTGGGCTATCGGCAAGCGCCCTCGGGCTTGCCTCTGGTGCAGCATGCCCTGCCGGCGTTACTGGAGTTGGTGGCCGACGGGCATTTGCCCCTGACCACTCTGGTAGCCAAGACCAGCCACCGCGTGGCCGACCTGTTTGCCATTGCTGATCGCGGCTACGTGCGCGAGGGCTACTGGGCCGACCTGGTACTGATCAAACCGGAGCCTGCTGGCAAGCCGGTCAACAGCCAGCCTATCCTCGCCCGCTGCGGCTGGACACCCTTTGCAGAACGCAGCTTTCGCCACAGCGTGAGTACCACACTGGTCAGCGGCCACTTGGCCTGGCACAACGGCCAAGTGGTCAACAGTTGCCAGGGCTTGCCCCTGCAGTTTGGGCGTTAAGCGCGGGGTTTGACCGAACCGCAATCGTTGCCCAGCCACTGGGCGTGGCTGTCCAGGCTACCCTTCTGCTGGATCCCGGTGGCATTGAAGGTACCGTTGACGCTGGTGGTGAATTCTTTCTGGCTCTGGAACGTTGCCACGCCAGTGCCCTGGGCTTTCGGGCAACTGAAACGGAATTTCCACTGGTTGCCGCTCTTGTCGGTGACTTCCTGTTTGCAGCCCGATTGAGGGTCGGTCAGGGGGATCGAATCGGAGGCCACCTGAGCCGGGGTCAGGCACACCTGTACGCCTTTACCGGCCATGTTGATGCCTTGCTTTTCGAGCATGGCGCGCTGTTCAGGGGTCATCTGTTGCTTGAGTTGACCGAGGATCAGCGACAAGTCCGGCAGGTCCTGGTTATCGACTTTCATATTGCTGGTGGTCAATTCCCACAAGCCCGGCGCCAGCATCTGCGCCTGCGCCGCCACAGGCAGCGACAAACCAACAACCATGGCCAAACCAAGCAGACGAGCATTCATCGGGTAACTCCTGGGTAATTGTGGGCGTTAGACGTCGCAAAGCAGCCAGTGTTGCATGGCAAATAAAATAGCGACATTCACAGCCGTTCATGGTCTGTTACGCACTGGACTGCCTGGAGTTACGTCGTTCATGGATTTCTTTGGCCCGCACCTGCTCGCCTACGTCATTGCCACGCTGCACTTTCTCGGAACGCTCGCCGCGATCCACGCAGTACTGACCGTGCGCACCGCACAAGGCTCGATTGCCTGGGCGTTGTCACTGATGTTCATGCCCTACCTGACGCTGATCCCCTACCTGATTTTTGGCCGCAGCACCTTCGACGCGTACATCCAGGCCCGTCGCCAGGCCAACCAGGAAATGCACACGGCCATCACCGAACTGAACTGGCGCCCGTGGGTTGAGGAAGCGCTTGCGGCGCGCAACTCCAGCGCCTACGCCTCCTTGCGCGCCATGCCCAAGCTGGGCCGCATGCCCTGCCTGGCCAACAACGAAGTGCGCCTGTTGATCAATGGCGATGCCACCTTCGGCGCGATCTTCGAGGCTATTCGTAACGCAAAGACCGCCGTGCTGTTCCAGTTTTTCATCATTCACGATGATGAACTGGGCCGCCAATTGCAGGCCCTGTTGAAGGAAAAAGCCGCTCAGGGCGTGGCCATTTACGTCCTGTACGACCGCATCGGCAGCCACGCCCTGCCCCATCGTTATGTGCAAGCGCTGCGTGAGGCAGGCGTGCAGGTCAAGGCATTCGCCACCCGCAGTGGCTGGCTCAATCGCTTCCAGGTCAACTTCCGTAACCATCGCAAGATCGTCGTGGTGGACGGCATCACCGGTTTTGTCGGCGGGCATAACGTAGGCGATGAATACCTGGGTAAAAAACCGCCCCTGGCGCCATGGCGCGATACCCATGTGCAGGTCACAGGCCCGGTGGTGGCTTGCCTGCAGGAGTCGTTTGCCGAGGACTGGTTCTGGGCCGCACGGGAACTGCCGCCGCTGATCCTGCCGGATGCCTACCCGGAAGACGGCGTGCTCTGCCAGTTGCTCGCCAGTGGGCCAGCGGACCCTTATGAAACCTGCTCGCTGTTTTTCGTCGAGGCCATCCATGCGGCGACCGAGCGCGTGTGGATCACCAGCCCCTACTTCATCCCCGACGAGGCGGTATTTGCCGCCCTGCGCCTGGCGGTATTGCGCGGAGTCGATGTGCGCCTGCTGCTGCCGTCACGGCCCGACCACCGCATCGTATATGCCGCGTCCAGCCTGTATGCCAACGAAGCGGTGCGAGCGGGCGTGCGGGTGTTTCGCTACACGCCGGGCTTTTTGCATCAAAAGGTGGTGTTGGTGGACAGCGAAATCAGCGCAATTGGCAGTGCCAACATGGACAACCGTTCGTTCCGGCTGAATTTTGAAGTGATGCTGCTGACGGTGGATGAAGCCTTCGCCAGCCAGGTTGAGCAGATGCTGCTGGACGACTTTGCCCTGGCCCATGAAGTCAGTCAGGAAGAAAGCCGCGAGACCCGTCGCCTGCAACAACTGGGGATGCGCATTGCGCGCTTGATCTCACCCATCCTCTAACCGCCAACACACAACCAATAATGTAGGAGCGAGCTTGCTCGCGAAAAACTCACAGGCGCCGCGTTCATTCAGCTAGTACGCGTTATCGTTGACGTTTTTCGCGAGCAAGCTCGCTCCTACGGTTTTGAGCGTGATCAGCGGTAGAGGTCTTCCCGCGTCCACGGCAGTTCATGCCCGCCATCGGCATGGGGTTTCACTGCCAGTATCTGGTGCAGATTGATCCAGCCTCGGGCAAACGCATAAGCGCAGCCAGCCAGGTACAGCCGCCAGATGCGTAGCGCCTGTTCCGGTACCATCTTCGCCGCTGCTTCCAGGTTGTCTTCCAGACGTTCGCTCCAATGGTCCAATGTGCGGGCGTAATGCATACGCAGGCTTTCGACATCGACCACTTCCAGCCCTGCTTCACTGATCTCGGCGGTCATCATGGCCAGGTGCGGCAGTTCGCCGTTAGGGAACACGTAGCGCTCGATAAACTCGCCGGCGCCTCGGCCTACGGGGCGGCCATCGGTGTGCTTGGCGGTAATGCCATGGTTCATCACCAGACCACCTTCACGCACTGCGCCGAACAGGGTCCGGCAGTACTGCGCCAGGTTGGCGTGGCCGACGTGTTCGAACATGCCCACGCTCACCACTTTGTCGAAACGGCCGTCCTGGGGCAGGTCGCGGTAGTCGAGTAATTGCAGGTCGACCTGGTCTTCCAGGCCTTCGGCTTTCACCCGCTCCTTGGCCAGCGCCAGTTGTTCCTTGCTCAAGGTGATGCCGAACACCTTGACCCCGAACTCCCGCGCGGCATAGCGCGCCAGCCCGCCCCAGCCGCAGCCCACATCCAGCAGATATTCACCCGGCTGCAGCCGCAACTTGCGGCACAGGTGGCGGAATTTGTCTTGTTGGGCCTGGTCGATCGACTCGCTGCCGGTTTCGAAATAACCGCAAGAGTAGGCCATGTCCTGGTCCAGCCATAGCTGGTAGAACTCGTTGGACAGGTCGTAATGGTAGGAAATGGCCGCGGCGTCGGTGGCCTTATCGTGAATCGAGCGCACCGGACGACTCTCCTCGTCGTCATCGACCAAGGCGTGACTCAACTCGTCACATACCCTGATCACTTCGGTGATGGAGCCTTCCAGCTCCAGCTTGCCCTCGACGAAGGCTTCGCCCAGTGAGTCGAGCGTTGGATGGGTCAGCCTGGATACAACCGTGGGATCCTTGACCACGATGGTGACGCTGGGCTCGGGGCCCAAGTTGAATTCATGGCCGTCCCAGAGTCGAAGACGCAGCGGTAGCTGAAGATTCTGTAAGGCCGGTGGAAGTTGCGCGAGCATGAGTAGTCCCCCCTTGTTTCAGACGTCTGCTGTGAGGGTAGACCATGCCAAACAAAGTAGGAAGCTATCGAATGAATAGCCCCCCTTCTATGGCGCTCGGCGCTCGAGCAAACCTTCCTGGACCCACTGTTTCAGCCAAGTGGCCGCTTGCAGCGACGCCCCCTCTGAATAAGTGACCGCCAGCTCAATACACAGTTCTGAAAAATTCCAGCCCATGGTCACCATGCCCGACAGCGCACAGGCTTCAGCGGCTTCCAGGCTGCGGTAGTGGCAGCGGTTCTGGTTGCGCCACACCAGGCAGATTTGCGCCGGTTCCAGCGCCTGGCTGCCGGGGAAATCCGACTCATCCTTGCTGGCTCGCCAGATCGCCACCGTGTTGAAACGGCAAAGCAGCTGCTGCACCGAAGGCGTCAGCGCAACCTGCAAGGTGGGCCAGTCTTCAGGCGCCAAATGCGCCATGTCATTCAAGGTCAGCGGCTCCCCTTCGGCGGCGTCAAACGCCAAGGTGAATGCCCACTCCAGGCGTGCCAACTCAGCCAAAGGCGCACTTTGCGCAGCCATCAAATGCTCAACGATAAACATCGCAAAGCGCTCGCCCAACCAGCGCACGCTGTAATGGGCCGACGGATAACGGCGGATGTAGGCCTCGGTCAGTGAGCAAAACTGCTCATCTCCCAGCCAATACCAGATAGCACCGAAGTCATGTCGCAGCACCTCTTGCAGTCGCGACAGATAGGCGTTGTGGTAAATCGCCAGGCCGGTGTCCACATCAAACGTCGGCCCTCCCAGCAAGGTGGCGGCAAAGCCGCTGTTGGCCGCGGGCGCTTCGGATAATAGATGCTGTTCAAACGCCAACTGCCAGTCGATCAGGCGCATAACGCTCTCCGGGCCAAGGCGCTGGCACCCAACTCACGGGCTTTGTTCAACTCGGTGAGCAACTCTTCGAAGGGCGGAAAATGGTCATCGCGTTCCAGCAAGGTCGACACCGGGCCCAAATGCTCCAAAGTTTGCTGATAAAGCGCCCAAACGGGGTCGCACACTGGATGGTCATGGGTATCGACCACATAGTCGCCATAGTCCATATGCCCCGCCAAATGCAGCTGGCGAATGCTTTCGGGTGGCAGGTTGCGAATGAACGTCCAGGCATCAAAACCATGGTTGCGTGCGCTGACGTAGACGTTGTTGACGTCCAGCAGCAATTGGCAGCCGCTCAGGTGGGCCAAGGCGTTGAGGAACTCCCACTCGGTGAATTCATCCGCCTTGGAACGCACGTAGCTTGAGACATTTTCCAGCACCAGCGGGCGCTGCAACACGTCCTGCACCTGACGCACGCGGCCGGCCACGTGGTAGAGGCTTTCTTCGGTGTAAGGCAGGGGCAGCAAGTCATGTAACTGGTGCGCGCTGCCGCGGCTCCAGCACAGGTGATCGGAAATCCACGCCGGCTGAATGCGCTCTGCGAGCTGTTTAATGTGGTTCAGGTAATCCATATCGAGGGCATGTGGCCCGCCGATGGACAACGACACACCGTGCATCACCAAGGGGTAACGTTCGGCTATCGCATCCAGGTAATACAAGGCCTTGCCGCCCTGCACCAGGTAATTCTCGGAGATCACTTCGAACCAATCCACGGCCGGCGACTGTTCTAGGATCTGGTGGTAGTACTCACTGCGTAAACCCAGGCCGTAACCCAGACTTGGAAGGGACGCGGACATGACTCACTCCAGGGCAAAGTGTCCGCAGCGGTAGCAGGCAGCCGCCGCGGTTGCACTTGTTTGCCGGTTACTCGCCGACTTTACCGCCAGCGGCGTCGCAGGCCGATTTGGTCATGGCCTTGAAGCCCATCCCTTTACACTCGCCCTGGCCCTTGCACGCGTGGTCCTTGGTTTTGCAGTCGTTCATACCTTTGCAGGAGGTCACGCCGTAGCAGTGAACGGTGGCGTCTGCCGCTTGTACCTGGGTGGCCACACCCGCGAACAGAGAAGCAGCGGCCATTGCGAGGGCGGCACCAGCAGCAGCGGATTTAATGCTCATTGTTGTATTCCTCATGATCAGTAGTGGAGCCGGTCCGAACGGATTGTTCAGTCTCGACACAGCACTAGAGTGAGGCCTCCTGTCGGCGTTACAGCCGTGAGCAAATATTTCTGAAATTATTCGTCGAGTTTCAACAGCGGCTCCTGGAAGCGCAGTAAACGCCCGGCGTTCCCCAATACCAGCAAGGTGCTGAGGTTATGCAGCACCGCCGCGATCATCGCGCCCGCCGCCCCCAGCCAGCCAAATGCGGCGAACACCACAATGGCCAGTGTCCAGCCCAAGCCAATGATCACATTGACCTGCAACGTCTGCCGACACTGGCGACTCAAGCGCACACAGGTGCCCAGGCGGCGCAAGTCGCTGCCGATCAACACCACGTCCGCCGAGGCCAGGGCGATGTCCGCACCGCCCGCGCCCATGGCCACGCCGACCACGCCGGCCTTGAGCGCCAGGGAGTCGTTGATGCCGTCGCCCACCACCATTGGCCTGAAACCACTGCTGATTTCGCCCAACACGCGGTTGAGCTTGTCTTCCGGCAGCGCTTGGGCTTCGACATCACTGATGCCCACGTCCAGCGCCAGGCTATCGGCCACACTTTGGCGGTCACCGGTCAGCAGCAGTTGGCGGCCCAGGCCCAAGTCACGCAGCTCTTGCAGGGCCTGGCGCGCTTCGGGTTTGACGCTGTCGGCCAACAGCAGCCAGGCGAGGAACTCGCCGTTCAACGCCAGCCCGGCAATCGGGCCATCATGGGTGGGCACGGCGGTGGTGACGATGCCCAACTGTTCAAACAACTCCGGCCGTCCCAGCGCCGCTTCGCCCTGCTCGGTCTGGGCGACCACGCCCAGGCCCTGACGCTCGCGAATGTCGCTAAGCACCCGCATCTGCTCCTGGGTCGCCAACCCCGCCAACGCTCGGCTGACCGGATGACTGCTTGCCGAACCGAGGCTGGCCGCCAGGTTCAGCAGCTTTTGGCGATCCGGCGCGGCGGTCTCGATGGACTGCAAACGCAGGGTGCCAAAGGTCAGGGTGCCGGTCTTGTCGACCACCAGTGATGTCAGGTCGGCCAGTTCTTCCAGGAACGCCGAGCTGCGAATCAGAATGCCATGGCGCGCCGCCACGGCGATCCCCGCAATAGCGGTGGCCGGCGCCGACAGCACCAAAGCGCACGGACACGCCGCCACCAACACCGCCAGCATCGCCTGCGCATCGTTGGTGACAAACCAGGTGACCGCCGCCAGCAACAGCACCAACACCATATAGCTGCCGGCGTAGCGCTCCAGCAGCCGGGTGATCGGCGGCTTGGAACGCTCGGCGTTCTGCATCAGCGCAATGACTTTGCCCAACGTCGATTCGTTGCCGGTACGCGTGACCTCAAGGCGCAGCAGGCCATCGAGGTTGATCGCCCCACCAAACACCTGCACGCCCACGCTGGCTTCCAACGGCACCGACTCGCCGGTGATCGGCGCCGTGTCCAGGCTCGCCTGGCCGGACAACACCACGCCATCGGCCGGCACGCGGTCACCGGCACGCACTTCGACGATATCGCCGGTGTTCAAGGTGCCGTTATCCACTTCGGTGATGCTGCCGTCCGCCTGCACCAGGCGGGCGTGGCTGCGGGTGAGTTTGCCCAGGGCATGGATCGCTTCCTGGGAGCCAATCACGCTGCGCTCTTCCAGCACATGGCCAAAGATCATGATGATCGGCAGCAACGCGGCGGTGAGCAGATCACCGGTGGCCCAGGCGCCGAGCATGGCCAGGGCGATCAATTGGTCGGTGATGCCGTGCAGGCTCGGAAAGCGCAGGCTGTACCAGGCCGAACGCATCACCGGCACCGCCACCAACAGGGATGCCACGCCAAGCAGCAGCTGGCTGACGCCGCTCTGGTCGGGCGCGAGCCAGCGCCACACCAGGCCCAGCACGAGCAAGCCCAGGGCGAGCATCGCCAAGGTCAATTGCCGGGCAGCGCTGCGCTGCTCGGCTGAGGTCAGCATGGGTGCGCTCATTGCTCGGCTCCCTGGATGATCAAACGGGAGTCGTCTTTGGGATCGACGGTGGTCACGGAACCGGCCTGGCCGAGAATCTTCGGCAAGCGCTCACGGTACAGGCGCAACAGCAAACCGGGGTCTTTGACCTGGGCGAGGCTGGCAACGGTAGCGGTCTGCGCCTGGGCATTGGCCAAGCGCTCACTGGCCTGGGCATGGGCGACTTGCACCTGGCGATCAGCTTCCTGGTTGGCGGTCTGGGTGAGTTTTTCCGCTTCAGTGCGGGCGTTGGCCACGGCTTTATCGGCTTGCTGGCTGGCGGTCAGTACCGCGTTGAACGCATTCACCGCAGGCCCAGGCAGGCTCGATTGCACATCGACGCGGGTGGCTTCGATACCCAGCCCCAAGCCGCTGGCCGCCAACTCCGCCAGGCGTTTGTTGATGCCTTGCACCAGGTCGCCGCGCAGCCGCTCACGCCGTTCGGCGGCGCCATTGTCGCTGCCGATCAGTTCCGGGCGGGCTACCAGGATGGTGTCCAGATCCCGCGCAGCGGTGAGGGCCACGGCGCTGCGTGTCACCAGCCGATCCAGGGCCGGCAGCACGTGGTCGCCCTGCAACACAAAGGCGTAGGGTTCGGTCACCTTGTAGAACACCCGCACGTCCAACTGCACCACCCCGGCATCGCCGGTCAGCAGGTAGCCGGAGCCGGCCAGGGCATCGCTCAAGGGGGTGGCGAAACTGGCCACGCGATCGGCCTGCAGCGCCGCATCGGAACGCAGCAGGTTTTCCACCCGCCGTTCGATCACCCGGTCGGCCGCTGGCAGCAGGACGACTTGTTCGAAAGGCTGCGGCCAAGCCAGCAACAATCCGGCGTTCTGAATGCGATCGAGGGCGCCAAAATGCAGGACCACGGCGCGATTCTGCGGGTCGATCTGGCGCACATTGGAAAAGGCCCAGGCCAACGCCGCCAATACAGTGACCGCGTACAGTGCCAGGAACGTCAGGCGCCCGGCCTGGATCCACGGGCTGTCCGGGCTTTCAGGCTCGCTCATGGCTGCAGGTCCTTCGGCCCATCCACCAGTGCGCGAAACGGCGCGGCGTCGGTGCGCAGGATGATCTTGGTCCCCGGCGTGACCACCGTGCCCAAGGTATCCAGCGAGCGCAGCAGGTTGTACAGCTGCGGATTGCCAGCGTAGGCGCGGCCATAAATCTGCGCAGCTTCAACCCGCGACTGCGCTTCGATGTCGGCGGCTTTCACGGTGGCATCGGCCTGCATGATGCGCGCATCTCGCTCGGCAGCGGAGCGGATCTGCGCCGCTTCGCGCTTGCCCACGGCGGTGCGTTCGGTGGCGATGGTTTCACGCTCGGCGCGCATGCGGTCAACCGTGGCGGTGAGGGTCACCGATGGCAACGTCAAGCGCTCGATACCGACCTGCGCCACGCGCACACCATAGGTGGTGAGCAATTGTTGATCAATCTGCTGGCGCAACTGCGCTTCAAAATCAGCAATGCGCACTTGGCTGGCGTCGGTATTGATCAAGCTGGAGAGGTCAAAACTGGCCGCCGTGGTTTCCAACGCCGAGCCGACGAAGGTACGAATCTGCCGCGCCGCCTCATCCGGCTGGTTCTGCACCGCACGCATAAAACGCTGCACGTTGTCGGCATCGCCCTGCACCTGCCACGCCACATAGGCCTGCACAATAATCCGCAAGCCATCGCGGGTGCCCACATCCTGCAAGCCGCTGGACGTAGTGCGCAGGCGCAGGTCCACCGGGATCGCTGCTTCGAACGGTGCCGGCCAGCGCCAGCCCAGGCCCGGCTCCAGCAGCACGCGCGCAGGGTTGCCGAAGCGGGTAATCACCGTGGCCTCGCCGGAACGCACTTGCACCAGGCTCGCCGCTGCCACGGCAAACAGCACCAGCAACACCGCCCACGCCATGCGCCGCCAGGGAAAAGGCCCGGTCGCCTGCTCATCGCCGTGATGGTGATGGTGGTGGCCGTGATGGTGGTGATGACCGTGATCATGATCGTGGGAATGAGCGCTCAACAGACGAACTCCTTATTGAACGGCTTTGCGCGGCGCCGACGGGTCGGCGGGCAAGGTAAAAGAACGTAGATCGATCGTCGGCGCACTGTCGGCACCCAAACGATGATCCAGAATAAGCAGCTTGGCCTGGGCCAGGCCCTGGCTCAGTTGGCCCAGGTACTGTTCCAGCACGAAGGCTTGGCCCGCAGCGGCGTAGGCTTTTTGTTCGGCGGCAAAGCGCAGGTTCGCTGCTTGGGCGCCGGCATTCACTTCGCGGGCACTGGCCTGGGCCTGATCGCGGGCGGTACTGGCTTGAAGCAGCGCCTGGTTGGTCTGTTCGCTGGCGGCACCGCGTTCACGGGCGATCAAAGCCTGGGCGCCGATCTGCGCGGCTTGCACACCGTGGTAAGCGTTGGCGGCACCGGCCGGCGGGTGGATCGCCTCGACCACCGTGGCAAGAATTTCCACGCCGCTGTCGAGGGTTTGCAGGTCGGCTTGCACGCTGCGACCAATCTCGTCGGCGAGGCTGGTGCGCTCCTCCCCGAGCAATTCATCCAGGGTGCGCGAGGCAAAATCGTGCACCAGGATGCGGCTGGCGGTGCTGCGGATCAGGGTCGGGATATCCGCGCTGTTGTAGGTGGCGGCAAGCGCGGCCTGATCGGTGAGGCCGATGCGGTAGACAAAGCGCACGTCCATATTGACTATCTGGAAGCCCTGCTTGTCGCCGCTGCTGCTGGCAATAACCTGGGATTTGTCATTCACATGGCTGGCGTCCCACAGGCGGTTGGCGATCAACGGCGCCGGGCCTTCGGCTGCGGCCAACTGCGGTGTGGCGGCGTCACTGACGCTGGTCGCCAGCTCATGCACCACGCCGTTTTCAACATTCAGTACGCGGCCCAACGGCCACGGCAAACCCGCATGCAGCCCGGGGCCGAACACCTCGACCGGTTTACCAAAACGCTCATAAATCCCACGGCCTTGCAGGGGCACTTCATGCACACCGGTCAGCGCCCAACCTACTGCCAGCACCACCAGCAGCACCGGGAAAAAAGCTCGGCGCATATAGGTAAAGGCCCAGATTTGGCGCAGGTCGATGCCAAAGCGGTTGTGCAATTCATGCTGCAACGCCAGCAACGGCTGCGGCGGCCAACGCAGCAGGCCGGCAATAAAACTCTGCGCCATCAAGCGCGGTTCGAGGCGCGGCTGGCGCGGGCTGAACAACGAGAGCACGCCCCTGAGCAGGAATTCCAGCGCTACCAGCGCCGGCAGGAGCCCGATGAAGGTGGCCAGGCGCAGCGGCCAGACCGACTCCGCATTGGCAAACAGCAGGCAGATCGCGCTGAGCACCAGGCAGATAATTGCCATCCGGCTCAATTGCGCCAACTGTGAGGCTTCCGGCCATTGGGCAGCGGTTTCCTGGCCCAGGCGGCGTTCGAATACCAGCAGGCCAAACGCCAGAGCCAAAGCGAGCGCTGCGCCAATACTTGCCGATTGCCCGATGGCAGCAGCGGGCAAGCCCAGGTTCCAGAACTGCAGGATGCTGACCAGCGCCAGCAACGACCAGCCGCCCAACCACAGCACCGGTGCGCCAATCTGCGCCAACAGGCCGTTGCCAAACCGGTTGATCAGGCCCCTATGCCAGGGTGTAGGCTCGATGGATTGTTCGACCGCTTCACCGCTCGGCGCTTCCAGCGCCTGGGCACGCCAATCGGCCACCCACCAGGCCGACTGCAAGCCGGCCACCAGCAGCAGCAGGGCCGACGCGCAATTGATCAATACCACCGGCCAGATCGACACGGGTGCAAACAACGCTACGAACAGCGCCAATATCCAACCACTGAGAGCCAGGGTTGTCAGGCCTATACCGGCCTGGCGCAATCGACGGGCGTGGAACAGCCCCTGCTGAAAACGCGCGAGGCCTTCAACCGAAGACCCGTCAGCCTCTAGATCCACTTGCATCTGCTCAACGCCCATTTGCACACAATTCGTTACGATATAACACGAAGCGTGAAATTTTTGTTCTCAACCCCGTTCGCACATTTAGGTCGAGGAGCACTCGCAAAATATCCGTCGGCTGTCCGGCCTTCACAGAGTTACCTCAGGGCACGTCGGGCACTGCTACCTTGAATGACTCTACGCATGTTTCGCCAAACACGATGGGCAACCCGTGAGACAGGGTTGCGCGCCGCACGGCGCAAGTCTCGCTCTACTGCTCGAGTCAAAGCCTCCAGGGACGGGCTCCTAACCATCGGAGCGGGTTCGAGAACAGGCTGAGGCTCGACATGAACCTCTATGATGTCAACGTCCGCCCCCAGTTGATAATCGTAAACTTCCTGTCGCGTGATACCCGTAGCACGCAGGCCGAAAGCAGTCATGATTCTCTGAGTTGAACGGCCATTGCCCTCACTGGCCAAAAACCGCTCCAGCATGCCTTCCTGCTGCTGCGTAGCAAGCAGAGCCTCATTGTTTTGAACGTTCCAGCGCACAATGGCTTGCGGTAAAACACCGTAAAAATTGTTATGCCTTGAAATCATTTCATACTGATGCCAGGTAACGTCGGTAGCATTGGGCCCCTCTACTGGCGCACGGTAGTTTTCCATCAAGCGCCAGCGGCCGGGCAAGAATTCGTTTCTGAACCGATACCTGCCTGGGATTGAAGCAGACGTGTAAGTAGACTCAACGCGGTGCTCGCCATACATACGGTGAGTCATGCTCCTCTCCACGGCGTCCCGGCGCTCGGCGGCGACGTGAGCATCCACGTCACGACGCCGGAATGTCTCTGGATTCTGTCGATAAGCCGGAACATGGGCACTGGAGGAATTATCCGAATAGTCGTCGGCGACTTCCGGAGCCCTGCCATCGTGGTCTCGATACCGGAGCGGATTATTTCGGACCATTCGATACAGATTCAGCCCATCGATTTCGCCCGAGGGATCCGGGTTGATCCAGCGCATCAGCCATGGCGCATAGTAACGCGAACCGTAATAGTACAATCCGGTCGCATCCCGCTCTTGGCCTGAATAACGGATGGTCTTGCCATTAACATGAGTCTGACTTCTGGCCGCCCACCACGCCGTACCACCGAAGGGGTAATACCCCTCATGACTGATCACGTCACCATATTCATCGAGTTCCAACGCAACGCTGCCCAGATGGTCATCAACGTTGTAGCGCCACTGTGGGACAGGTAGTCTCTTGCGACCGTTCGCTCGCCAGTTTAACCGTCGAACTTGACTGCGCCCTAACGCCACGCTGATGACATGCAGGACTTCTCCCGTCGCCGTATCGCTGTGTATCTCCAAACCCGGCAGATACATGACCTGGGCCACATGCTCAACAGACTTTGCCTGCCACACTCGTACCTTGCGTCCACGCTGCCCAGTGCCATGGTAGAAATACCGTTCGTTATCCGCAGGCCCCGCCTTGCGCAGCACCTGGGTGACTTGGTGCAATTGATTACGGGCGTCCCATGTCATCCTCTGCGCGCCGTCCAACATCAACAAATTGCCGTTTGCATCAAACCCATTGGCTAAATCCGGTGGATTCATCTCATCGGCCATGTACATGCTTCGATTACTACGCTCGGCTGTCTTCATCATGCGCAAGGGTTCGCTGCCATGCTTGAGCGTGATTAGATTTCCGCCGAGGTCATAGGTGTAAACCTGCGTGTAGTTACGCAACCGACTCGCGTCACCTCCTCCTGGTAGTACAACACCGGGCAGGCCAGGCTGAATGCCGGCCAGGACGCTTTCCCGTCCGGTGGCCTCAATCAAATGGTAAAGCGTGTCGTAGCGATAAGTGCTAACGGGGACAATTCGTTGAGAATCAAACCATTGGGTTGGTTGTGCCCGGTCCTCCAAGCATTGCAGGTTACCCACGGGGTCCCACTGATAATGTAGGTCCTGGAGTACTTTATCCTGCCGGATTGTGTTCAGTCGTAATAGTCGCCCACTGCGGGCGTCGTAGCCGGGCCGGGAAATGACACCATTACCCGCCAGCTGGGATTCGACTTGACCACAAGCGTTATAGCGGACCGCGCTGAGCAGCAATTGCTCCGGTTTTCCATCCTCAGTCAGACTGGATTGAACCAGTTCACCCGCCACGTTGTAGCAATGGCTCTGCACATTCGCCAACGCATCGGTTTGGCGGAGCAACTGATTCAACGCATCGTGATGCCATTGCGTGAGATACCGCATTGCCGCGCCTTGGTGATCTGTCTCCAATAACGCGTCGCGCTCATCCAAAGACTCAGGCCAATCCGCGGGTACCAATGCCTTGAGAAACTGTTGAGTCTGGCCTGCAACGTGCCCCAGCAAACCGTAATCGACAAAAACCTGGCTGCCGACCCCATCGTCATGCCGAACCAGCCGACCGCAACGATTGCCCATTTCAGTCGATGATCCGTACGTCAGCCGCTCGACGAAGGTCTGGAGAGTGGTCGCTGACTCTTCGCTCACACTAACCTGACGTATTTGGGAGTCATAGCACACCCGCCGGACAGTACCCCGCCCATCCCAACTATGCAGCGTTTGAGCTGCGTCGCCCACAAGGTTGACACGCCAGCCCGCATCTACGCTTTCAACACGCAACAGCTGGCCCGACAGACTATGGGTCATAACTTGGTTGGGCTCCCCTGTTTCACCACCCGTTGCCCACAATCGCGTGTCCCATTGTGCATGCACTCGACCAAGGACATCGCGCGAATACCTTTCGGTACGTGCCTGCAGTGCCTCGTCTAATGTCTGTCGGTGATACGCAACGACCGCTACTTGCAACCTACGCGCGTCTGTCACCCTCAGAGTCGGTGTCTGTCGGTGCAAAGTCGAAGACATTTGCGACCCTCTGCGTGTGTAGAGATGTAACTATAGACACGAACTCGATCACCTGCTGTTGAGGCCCCATAGGACGCTCCCACAAGCGGTGATTGATTATGCTCAAGAGCGTGACTAATCCCCTATAAACACGAGCCATCACTGGTGTCGGCTGCGATTAGTCGGCACACTTCAGACAGTTTTTCGCGGGTTCACGGACAAGGAAGCGCCACCCCCCATGATTTCCATCTACCAACTCAAACCGCGTTTTCAAAACCTGCTGCGGCCTCTCGTGCAGCGCCTTTATGACAACGGCACCACCGCCAACCAGATCACCGTGCTGGCCGGGGTTGTTTCCCTGCTGGTGGGGCTGTTGATCGCGGGCTTTGCCCAACACCTCTGGCTGTTTGCACTGATCCCGCTGTGGATGATTGTGCGCATGGCGCTCAATGCCATCGATGGCATGCTGGCCCGGGAATTCGGCCAACAGTCGCGCCTCGGTGCTTACCTCAATGAATTGTGCGATGTGATCGCCGACAGTGCGCTGATCCTGCCCTTTGCATTGATCCCCGATATGAGCCTGGCGCCGGTGCTGCTGGTGACGCTGCTTGCGGTATTCAGCGAATACGCCGGAGTGCTGGGGCCGATGGTGGGCGCGTCGCGCCGTTATGACGGGCCCATGGGCAAGAGTGATCGGGCGTTCGTGCTCGGGGTGCTGGCCACGGGCGTGGCGCTGGGCTGGCTCGGCGCCGGTTGGGTGGAGGCGGTGATGTGGCTGGTCGCCGCCCTGCTCGCCTATACCTTGGTCAACCGGGTGCGTCAGGGCCTCAAAGAACAACAATCTCTCCCTTCTGCATAAGGATTTTGCGATGCGCGAACAGCAACAGCACACCTTCAGTACCCATGATGGCGTCGAGCTTTTCTATCGGCACTGGCCGGCCACGGCAGGTGTCGGGCCGCGCAAGGCGATCCTGTTGTTCCATCGCGGCCATGAGCACTCGGGGCGTATTGCCCACCTGGTGGATGAACTGGGCCTGCCTGAATTCGACTTCTTCGCCTGGGACGCCCGTGGCCACGGCCAATCCCCAGGCGAGCGCGGCGACAGCCCCAGCTTTGCCACCAGCGCCCGCGATGTGCAGACTTTCTGTGACCACATCAATGCCACCTACGGCATCGAGGAGGAAGGCATCGCCGTCATCGCCCAAAGCGTCGGCGCGGTGATCGCGGCCACCTGGGTTCATGATTACGCGCCAAAAATCCGCGCCCTGGTGCTCGCCTCGCCAGCCTTCAAGGTCAAGCTGTACGTGCCCTTCGCCCGCCCCGGCCTGGCACTGATGCGCAAGTTTCGTGGCAACTTTTTCGTCAACAGCTACGTCAAGGCCAAGTTCCTCAGCCATGACCCCGAACGCGTGGCGTCCTACGACAGCGATCCACTGATCACCAAGGCCATTTCGGTGAATGTGCTGCTGGGCCTTTACGAAGCGGCCGCCCGGGTTGTCGCCGACGCCCAGGCGATCCAGGTGCCGACCCAACTGCTTATTTCGGGCTCCGACTTTGTGGTGCACCGTAAACCCCAGCAGCAGTTCTTCGACCGCCTCGGCAGCCTTAAAAAAGAGCTGCATATCCTCCCCGGCTTTTTTCACGACACCCTCGGCGAACGTGATCGCGCCGTGGCTGTGAGCAGCGCCAAGCGCTTTATCTTGCAGAACTTCGCCCACCCGCTGGACCGCGCTTCTTTACTGGATGCAGACAAACTTGGCGCCACGTGCGCCGAATCCGAATCCCTCGCCGCGCCGTTGCCACGCAATTCACTGCGCGACCTGTACTGGCGCATGACCCGCGCCAGCATGGGCCTGGGCAAGAACCTGTCGGATGGGGTGAAGCTGGGCTTCGACACCGGCTTCGATTCCGGCAGCACCCTGGACTACGTGTATCGCAATAAGCCTACCGGCAAGGGCGGGCTGGGGCGGATGATCGATACCAACTACCTCAATTCCATCGGCTGGCGTGGTATTCGCCAGCGCAAGCTGAACGTCGAAGAGCTGCTGCGCCTGGCCATGGCCAAGCTGCGTGATGATCACCGCGAAGTCCGTATCGTCGATATCGCCGCCGGCCACGGCCGTTACATTCTTGAAGCCTTGCAGGGCGTCTCGCCGTTGCCGGAGTCGATCCTGCTGCGCGACTACAGCGATATCAATGTGCGCGACGGTGGCGCGCTGATTCGCGAAAAGGGTTTGGGGGACATCGCCCAGTTCGTCAAAGGCGACGCGTTCGACCGCGCCGACCTGGCCGCCCTCGACCCCAAGCCGTCCCTGGCCGTGGTGTCTGGCCTGTACGAATTGTTCGCCGATAACGCCATGGTCGGCGGTTCACTGGCGGGCCTGGCCGAAGCCGTGGAGCCAGGTGGTTACCTGGTCTACACCGGCCAACCGTGGCACCCGCAGTTGGAGCTGATTGCCCGTGCGCTTACCAGCCACCGTCAGGGTCAGGCTTGGGTGATGCGCCGGCGCAGCCAGGCGGAAATGGACCAACTCGTCGAAGCAGCGGGCTTTCGCAAGATCACCCAGCGCGTGGATGAGTGGGGCATTTTCACCGTGTCCCTGGCACAGAAGATCTGAACATGCGCGAAACCGGTTTATTGAAACCTGCGGTGCTTTGGCTGCTGCTGTTGGCGCCGCTGTTTTTCAGCACCTACGGCTTCGCCACCTGGGTCACCAGCCAGCGCAGCGACGTCGGCACCCTGGTGTTCGGCTGGGAAACACACATGCCGTTCTGGGCATGGACAATCGTGCCCTACTGGTCCATCGACCTGCTTTACGGCTTCTCGTTGCTGCTACCCAACACGCGTCATGAGCTCAAACAGCATGCGCTGCGCCTGCTGAGTGCGCAGGTGATAGCCGTGAGTTGCTTCCTGATCTGGCCACTGCGCTTCACGTTTGAGCGGCCGGAACTGGACGGTGTGTTCGGTTGGTTGTTTGCGGTGCTGGCCGGTTTTGACAAGCCCTTCAACCAGGCGCCTTCGCTGCATATCGCGCTGCTGGTGATCCTGTGGGTGATGTACCAACGGCATACTCAAGGATTCTGGCGTTGGGTGGTGCACGGCTGGTTCGCGCTAATCGGGGTTTCGGTGCTGACCACTTATCAACATCACTTTATCGACTTACCCACAGGCGCCCTCGCGGGGTGGTTGTGCGTGTGGTTATGGCCGATGGAGCACCCGAGCCCCTTACTGAATGCACGGCTGACGCGGGATAACCAACGATGGCGGCTAGGGATACGCTATGGGCTGGGCGCAGTGATACTGACAGTGCTGGCCTGCTTATGCGGTGGCGCTTGCCTGTGGCTGCTATGGCCTGCGGTTTCTCTGGGGTTGATCACGGCCAACTACCTCGTACTCGGCGCGTCGGGCTTTCAAAAACGTGAGGATGGCCACCTTACGCCTGCGGCACGCTGGTTATATGCACCTTATCTGGCGGGCGCCTGGATCAATTCGCGGCTGTGGACGCGCAAACATCCTCAGGCCGATCCGATTGTGGATAACGTCTGGCTCGGGCGTATTCCTGCCACCCGCGAGCTGGGTTCATTCAAGGCCATTGTCGACTTATGCGCCGAACTGCCGATTAATCCACAGGGCCGTGCTTACGCCTGCGTGCCCGTGCTGGACCTGATCGCCCCAACCCCCGACGAATGCTTGAAAGCGGCCCACACCATTGAACGCCTGCAAGCGAGCGGCCCCCTGTTGGTGTGCTGTGCCCTCGGTTACTCACGCAGCGCCACCGCCGTCGCCGCCTGGCTGTTGAACACGGGGCGAGCCACCACGGTTGAGCAAGCGCTGGCTATTATTCGTACAGCGCGGGCCGATGTGGTCCTGCACCCCGAACACCGTCAAGCATTGGAGGGTTTGCCAAATGCCTGCTGATATGGAACTCCAGGTCGTCGCCAGCCTGTTGCGCCGCGGCCGCTCCCTGGATCAGTTATCCACAGGCCTGACGCTGCTAGGCGTGCTGTTTGGCCTCGCCCAGCTGCTGTTGGCCAGCATTTCCACCATTTGTCTGCTGTTGGCCCTGTGGATGATCGTGCTGGGCCTGCTGCAAAAGTATTGGGCGCTGCGGGTGGCCTTTGACGCCGACCTGTTCGCCCTGCTCGCTCGCGACACCACCCGCACGCCAGACCTGGACCAGGCCCTGCAAACCCTTGGCCTGCAATCGCCCAAGCGAGCCGGTCGGCCATGGACTGAACGCCGTCGCGGCGCCCTCAAACTGCTGCGTAAACAAGCCTGGCTGCTGGGCGCGCAAGCGCTGTTGACCCTGGGCGTCATTCTCGCCAGCCCTTGGCTACCTTTCGCCGGATAAGGAATTCCCATGTTCGAACCCGTGGTCGCCACGCTGATTACTTCCATGGCCCGCACCGTCACTGGCGCCCGCAGCCTGTGGCTGGGGTGCGCGCCGGTCCCGGTGCAGCGGATCTACTTCGCCAACCACAGCAGCCACGGCGACTTCGTCCTGGTGTGGGCATCACTGCCGCAGAACCTGCGCAAATTCACACGCCCGGTGGCTGGCAGTGATTACTGGAACAAGAGTGCGCTGCGCCGCTACATCATCAATCGAGTGTTCAATGGCGTGCTGATCGACCGTGAGCGCAAGGACCCTGTGGACAACCCATTGCAGCCCATGCTTGCGGCGTTGGAGGGCGGCGATTCGCTGATCATTTTTCCCGAAGGCACGCGCAATCTGGAGGATGGCTTGCTGCCGTTCAAAAGCGGTTTGTACCACCTGGCAAAGAGTTACCCACAGGCCGAGCTGGTCCCGGTGTGGATAGCCAACCTGAACCGGGTTATGCCCAAGGGCCGCGTATTGCCACTGCCCTTGTTATGCACCACCAGCTTCGGTGCCCCCCTGCAACTGGAAGAAGGCGAAGACAAAGCCGACTTCCTTGCCCGCAGCCGCGACGCCCTGCTCGCCCTTGCCCCGGAGCATTCCTGAGATGGATAGCCAAACCCTGATGTTATTTGGCGGCATCGGCGCGATCCTGGTCATCGCCTCGCTGATCGGCCTGATCCTCAAGCTGCGCACCCGTGGCAGCCCGAATGCCGTGATCGACAACCTCAACGCCCGCATCAACGCCTGGTGGGTGATGGTGGTGGTGATCGGCATCGCGTTCTGGCTCGGCACCGGCGCGGTGATCCTGCTGTTCTACGCGGTGTCGTTCTACGCCCTGCGCGAGTTCCTCACCCTCACGCCCACCCGACGCAGCGACTACCCGGCCCTGGTGGCCGCGTTCTACCTGGCCCTGCCGCTGCAATACCTGCTGATCTACGCCGACTGGTACGGGCTGTTCTCGATCTTCATCCCGGTGTACGTGTTCCTGCTGCTGCCGATCCTCGCCTCCCTGGGCGGCGACAGTACGCACTTTCTGGAACGGGCATCGAAGGTGCAATGGGGGCTGATGATCGCCGTGTTCTGCGTGTCTTTCGTCCCGGCACTACTGACCTTGGACATACCGGGCTACGAAGGCCGCAACCTGCTGCTGATCGCCTATCTGGTGATCGTGGTGCAACTGTCGGATGTATTGCAGTACGTGTGCGGCAAGCTGTTCGGCAAACGCAAGATCGCGCCCAACCTGTCGCCGTCGAAAACCGTGGAAGGATTTGTGGGCGGAATTCTGCTGTCCTCCTTGATCGGCGCGGCGCTGTGGTGGACCACACCGTTCAATCCCTGGCAGTCGTTTCTGATCGCGCTGCTGATCAACTTGCTGGGGTTTGCGGGAGGGATTGTGATGTCGGCGATCAAGCGTGACCGCGGTGTGAAGGACTGGGGGCACATGATCGAAGGACACGGCGGGATGTTGGATCGGCTGGATTCGGTGTGCTTTGCGGCGCCGATCTTCTTTCATCTCGTGCGCTACTGGTGGACCTGACCCACCCCTTTCACAAACCCGATGGAGATCAAAATGTGGCAGCTGGCTTGCCTGCGAAAGCGGTAGTGCAGTAACAGATGCAGCGACTGACACGCCGCCTTCGCGGGCAAGCCCGCTCCCACAGGGGATATGCGCCTACCTGTAGGTTTTATGGTGCTTTCAATGCCTCTAGCCAGTGATCTCGATATAGCTAGACTCTCCGCCTCCGGTCGCACCCGATAGCCAGCCCCAAACGAAACTCAGGGTAGTGCGCCCGGCGTGATCAACACCTACCGTGCCTCGTGACCACCCTGCGAGCAGCTCCCCGTCCAGGGTGACGCACTGATAAAGCAGCTCGATAGTATCTGGGCCGGTCACCCGCCCGACCTGCGTTCCCAGGCGAATTCGGCCACCCTGATAAATGCTCGAAATCACCCCGTCTTCGACTTTGTAATGAAACACGGTGCCGGTACCGGACAGGCCTTGCGCGTTATTCGCGACCACAAACCGACGATTGTGCAGACGTGCGTGGACGGTAGCAGAAGGGCTTTGCATCAATACGCATCCTTGAATTGAGCGAATCCAGAACGAAAAAAGGGGCTGTTTAAAACAGCCCCTATTGGGTACGTCAGTAAGGCTTATTCCACCGTCACCGACTTCGCCAGATTACGCGGCTGGTCAACGTCGGTGCCTTTGAGCACGGCGACGTAGTACGACAGCAACTGCAGCGGGATGGTGTAGAGGATCGGCGACAGCGTGTCGTGGATATGCGGCATGTTGATGACGTGGGTGCCTTCACCGTTGGTCATGCCGGCTTTTTCATCTGCGAAAACGATCAGTTGGCCGCCACGGGCGCGTACTTCCTGCAGGTTGGATTTGAGCTTCTCCAGCAGTTCGTTGTTCGGCGCCACGGTAACCACCGGCATGTCGTCGTCCACCAGGGCCAACGGGCCGTGCTTCAGCTCGCCGGCCGGGTAGGCTTCGGCGTGGATGTACGAGATTTCCTTGAGTTTCAGCGAGCCTTCCATCGCCACCGGGTATTGCGCGCCACGGCCCAGGAACAGGGTGTGGTTCTTGTCAGCGAACAGCTCGGCGACTTTTTCCACGGTGCTGTCCATGGCCAAGGCTTCACCCAGGCGGGTCGGCAGGCGACGCAGTTCTTCCACCAGGGTGGCTTCGACACCTTCGGCGAGGGTGCCGCGCACTTGGCCCAAGGACAGGGTCAGCAGCAACAGGCCCACCAGTTGGGTGGTGAAGGCTTTGGTGGAGGCCACGCCGATTTCGCGACCGGCCTGGGTCAGCAGGGTCAGGTCGGATTCACGCACCAGGGAGCTGATGCTGACGTTGCAGATCGCCAGACTGCCGAGGAAGCCCAGCTCCTTGGCGTTGCGCAAGGCAGCCAGGGTGTCGGCGGTTTCACCGGACTGGGAGATGGTCACGAACAGGGTGTCGGGCTGCACCACCACCTTGCGGTAGCGGAACTCGCTGGCGACTTCGACCTGGCAGGGGATGCCGGCCAGTTCTTCCAACCAGTAACGCGCCACCATACCGGCGTGGTAGCTGGTGCCACAGGCGACGATTTGCACATTGCGCACTTTGGCGAACAGTTCGGCGGCTTGCGGGCCGAAAGCGTTCACCAATACTTGGTTCTGGCTCAGGCGACCTTCCAGGGTGCGCTGTACCACGGACGGCTGCTCGTGGATTTCCTTGAGCATGAAGTGGCGGAACTCGCCTTTGTCGGCGGCTTCGGCACCGTCGCGGTATTGCACGGCTTCGCGCTCGACGGACTGACCATTCACATCCCAGATCTGCACGCTTTCACGGCGGATGTCGGCAATGTCGCCTTCTTCCAGATACATGAAGCGGTCGGTCACTTGGCGCAGGGCCAGTTGGTCGGAGGCAAGGAAGTTCTCGCCCAGGCCCAGGCCGATCACCAATGGGCTGCCACTGCGTGCGGCAACCAGGCGGTCAGGCTGGCTGGCGCTGATCACGGCCAGGCCGTAGGCGCCATGCAGTTCCTTGACCGTGGCCTTGAGGGCGGTGGTCAGGTCGCTTTGATCCTTGAGCTTGTGGTTGAGCAGGTGGGCGATCACTTCGGTGTCGGTGTCCGAGGTGAAGACGTAGCCCAGGCCCTTGAGTTGTTCACGCAGCACTTCATGGTTTTCGATAATGCCGTTGTGCACCACGGCCAGGTCGCCGGAGAAGTGCGGGTGAGCGTTACGCTCGCACGGTGCACCGTGGGTGGCCCAACGGGTGTGGGCAATGCCCAGGCGGCCTGCCAGCGGCTCACCGGCCAGGGCTTGGTCCAGTTCGCTGACCTTACCCGGGCGGCGCATGCGCTCCAGCTTGCCGGCGTTGGTGAAGAGGGCCACACCGGCGCTATCGTAGCCGCGGTATTCGAGGCGCTTGAGGCCTTCGATCAGGATGGCAGTAACGTTACGTTCGGCGACTGCGCCAACAATTCCACACATGGTGTTTCTCCTAGATGATTGCCGCGCATATCAGCGTAATGCCGCGGGCTTGGATCTGGTCGCGGGCCTCGAGCGGCAGGCGATCATCGGTAATAAGGGTATGGACGCTGCTCCAGGGCAGTTCCAGGTTGGGAATCTTGCGGCCGATCTTGTCGGATTCGACCATCACCACCACTTCACGGGCGACCTCGGCCATCACACGGCTCAAGCCCAGCAGTTCGTTGAAGGTAGTGGTACCGCGCTGCAGGTCGATGCCATCGGCACCGATGAACAGCTGGTCAAAGTCATAGGAACGCAGCACCTGCTCAGCGACCTGGCCCTGGAACGAATCCGAATGTGGGTCCCAGGTACCCCCGGTCATCAACAGCACCGGCTCGTGTTCCAATTCGCTCAAGGCGCGGGCCACGTTCAGGGAGTTGGTCATCACCACCAGGCCCGGCTGATGGCCCAGTTCGGGGATCATCGCGGCGGTAGTGCTGCCGCTGTCGATGATGATGCGCGCATGTTCACGCAAACGCTTCACGGCCGCACGGGCGATGGCGCGCTTGTAGGCCGAGATGGGCTGGGCAGCGTCGCCCACCAGCTCTTGGGGCATAGTGATTGCACCGCCGTAGCGACGCAGGAGCAAGCCGTTACTTTCGAGGGCAGCAAGGTCCTTGCGGATGGTCACTTCCGAAGTTTCGAAATGTTTGGCCAACTCGTCCACGCTGACTTCGCCCTGCTCGTTGAGCAAGGTGAGGATATTGTGGCGTCGCTGGGGGGTGTTTCGTTTCGACATGGTAGTGATAAGTTTCGTTTCGAAAGATAACGAAGGCAATCAAAACCTATTGGGGAAAGATCGTCAAGAGGCGGAAGGCATTTTTGTAGAGCTTTCGGACATGCCACTAAACAACTGTGGGAGCTGGCTTGCCTGCGATAGCTGCGTGTCAGGCGACATCATGATGAATGTCAGACCGCTATCGCAGGCAAGCCAGCTTCCACAGGAGTGAGTCTCAACCTATCGAGTTGTGGATAACTCAGCTCTTTTTGATCTTGACTGGGCGTTTCCAGCCGTCGATGTTGCGTTGGCGGGCGCGGGCAACGGCCAGTTGGGACTTATCCACATCCTGGTTGATGGTCGAGCCCGCTGCGGTGTTGGAACCATCACCGATGGTCACGGGAGCAACCAGCGAGTTATTGGACCCGATGAACACGTCTTCACCAATGGTGGTCTGGTACTTGTTGGCACCGTCATAGTTGCAGGTGATGGTGCCAGCGCCGATGTTGGTGCGTGCGCCGATGACGGCATCCCCCAGATAAGTCAGGTGGCCGACTTTGGCGCCTTCGCCGAGGTGAGCGTTTTTCAGTTCGACAAAGTTACCCACATGGGCCTGGGCCCCCAGCTCACTACCCGGACGCAAGCGCGCAAACGGCCCGGCATCGCTGCCCTCACCCATCACGGCACCGTCGATATGGCTGTTGGCCTTGACCACCACGCCTTTGCGCAAGGTGCTGTCCTTGATCACGCAGTTCGGACCGATGACCACACCGTCTTCAATGATCACGCGGCCTTCGAGGATCACATTGATATCGATCAGGACGTCGCGGCCCACCGTGACTTCGCCACGTACATCGAAACGCGCCGGGTCTCGCAGGGTCACGCCCTGGGCCATCAGGCGCAGGCCTTCGCGCAGTTGATAGTGACGTTCCAGCTCTGCCAGTTGTTTGCGGTCGTTGGCGCCCTGCACTTCCATCGGATGGTGGGGCTGCTCGGTGGCGACCAGCAGGCCATCGCTGACGGCCATCTCGATGACGTCGGTGAGGTAGTACTCGCCCTGAGCGTTGTTGTTGGACAGGCGGCTCATCCAGTCGGCGAGCTTGTTGGCAGGCACGGCGAGAATGCCGGTATTGCCTTCAGTAATCGCGCGCTGGGCTTCGCTGGCATCTTTGTGTTCAACGATGGCAGCCACCTTGCCGTCGGCGTTGCGCACAATGCGGCCGTAGCCCGTAGGGTCATCCAGCTCAACTGTCAGCAGGCCCATCTGGCCAGGCACCACGTGCTTGAGCAGGCGTTGCAAGGTTTCCACTTCAATCAGCGGGACATCGCCGTAGAGGATCAATACCGTGTCCGCAGTGATGAAAGGCACAGCCTGCGCGGTCGCGTGGCCGGTGCCCAGTTGCTTGTCTTGCAATACGAAATTCAGATCGTCCGCAGCCAGACGCTCACGGACCACGTCGGCACCGTGGCCAATCACCACATGAATACGTTGTGGGTCCAACTGGCGGGCACTGTGGATAACATGGCCCAGCATGGAGTTGCCGGCAACCGGATGCAGTACCTTGGGCAGGGCTGAACGCATGCGGGTGCCCTGGCCTGCGGCGAGAATGACGATTTCAAGAGACATGAATGGCTACCAATCCTGGGCGGTCCGGGTTCAGACCAAAGAAGTGTTTTGCAAAAAAAGAAAAAGGGTAGCCGAGGCTACCCTTTTTAATCAATCACGCATGAAACAAAACGGCGACGCCGCTTACTTCTTGCGGATCTGCTGGAGAGTACGCAGCTGGGCTGCGGCCTCGGCCAGACGGACTGCAGCAGCGCTGTAGTCGAAGTCTGCGCCTTTTTCGTTCAGCGCCTTCTCGGCAGCCTTGACGGCTTCCTGAGCGGAGGCTTCATCCAGGTCGCCAGCACGTTGCACGGTGTCGGCAAGTACCTTGACCATGTTCGGCTGAACCTCGAGGAAACCACCGGAGATGTAAAACACCTCACGTTCCCCGCCTTGCTTGGTCAGAGTGATCGGACCTGGCTTCAAGCTTGTGATCAGCGGGGCGTGACCCATGGCGATACCAAGATCACCCAGGTCACCGTGCGCTGTTACAAACTCGACCAGACCGGAGAAAATTTCTCCTTCCGCGCTGACGATATCGCAATGGACTGTCATAGCCATCTGATTGCCTCAACCTGATGAGCGCCCGTTTCCGGGCGCCAGGATTACAGTTTCTTGGCTTTCTCGATCGCTTCTTCGATGCCGCCGACCATGTAGAACGCTTGTTCTGGCAGGTGGTCGTAGTCACCGTTGAGGATGCCTTTGAAGCCAGCAATGGTGTCTTTCAGGGAAACGTATTTACCCGAGGCACCGGTGAAGACTTCAGCCACGAAGAACGGCTGCGACAAGAAACGCTGGATCTTACGAGCACGGTTTACCAACTGCTTGTCGGCTTCCGACAGCTCGTCCATACCCAGGATCGCAATGATGTCCTTCAGTTCTTTGTAACGCTGCAGCACGTACTGAACACCGCGAGCGGTGTCGTAGTGCTCCTGGCCGATCACGTTCGGGTCCAGCTGGCGCGAAGTCGAGTCGAGTGGATCGACCGCTGGGTAGATACCCAGGGAAGCGATGTCACGGGACAGAACGACGGTGGCGTCCAAGTGGGCGAAGGTGGTGGCTGGCGACGGGTCGGTCAAGTCATCCGCAGGTACGTATACCGCTTGGATCGAGGTGATCGAACCTTCCTTGGTCGAAGTGATACGCTCTTGCAGAACGCCCATCTCTTCAGCCAGGGTCGGCTGGTAACCTACTGCCGAAGGCATACGGCCCAGCAGTGCGGATACTTCAGTACCGGCCAGGGTGTAACGGTAGATGTTGTCGACGAACAGCAGAACGTCGTTACCTTCGTCACGGAACTTCTCGGCCATGGTCAGGCCAGTCAGGGCTACGCGCAGACGGTTTCCCGGCGGCTCGTTCATCTGACCGTAAACCAGTGCCACTTTGTCCAGAACGTTGGAGTCCTTCATCTCGTGGTAGAAGTCGTTACCCTCACGAGTACGCTCACCAACACCTGCGAACACGGAATAACCGCTGTGCTCGATGGCGATGTTACGGATCAGTTCCATCATGTTTACGGTCTTGCCTACACCGGCACCACCGAACAGACCGACTTTACCGCCTTTGGCGAACGGGCAAACCAGGTCGATAACCTTGATGCCGGTTTCCAGCAGGTCGTTGCCGCCCGCTTGTTCTGCGAACGAAGGTGCTGCGCGGTGAATGCCCCAGCGCTCTTCGGTGGCAATCGGGCCAGCTTCGTCGATCGGGTTGCCCAGTACGTCCATGATCCGGCCCAGAGTCGCTTTACCGACCGGTACGGAGATGGCAGCGCCAGTGTCGACAACGTCCAGACCGCGCTTCAAGCCTTCGGTGGAACCCATCGCAATGGTACGAACTACGCCGTCGCCCAGCTGCTGCTGAACTTCCAGGGTAGTTTCCGCGCCTTGTACTTTCAGCGCGTTATAGATGCTCGGTACGCTGTCGCGTGGAAATTCCACGTCGATAACGGCGCCGATGATTTGAACGATACGTCCGCTACTCATAGCTGGATCCTCTGAATATTTGAACCGTTAAACCGCGGCAGCGCCGCCGACGATTTCCGAGATCTCTTGGGTGATCGCAGCCTGACGCGCCTTGTTGTAGATCAGCTGCAAATCGCTGATCAGATCACCGGCGTTATCGGTAGCGTTTTTCATCGCGATCATCCGCGCCGCTTGTTCAGCTGCGTTGTTCTCGACCACCGCCTGGTACACCTGCGACTCCACGTAGCGCACCATCAAGCCGTCAAGCAGCTCTTTGGCGTCTGGTTCGTAGAGGTAGTCCCAGTGGTGCTTGAGTTCCTGATCCGGAGTCGCCACCAGTGGAATCAACTGCTCCACGGTTGGCTGCTGGGTCATGGTGTTGATGAACTTGTTGGATACCACGGAGAGGCGGTCAATACGGCCTTCCAGGTACGCATCCAGCATCACCTTCACACTGCCGATCAAATCATTGATCGACGGCTCTTCACCCAGGTGGCTGATAGCTGCAACGACGTTACCGCCGAAGTTGCGGAAAAAGGCCGCACCCTTGCTACCAACAACACACAGATCAATCTCGACGCCGTTTTCGCGGTTTACCGCCATGTCCTTGACCAGGGCCTTGAACAGGTTGGTATTCAGACCACCGCACAAACCACGGTCACTGCTCACTACCACATAACCCACACGCTTGACGGCGCGGTCGATCATGAACGGGTGGCGGTATTCCGGGTTGGCGTTGGCCAGATGCCCAATTACCTGGCGGATACGCTCCGCATAAGGACGGCTAGCAGCCATGCGCATTTGTGCCTTGCGCATTTTGCTGACCGCCACTTTTTCCATGGCGCTGGTAATTTTTTGCGTGCTTTTGATGCTCGCAATCTTACTGCGAATCTCTTTTGCGCCTGCCATGTAACACCTATCAGGTTAGCAAGCGGGAGCCTTGCGGCTCCCGCTGCGGCTTACCAGGTTTGGGTGGCCTTGAACTTCTCGATACCGGCTTTCATGCCAGCGTCGATATCGTCATTGAAGTCACCCTTCACGTTGATCTTCGCCATCAATTCGGCGTGATCGCGGTTGAAGTAAGCAATCAGCGCTTGTTCAAAGCTGCCGACCTTGGCGATTTCAACGTCGGTCAGGAACCCACGCTCAGCGGCATACAGCGACAACGCCATGTCAGCGATCGACATTGGGGCGTATTGCTTCTGCTTCATCAGCTCGGTAACGCGCTGACCATGCTCAAGTTGCTTACGGGTCGCTTCGTCCAGGTCAGAAGCGAACTGGGCGAATGCCGCCAGTTCACGATACTGAGCCAGAGCGGTACGGATACCACCGGAGAGCTTCTTGATGATCTTGGTCTGAGCGGCACCACCCACACGGGATACCGAAACACCGGCGTTCACTGCAGGGCGGATGCCCGAGTTGAACATGGCCGATTCCAGGAAGATCTGACCGTCGGTGATGGAAATCACGTTGGTCGGAACGAACGCGGAAACGTCGCCAGCCTGGGTTTCGATGATCGGCAGTGCGGTCAGGGAACCGGTTTTGCCGGTCACTGCGCCGTTGGTGAACTTCTCTACGTACTCTTCGGAAACGCGGGATGCGCGCTCCAGCAGACGGGAGTGGAGATAGAACACGTCGCCTGGGTAAGCTTCACGGCCTGGTGGACGGCGCAGCAGCAGGGAAATCTGGCGATAAGCCACTGCTTGCTTGGACAGATCGTCATAAACGATCAGCGCGTCTTCACCGCGGTCGCGGAAGAATTCACCCATGGTGCAGCCGGAGTACGGTGCCAGGAATTGCAGCGCAGGAGATTCCGAAGCACTGGCAGCCACGATGATCGTGTTGGCCAGGGCGCCGTTTTCTTCCAGCTTGCGAACTACGTTGGCGATGGTCGATTGCTTCTGACCGATGGCTACGTAGACGCAGAAAATGCCGCTGTCTTTCTGGTTGATGATCGCGTCGATCGCCAGAGCGGTTTTACCGATCTGACGGTCACCGATGATCAGCTCACGCTGGCCACGGCCGACTGGGATCATGGCATCGACAGCCTTGTAGCCAGTCTGTACAGGCTGGTCTACCGACTTACGCCAGATCACGCCTGGAGCAACTTTCTCGACCGCGTCGGTCTCGGTGTTGCCCAGTGGACCTTTACCGTCAACAGGGTTACCCAGTGCGTCGACTACGCGACCCAGCAGTTCCTTACCAACCGGAACTTCCAGGATGCGGCCTGTGCACTTGGCGCTCATGCCTTCAGCCAGACTGGTGTACGCGCCCAATACAACGGCACCTACGGAGTCTTGCTCCAGGTTGAGGGCCATACCGTAGACGCCGCCCGGAAACTCGATCATCTCGCCGTACATTACGTCGGCCAGACCGTGAATCCGCACGATGCCGTCAGATACGCTGACGACAGTGCCTTCGTTACGGGCTTGGGAGGTCACATCGAGCTTGTCGATGCGGCCCTTGATAATTTCACTTATTTCGGAAGGATTGAGTTGCTGCATTGCTCTGCTGCCCCTTCAAACTCAAGATTTCAATGCTTCGGCAAGTTTCGCGATTTTGCCGCGAATCGAGCCATCGATAACCAGGTCGCCGGCACGGATAACAACACCACCAATAAGCGATGCGTCCTCCGAAGCTTGCAGGCGCACTTCCCGATTGAGTCGTGCACTGAGAACCTTGGCGAGTTTGTCTTGCTGTTCTTGGTTCAATGCGAAAGCACTGGTCACTTCAACGTCTACCGATTTCTCTGCTTCGGCCTTGTACAGGTCGAACAGAGCGGCGATCTCCGGCAATAGCGGGAGACGGTCGTTTTCGGCAATGACGTGGATGAAGTTCTGCACCTTCACATCAAACTTGTCGCCGCACACTTCAATAAAAGTGGCGGCCTTGTCTGCGCTCGTCAGGCGCGGGGCCTTGAGCACGCGCTGCATTGTGTCGTCTTGCGACACTGCTGCAGCCAGGCCGAGCATGGCTGACCAAGAGGCCAGCTGCTGGTGGGCCTGGGCGTGCTCGAAGGCTGCCTTAGCGTAAGGTCGGGCCAACGTGGTCAGTTCTGCCATGATCGCCCTCGCTTAAATTTCAGCAGCCAGTTTGTTAACCAGCTCCGCGTGCGCGTTTTGATCGATTGTGGCACCGAGGATCTTCTCAGCACCGCCAACGGCCAGAGCACCCAGTTGGGCACGCAGCGCGTCTTTGACACCGTTCAGTTCCTGTTCGATCTCGGCATGAGCCGAAGCCTTCACACGGTCAGCTTCGACGCGGGCTTTTTCAACAGCCTCTTCGACGATCTGGTTACCGCGTTTCTTGGCTTGCTCAATGATCTCGGCTGCCTGTGCTTTAGCTTCGCGCAGTTGCTGACCCACTTTCTCGTGGGCCAACTCCAGGTCGCGAGCTGCACGGCTGGCAGCGTCCAAACCATCCGCGATCTTCTTCTGACGTTCGTGCAAAGCCGCGATGACCGGAGGCCACACGAACTTCATGCAAAACACTACAAAAATGAAGAACGCAACGGATTGGCCAATCAGGGTTGCATTAATGTTCACGCCAACACCTCGCTCATTCGTTGTCCATCACCCCAATCACTCGAAAAGTCGAGTGATTAGCCAGCGAGTTGACCAACGAAGGGGTTCGCGAAGGTGAAGAACAGTGCGATACCAACGCCGATCATGGTCACGGCGTCGAGCAGGCCGGCGACGATGAACATTTTAACTTGCAGCATTGGGACCATTTCTGGCTGACGCGCTGCGCCTTCCAGGAATTTGCCGCCCAGCAGGCCGAAACCAATGGCAGTACCCAGGGCGCCCAGGCCGATCAACAGTGCAACAGCGATAGCGGTTAGACCAACTACAGTTTCCATCTTTCCTCCCGACTTTTACGTCGTATGGTTTAGGTTTTTTAGATTTTAAAGCGGTAAAACAAATCGTTTCATAGCCCTGTTGGGCCACCTTCCCGTTTGACCGGGAAGGACATCAGACTAGTCGAGACTGGTCTTAATGGTTCTCTTCGTGCGCCATCGACAGGTAGACGATGGTCAGCATCATGAAGATGAAGGCCTGCAGGGTAATGATCAGGATGTGGAACACAGCCCACGCCCACTGCAGAACTACGCCCAGGCCGCTAAGCCAGAGCAGACCGCTGCCGAACATCACAGCGATCAGAATGAACACCAGCTCGCCGGCATACATGTTGCCGAACAGTCGCAGAGCCAGGGAAATCGGCTTGGCGATCAGGGTGACGAATTCCAGCAGGAAGTTCACCGGGATCAGCAGGGCTTGAACGAAGATGTTCTTGCTGCCGAACGGGTGCAGGGTCAGTTCGCCGATGAAGCCGCCGATGCCCTTGACCTTGATGCTGTAGAAAATGATCAGCGCGAATACCGACAGAGCCATGCCCAGTGTGGCGTTCGGGTCAGTGGTGGATACGGCGCGGAATGGAATGTGCGGGTCGCCGGAGATCGCCATGGCCAACTGAGGAATCCAGTCCACCGGAATCAGGTCGACGGCGTTCATCAGGAACACCCAGACGAAGATGGTCAGTGCCAGCGGTGCAATCACCGGGCTACGGCCATGGAAGCTGTCTTTCACGCTGCCATCGACGAATTCGACCAATACTTCAACGAAGTTCTGCAAAGCACCTGGCTGACCGGAAGTCGCCTTCTTTGCCGCCATGCGGAAAATCAGAACGAAGATCAGGCCCAATGCGACCGACCAACCCAGAGTATCCAGGTGGAAAGCCCAGAAACCCATTTCTTTGGCTTCTGCTGCGGTGTGGGCAAAGCCCCAGCCGCCATTAGGAAGCTGACCGAAGGTCAGGTTCTGCAAGTGGTGCTGGATATAGCCCGAAGCGGTTGTTTCTGCCATGGTTGCCTCAAACGCCCTAAGGTTTCGAAAGTCTTGTTTTCATTAGCAGGGGAGCGAACCAGCTGACCAGTTGGGTCAACACGAAGACGCCGAATACAGCCAGCGGCGCCAATGGCTTCACACCTGCAAAGGTCAGTGCAAACAGCACTGCCGTCAAAATCAGTTTCCCCGCCTCGCCGGCATAAAAAGACCGGACGATAGCCTGGGCTGCTCGGGCGCCGGAAAACCGAAAGGCCCTGTGAGCAAAATACATATTGGGCAGCAAGGCTATCAGGCCTCCGCAGAGTCCTGAATACCCGGCTACGACTCCATGCCAATACCAAAGCGCCAATGCGGCGATCAGCAAAATGACAAATTGAGCCAGTAGAACCGGAAAAACAGCCAAGCGATGGAACGGCAACGTGTTTGGCGTGCGGGTTTCCATCACTCTTGCTCCTCAATGGTCGGCTGCCGGAAATCAATAACTTGGCATAATTTGTGCCGACAAAATGCGCGCAGAGTATAGGGGCGGTTCAGCCCCTATTCAACTGTCGGGTAGTGATTTCCGATCACGCGCTACATAAGCAAATGTTTCAGCGGATGTGGGCAAGGACACCTTGAAGCTCGTCAAGGGAGTTATATCCGATGACCAATTGCCCTTTGCCCTTCTTGCCGTGACGAATTTGCACCGCAGAGCCCAGGCGCTCGGCCAGGCGCTGCTCGAGTCGTGCGATATCGGGATCAGGTTTGGCGGTTTCGACCGGTGCAGGTTTGCCGCTGAGCCACTGGCGCACCAGCGCTTCAGTCTGACGCACGGTCAGGCCTCGTGCGACAACGTGTCGCGCCCCTTCAACCTGTTGATTTTCCGGCAAACCGAGCAACGCACGGGCATGGCCCATTTCCAGGTCGCCGTGGGACAACATGGTCTTGATCACTTCCGGCAGCGCGATCAAACGCAACAAGTTGGACACGGTGACGCGGGACTTGCCCACTGCCTCGGCCACTTGTTGCTGGGTGAGCTGGAATTCCTGCTGCAAACGCTGCAACGCAATCGCTTCTTCGATCGGGTTGAGGTCTTCACGCTGGATATTCTCGATCAACGCCATGGCGATCGCGGTTTCATCCGGCACATCGCGCACCATCGCCGGGATGGTTTCCTTGCCGGCCTGCTGGCTGGCACGCCAGCGGCGCTCCCCGGCGATGATCTCAAAGCGGCCACCGCCAATGGGGCGCACCACGATGGGCTGCATCACGCCCTGGGCCTTGATCGAGTTGGACAGTTCTTCCAGGGCCTGGGGGTCCATGTCCCGACGTGGCTGGTATTTGCCCCGCTGGATCAGGTCCAGCGGCAAGTGCTGCAGCTCGCGCTCGTCGGCCTGCACCGCTTGTTCTTCAAGCGATGTGACGGTCGGACCACTCAACAGTGCATCCAGTCCACGTCCGAGACCTCGTTTCTTGACGGCCATGGGGATTCCTTAATTTGGCTGGGCTGCAGCGGTGCGTGAATTACGGCGTTGGCGGCGAACCATCTCGCCAGCCAATGCCAGGTAGGCAATGGCACCACGCGAGGATTTGTCGTACGCCAGCGCGGGCATGCCATAGCTTGGCGCTTCGGCCAGGCGGATGTTGCGTGGAATCACGGTGTCGTACAACTGATCGCCAAAGTGTTCCTTGAGCTGCGCCGACACATCGTTCATCAGGCTCAGGCGCGGGTCATACATCGTACGCAGCAGGCCTTCGACTTTCAGGTTCGGGTTGAGCAACTCGGCAATTCGCTTGATGTTATCCACAAGGTCGCTCAAGCCTTCGAGAGCGAAGTACTCGCACTGCATGGGGATAATTACCCCATCGGCGGCAACCAGCGCGTTAAGCGTGAGCATCGACAGCGACGGTGGACAGTCGATCAAAATGTAATCGTAGTTTTCGCGAATGGGCGCCAGGGCGCTGCGCAGACGGCTTTCTTTCATCTGCATTTCCAGCAGCACCACTTCCGCCGCGGTCAGATCGCGGTTGGCCGGCAGCAGTTGGTAACCGCCGTGCTCGGAATAGTGCATGGCCTGGGCCAGGTCGCATTCGCCAATCAGCAAATCGTAGACCGAGTTTTCCAGGCCGTGTTTATCCACACCGCTACCCATGGTGGCGTTGCCCTGTGGATCGAGATCGATCAACAGCACCCGACGCTTGGTCGCGACCAGGGATGCTGCGAGGTTGATACAGGTGGTGGTTTTACCCACGCCACCTTTCTGGTTCGCTATCGCGAATACCTTAGCCATTCTTGCTTGTGTTCCCAATCATGCCGTGCGGCGCAGTATCAGCAGATGGCGTTGGCCTTGGCAACCAGGTACGGCCAAGGCGTGTTCGCTATCGAGGTGGAAGTCTGCCGGCAATGCTAACAGCTCGTCGCTTGGATGAACGCCCTTCATTGCCAACCAGCGGGTATCACGGTCGCCCAGGTGGCGTGTCCAGTTGCTGAAGTTCTCCATGCTGCTGAACGCCCGAGACACGATCCCGTTGAAAGGCAGTTCAGGCGTGAATGCTTCGACACGACTGTGGATAACTTGCAGGTTATCCAGCTTGAGTTCGAGTTTGACCTGGGTCAGGAAGCGGGTTTTCTTGCCGTTGCTGTCCAGGCAGGTCACGTGGGACTCGGGAAACAGGATCGCCAACGGGATGCCAGGCATGCCGCCGCCGCTGCCCACATCGAGCCAACGGCCATTTTCGATAAACGGCATCACGCTGAGGCTGTCGAGCAAATGCCGCGACACCATCTCGTCTGGGTCACGCACTGCTGTCAGGTTGTAAGCCTTGTTCCATTTGATCAACAGGGCCAGGTAGCCCAGCAGTAGCTCATGCTGGGGTTCGGTCAGGGCTACGCCCAACTGGCGCGCTCCTGTGGATAACTCTTCGGCGTGTTGCGAGGTGACCAACGAACTCAAGCGCTTTGCTCCAACTGACGGCCCGCGCCGCGTTTTTTCAAATGAATCATCAACAGCGAGATGGCTGCCGGAGTGACGCCAGGGATACGTGAAGCCTGCCCGAGGGTTTCCGGCCGAGTTATCCCCAACTTGCTTTGAATTTCTTTCGATAACCCGGAAATTCCGGTGTAGTCGATATCCACAGGAAGTTTGGTGTCTTCACTGGCGCGCAGCCGAGCGATCTCGTCCTGCTGGCGATCAATGTAGCCTGCGTATTTGGTCTTGATTTCAACCTGTTCGGCAACCTGTGGGTCTTCTGCGCCCTGGCCAGTCACTTCGACCAGACCAGCGTAGTCGATTTCCGGGCGGGAAAGCAGGTTGAGCAAGTTGTATTCATGGGTCAACGGCGTGCCGAATTTTTCTGCAATGGCGTCGCCTTGCTCCGTGCCCGGGCGAACCCAGGTACTTTTCAGACGCTGTTCTTCGAGCGCAATGCTTTCGCGTTTTTTGCAGAAGGCCGCCCAGCGGGCGTCATCGACCAGGCCCAGCTCGCGACCTTTTTCGGTCAAGCGCAGGTCGGCGTTGTCTTCGCGCAGGATCAGACGGTATTCCGCCCGAGATGTGAACATCCGGTACGGTTCCTGGGTACCCAGGGTAATCAGGTCGTCGACCAATACGCCGATGTAGGCTTCATCGCGACGCGGGCACCAGCTGTCTTTGCCTTGTGCACGCAATGCTGCGTTGGTCCCGGCCAGCAAACCTTGGGCCCCGGCTTCTTCATAACCGGTAGTGCCGTTGATTTGGCCGGCGAAGAACAGGCCGCCGATCACTTTGGTTTCCAGGCTGTATTTCAGGTCGCGCGGGTCGAAGTAGTCGTACTCGATGGCGTAGCCCGGACGCACGATGTGCGCGTTTTCCATACCGCGAATCGACTGCACGATCTGGATTTGCACATCGAACGGCAGCGAAGTGGAAATTCCGTTGGGGTACAGCTCGTGGGTGGTCAAGCCTTCGGGTTCGATAAAGACCTGGTGGCTTTCCTTGTCGGCAAAGCGGTGGATCTTGTCTTCGATCGACGGGCAATAACGCGGGCCAATGCCTTCGATCACCCCGGAATACATCGGCGAACGATCAAGGTTCGCGGCAATGATTTCGTGGGTTCGGGCGTTGGTGTGGGTAATCCAGCAGCTGACCTGTTTCGGGTGCTGTTCTTTGGAACCCATGAACGACATGACCGGGATCGGCGTGTCGCCGGCTTGCTCGGTCATCATCGAGAAATCCACAGAACGCCCATCAATGCGTGGCGGGGTTCCGGTTTTCAAACGGCCGACGCGCAGCGGTAGTTCACGCAGACGTTTTGCCAGGGCAATTGACGGCGGGTCACCGGCACGACCACCGGAATAATTTTGCATACCGATGTGGATAAGTCCGCCGAGGAACGTGCCCGTGGTCAGTACGACCGAATCTGCATGAAAACGCAGACCCATTTGCGTAACGACACCGCGTACCTGGTCCTGCTCGACGATCAAGTCATCGGCGGCCTGCTGAAATATCCACAGGTTCGGCTGGTTTTCCAGGGTTTCGCGTACCGCTGCCTTGTACAGGATGCGGTCGGCCTGAGCCCGGGTAGCACGTACGGCCGGGCCTTTTCGGCTGTTGAGCACGCGAAATTGAATACCACCCTTGTCGGTGGCCATCGCCATTACCCCGCCAAGGGCATCGATTTCCTTGACCAGATGGCTTTTGCCAATCCCGCCAATTGCGGGGTTGCAACTCATGGCACCGAGGGTTTCCACGTTATGCGTCAGCAACAGGGTTTTTACGCCCATGCGTGCTGACGCCAGTGCTGCCTCGGTACCGGCATGACCGCCGCCGATGACGATCACTTCAAAACGGGAAGGGAAATCCACCACGCACCTCGTGCCTGCTTATGTAGGTAATCAGGAATTGTTTGTTGAAAGGGTTCTACAGCTTTGGCGGCAAGTATAGGGACTTCGCCCTTCCTAAAGAACCCTTTGCACAAAATTTAACCAGCTGTGGATGAATCACAGACAATAGAAATTAAAAGAGAGAAATTTATTAAATCTTTGTTTTTATGTTTATTTATACTGAGCAACATTTCTGTGGATAGATCTCTGCAGGCCTTTATTTTCAATGTGTACAGAGATTCAAAACGTTGTGGTCATCTGCCGATGAGGCCCTTGGATAAGTGCTTTAAGCCTGTGGATTAAACGACTGGTTATCCACAGGTGGGTTTTTGCTCAGGTTTCAGGCCCTGTTATCAACTGGGCACAACCGCGGTTATTCACAGGGCTTAATCCACAGAAACGGCCGATTTCGTCCACGGCAAAGCTGGGAATTAATCCCGGGTGGGACAAAAACAGATCTATTGTGGGAAAACACTGGGCCAGTTAATAATAGCGATTATCATTAACCTACCTTGTCGCGACTATGCCTTCCTCCTCACATACCGCAGCGGTCCAGCACATCTATGAACAGCACCATTCGTGGTTGCGCGGATGGCTCAAGGGAAAATTGCATAACGCCAGCGATGCAGCCGATGTGGCCCACGATACGTTCGTGCGCATGCTCGGTGGATGTCACGCAGCGCAGATCCGTGAACCACGGGACTATCTGACGACCATCGCCAGGGGTCTGGTGATTGACCGCTACCGGCGGCACGCCATCGAGCAGGCCTACAGGCAAACCCTGGCAGAGCGTCCCGAAACCACAGCTATCAGTGAAGAAGACAAGGCAATCATCATCGAAACCCTAGTGGCTGTGGATAAAGCGCTGTCTGGCCTGGGTGAGCGGGCACGGCGAATTTTCGTGCTCGCACAGATTGAAGGGCTGACTTATCAACAGATCGCCGATCAACTGCAGGTATCGCTGACCACGGTGAAGAAACACATGATCCGCGCCCTCACCGAATGCTCCCTGATCATGGCCAGCCGGTAATGGTCAGCCCCGACCGCAAGACGTTCGAGGCCGCTGCCAGTTGGTACGTGCAATTTCAGTCGCAACCACCGACGCCCGCACAACATCAAGCCTGGCAGCAGTGGCTTAATCGTGACCCATCCCACCAGGCGGCTTGGAACCAGATGGAGCAGTTGCAGCGCAGCCTTGGAGCCCTGTCCCCTGACCTCACACGCCGCGCGTTGTCCACCACGCAACAGCGGCGCCAGGTCCTCAAGTGGATGCTGGTGCTCGGCGGCAGTGGCTATCTGGGGTGGAACGTCCAGCAACATACGTCGCTGGGCAACATATGGGCTGATTACCGCACGTCGGTGGGCCAGAGGCGACGCATCGAGCTGGCGGATGGCACGCAGATCAATCTCAATACTCATACCGCTATCGATGTGGCATTTGATGGGCGACAACGTTTGATCCGTCTGCGCGAGGGTGAAGTACTTATCCACACCGGCACACGGGGTGGGCACTTACCGTTTTATGTCGAAACTCGCCAAGGCCGGGTCCAGGCGCTGGGCACTCGGTTTACTGTGCGCCAACTGCCGGACGCCACGCGGGTTGGTGTCTTGGAAGAACGGGTTGAGATATCCCCCGGCGACCAACCCGAACTTCGCCGCACTATTGGCGCGGGTGAGAGCGCAGAATTTGATCGGCGCAATGTGCGCCCTGCCCAGCGATATGGCGGAGTACAGGCCGCCTGGGTCGATGGCCAACTGATCGTGCTCGATGCTCGGCTGGGAGAGGTTATCGATGAGTTGGCGCGCTATCGGCCAGGCGTATTGCACTGCGACCCAGCCTCTGCGGGCCTACGCGTTTCCGGGACCTTCCGTCTGGACTCAACCGATGCCGTCCTCGCTAACCTGCAAGCGAGCCTGCCGATTCAAGTGAAATACTTTACGCGCTATTGGGTGTCGGTCACCCGGATCGGCTGATCGAAAAAATAATCCACAGAGGGTTATCTTTTTTTGACCTGGTGCGGCCCTACAGGTAATCACGACGCTACCTTCAGGGCTTACTCACCTATGCGCCTTCCCACCCCGCTCCGCAAACGACTTTCCTGCCACAGCATGACCTACGGTCTGCAGTTCATCACCGCTACCACCGGTGTGTTGTTAGCCACCGCCGTCATGGCCGCCAGCGCAACGCAACACTATGCAATTGCCGCTGGCCCGCTGGACAATGCGTTGAGCCAGTTTGCTGCCAGGGCCAATGTGATTCTGTCCTTCTCCCCCCAGCAAACCGCGCGTTTGATTACGCCGGGGCTGCAAGGTGACTATTCGGTGGACCAGGGCTTTGCGCTGCTGCTGCAGAACTCGGACCTGCAGGCGGTCGCACAAGCTCCCGGCAGCTATGTATTACAGGCGGCCCCTGCTGGCCGACTCACCTTGGCACCCACCACTGTGAGCACTTATCAACAGGGCGGCTTCAATCAAGAGATCGCCGGGGATGTAGGCTACAAGGCGCAGAACAGCCGGATCGGCACGAAGACCAGCACACCGCTGTCCGAGACTCCGCGTTCGGTGTCCGTTGTCACTGGCCAGCGTATCAAGGACCAGAAATCTCAAACCCTGACAGACGTGTTGGGCTACGTACCGGGAATCTTCGCCCCACCGTTCGCGGCGGGCGACGGCTTGGCAGGCGATCTGTTTTTCATTCGCGGTTTCAACGCCACGGATTACGGCTACGGCCTGCTGCGAGATGGCCTGCGGGTGCAAGGCAATCGATACGACACCACCAGCGAACCCTACGGCCTGGAACGGGTCGAGATTTTCCGCGGCCCGTCTTCCCTGCTCTACGGTGAAAACGCACCCGGTGGTTTGGTTAATCTGGTGAGTAAACACCCGACTGCAACCCCGCAAGGCGAGGTGCAGGTGAGTTATGGTTCGAATAATCGACGCCAGTTGGGTGTGGATATCTCGGGCCCGCTCAACGACAGTGACAATATTCTGGGCCGGGTGGTGATGCTGGGGCGTAAATCCGACACACAGACCGATCACGTCCCGGACGATCGTCTATATATCGCGCCATCCCTGACCCTGAACTTCGACGACTACAACACCCTGACGCTGCTGGCCAACTACCAGAAAGACCATACCAACCTGGAACTTGGCCTACCCGCCGCCGGTACGCTGCTTACAAATCCCAACGGGAAGCTGTCCAAACACACCCTGCTGGGCAATCCGGACTGGAACACCTTTGAACGCGAAGCGTGGAGCACCGGCTATGAGTTCAGCCACAGCTTCAATGATGACTGGCAGTTCCGTCAGAACTCGCGCTATATGCAGTCACGCATCAACCGGCACGAAACCTGGCCTGGATCATTGAATAACGGTGGCTTCGGCACCCGGCTGAACATGAACGCCTATGACCGCTACAACAAATCGATGGTCTATTCCCTGGATAACCAGCTCGAAGGCAAGTTCCAGTTGGGCAGTGTGGAAAACACAGTGCTATTGGGCGCCAGCTATGACCGAACCTCGTTCAATCAAGACTGGGATGCGGGTTTCGCCGGCACCATCGATGTGTATAACCCGGTGTACCTGCGCGACCCGCTCACTCCCCTGGCAGTGCAAAACACTTTGCTTGAACAGCAGATGAAAGGGGTTTATGCACAGATCCAAAGCAAATACGACCATTGGCTCTTTCTGCTCGGAGGCCGCCAGGATTGGGTCGACAGCAATTACCGAGACAAGGTCAAGCCATCGAGCAATATCAACTCACAGGATCGTAAATTCACTTACCAGGGCGGGGTGATGTACCAGTTCGACAACGGCCTTACGCCGTATGTCAGCTATTCCACCGCGTTTGTCCCCGTGCAGCAGATCTCCAACGCCGGCTCGCCGTTGAAACCGATCACCAGCAGCCAATATGAAGTGGGCGTTAAGTACGAACCGATCGGCTGGGATACGGCGATGACCGTGTCGGTGTATGACCTGCGCAAGCAGGACGATACCTACCTCGATGCCACCACCAACAGCTATCGCCAAGTCGGTGAAAGTCGCGCCAAGGGCGTGGAAGTCGAGGTCAACAGCAACATCAGCTCCAACTTCAACGTGACGGCGGCCTATACCTACACTGACGCCCGGATAACCAAGGATTCGGCCACTTCGCTGGTAGAAGGCCGTCAGATGACAGGCGTGCCGCGTAACCAGGCTTCGGTGTGGGGCAAATATCGCTTTCTCGACGGCGAACTCAAGGGTTTCTCCCTGGGCGGAGGGGTGCGCTATTTCGACAGTACCTTTTCCTACACCCCGCCTACGCTCTACGGGAAGCTGGACGCAGGAAGCGTCACCTTAGTGGATGCGGCACTGGGTTATCAGATCAACCCACACTGGTCGGTGGACCTGAACGCCAAGAACCTGTTCGACAAGGAATATGTATCCGGTTGCAACGATGCGGGGCGTTGCTATTGGGGTGACAGCCGTACCTTGCTCGGTACGGTGTCTTACAACTGGTAGCCGAGGTGGATAACTCGGCTATTTGCCAATGCAAAAGCTGGAGAAAATCCGCCCCAGCAAATCATCCGAGCTGAAAGCGCCGGTGATTTCACCCAGCAGCTGCTGCGCCTGACGCAAATCTTCAGCCAGCAGCTCCCCAGCCCCCGCCAAGGTCAGCTGGGCCCGCCCGTGCTCCAGGGCCGCGCTGGCATGACGCAGCGCTTCCAGGTGCCTGCGCCGCGCACTGAAGCTGCTTTCCGAGGTCTGTTCGTAGCCCATGCATGCTTTAAGGTGCTCGCGCAGCAATTCCAGACCCTCGCCGGCCGATTTCGCGCTCAAGCTGATAGTGACGTGGCCATCTTCACTGGTTTCCAGGGCGATGGCTTCACCCGTAAGGTCGGCCTTGTTACGAATCAAGGTGACTTTGGCCGAGTCTGGCCGTTGTTCAAGAAATTCCGGCCACAAGGCAAAAGGATCCACAGCTTCAGGTGCAGTGGCATCCACCACCAGCAACACACGATCGGCTTCGCTGATCGCCTTGAGCGCACGTTCCACGCCGATCTTTTCCACCTGGTCGTCGGTATCGCGCAGACCTGCGGTGTCGACCACGTGCAGCGGCATACCGTCGATGTGGATATGTTCACGCAAGATATCCCGGGTAGTGCCGGCGATCTCGGTGACGATGGCCGCCTCGCGCCCTGCCAGAGCATTGAGTAGGCTGGATTTGCCGGCATTGGGCCGGCCGGCAATCACCACCGTCATACCATCGCGCAGCAAGGCGCCCTGCCCGGCTTCGCGCAGCACTGTGGATAACTCATCGCGGACTTTATCCAGCATCGCCAATACATGGCCATCCGCCAGGAAGTCTATTTCTTCTTCCGGAAAATCAATCGCGGCTTCGACGTAGATGCGCAGGCTGATCAGTTGCTCGGTCAAGTTATGCACACGCAGGGAAAAAGCCCCCTGCAATGAACGCAATGCGTTACGTGCAGCCTGTGCAGAACTGGCTTCGATCAAATCGGCGATGGCTTCGGCCTGGGCCAGGTCGAGCTTATCGTTCAAGAATGCGCGTTCGCTGAATTCCCCTGGTCTGGCCAGGCGGCAACCCAATTGCAAGCAGCGCTGCAGCAGCATGTCCAACACCACAGGACCACCGTGCCCTTGTAGTTCAAGGACATCCTCACCGGTGAACGAGTTTGGCCCTGGAAAATAGATGGCCAGCCCCTCGTCCAATACGCTGTGGTCGGCATCCAGGAACTGGCCGTAATGGGCATAACGAGGTTTCAGCTCCCGGCCGCTGATAGCCTTGGCTGCCACGCCCGCCAATGGCCCGGAAATTCGAACGATGCCGACGCCGCCCCGACCTTGAGCGGTAGCGACAGCAGCGATGGTTTCACGAGGAGCGCTCATCAGCAGGTTTCCAGAACAAAAGTGACGGAAAGCAAAACGCCCCACTAGGGGGCGTCTTGAGTGGTTATCCACAGAGTAAATTACGCCTCGGCTTTTTTGGTAGCCGCTTCGATTTTACGTGTGATGTACCACTGTTGAGAGATCGACAACACGTTGTTGACCACCCAGTACAGTACCAAGCCAGCAGGGAACCACAGGAAGAAGAAGGTGAAGATGATTGGCATCATTTTCATTACCTTGGCCTGCATCGGATCCGGCGGGGTTGGGTTCAGACGCTGCTGGATAAACATGGTCGCGCCCATGATGATCGGCAGGATAAAGAACGGGTCTTTGATCGACAGGTCAGTTATCCACAGCATGAACGGCGCCTGGCGCATTTCAACGCTTTCCAGCAATACCCAGTAAAGCGACAGGAACACCGGCATCTGTACCAGAATCGGCAAGCATCCACCCAGCGGGTTGATCTTCTCTTTCTTGTACAACTCCATCATGGCCTGCGACATTTTCTGCCGGTCATCGCCATGTTGTTCTTTCAGCGCGGCCAGTTTCGGGGCCACGGCACGCATACGCGCCATCGACTTGTAGCTGGCTGCCGACAGAGGGAAGAAAAGCCCTTTGATCAGCATGGTCAGGAAGATGATCGACCAGCCCCAGTTACCGACGATGCTGTGGATATGTTGCAACAGCCAGAAGATCGGCTGGGCAATGAACCACAGAAAGCCGTAATCCACAGTCAGTTCAAGACCTGGGGACAACTCTTTCAATACGGCCTGGCTTTTAGGGCCGGCATACAGGGTAGCGCTGGTTTCAGCCTTGGCACCTGGAGCGACGGTCAATGCCGGGCCAGTGAAGCCAATGATGTAGTTGCCCTGGCTATCCTTGCGGGTCTGAACCAGGTTCGCGTCACCCTTGTTAGGAATCCAGGCAGTCACGAAGTAGTGCTGCAACCACGCTACCCAGCCACCTTGAACGGTTTCTTTCAGCGTGCCCTTGTCGATATCTTTCATCGACACTTTTTTGTACGGCTCGTTACTTGTCCACAGGGCGGCGCCCAGGTAAGTGGCGGTGCCGGTGGCGGTGCTGGAAGACGGATCGGAGCTGGCGTCACGCTTGAGCTGGGCAAACAGGTTGCCGCTCCAGGCTTTGTCGCTGGTGTTGTCGATCAGGTAAGTGACCTTCAAATCGTACAAACCGCGGGTAAAGCTGAAACGCTTGATGTAGTTGACACCGTCGAGGCTGAATTTCAGGTCGACGTTCAACTGGTTCTGGCCGTCTGCCAGTTGATAAGTCTTTTGTTCGGTCGAATAAACCGGACGACCGGTAGCACGTGCATCCGGACCATTGGTACCGGTCAGGCCGCTTTGTGCCAGATAAGTACGTTCACCGCCGTTATCGAACAGTTGGAACGGCACATCTGGATGGTCTTGGCGACGTGGATACAGCGGCAGCTTCAGCTGGGCGATATCACCACCCTGTGGGTCGATAGCCAACTCGAGCACATCCGTTTTCACGTGGATGAGGTCTTTGTTGGTGACCACTGGCGTTTCTAACGGGGCACTTGTCTCGCCATTCGCGCTGGGTACATCGGCACTCGCGGACGCATTGTTACCCAGCGGGGTGTCCGGAATAGCCGGCGCAGCCTGATTGGTAGCAACATTCTGAGTCGGCAGGGCAGCCTGACCGTAGTCCTGGTTCCATTTAAGGACCATGACATAGGACACGATTGCCAGGGCGACGATCAGGATTGTGCGTTTAATATCCATGATTACTCGGCCATCGAAGAAGAACGGGAGGTAGGGATAGGTGGAACCGGGTCATAACCACCGGGATTCCACGGATGACAGCGACCTAAACGACGAAAGGTCAGCCAGCCACCGCGCAGAAGACCATGATTTTCTATGGCCTCTAACGCGTAGCAGGAACAACTGGGGTAGAAACGACAGTGACTGGCCATCAGAGGACTAATGGCATAGCGATAAAACTGGATCGGAACGATTGCCAGTTTACGCATCAAGGCTGTCTACCCCTACAGTTTCGGTGCTGACTGCTGGTGCTGGCTTGTGGGTACGCGCCAAACGTTTCCAGAGCTTGCCGAAATGCTGAATCAATTCGGGGTTTTCTACATCACCCAAGCCTTTGCGCGCGACGATAACAATATCCCAACCAACCAGAGTGTCCTGGTGGAGGCGAAACGATTCGCGCATCAGACGCTTGAGGCGATTGCGCTCAACGGAGAGCTTTACGCTCTTCTTGCCGATCACCAACCCGAGACGGGGGTGATCAAGATCGTTGTTACGCGCAAGGAGCAGGAGATTTTTCCCCGGAACCTTGCCGGTGGGGGAGTCAAAGACTGCCTTGAAATGCCGGGGGGTTAGCAGACGCTTTTCCCGACTGAAGTCCTGACTCACCACCAGTACCGGATTATCAAACTGCCAGACGCGCACGACCTTTGGCGCGGCGACGCGACAGGACAGCACGGCCGTTCTTGGTAGCCATGCGAGCACGGAAGCCGTGAGTACGGGCGCGTTTGATGGTGCTTGGTTGGAAAGTACGTTTCATGGCGTTGTTACCTGGTTCGTCCACAACGGGCCGGAATGGCCCCCGTTTTAAGAGACCGGCGATTCTAGAGAAAGCAAGCCTCTAGGTCAATTTCCAACCAGCTTTTCCTTTAATTAGATGTCGACGGGGTCCTGACGCCCTTCTCCCCGCTTGGCTTCCATCCGGCATGCGATAGATATAAAAATAAAGAAGGAAGTTATTTAAAGCTTTTCTGTAAAGCTTATAAAAGCTAGGAGCGCGATCATCTGTGGATAACTGCCTTTAGACCTTGTTCCGCGTGGTGTACAGAGAATGACAACACGGGGGAGAAGCAGTGCTCTGCCTGTGCTGCGCTATCGGATAAGCTGTGTGTGGAACGGGCAGTTATCCACAGGCCAGTTACCCACAGACTTTTGACCCCACTTGTGCAACGAGCTCAGGTGGGTTTATCCACAGAGCTTATGCACAGACCACTGGTCGCCTTTTTAGCGGTTAAAGCATTGATTTTGGGTGGCCTGTGAGCAACCTACATGTGGATAAGTGGACGGCTGGTCGCTACAATGGCGGCTGTTTTTGCCTCACCGGCTTTCAACTTAGGGGATATCCGTGTCAGTGGAACTTTGGCAGCAGTGCGTGGAGCTTTTGCGCGATGAGCTGCCTGCCCAGCAATTCAACACCTGGATCCGTCCGCTACAGGTCGAAGCCGAAGGCGACGAGTTGCGTGTCTATGCGCCCAATCGTTTTGTCCTCGACTGGGTCAACGAGAAGTACCTGGGCCGCGTTCTCGAATTGCTCGATGAACATGGCAACGGTCTGGCGCCTGCTCTCTCCTTATTAATAGGCAGCAAGCGCAGCTCGGCTCCCCGCGCCGCGCCGAATGCGCCATTGGCCGCCGCTGCGTCGCAAGCCCAGGCCGCAGTGGCGCCTGTCGCCGCAGCACCTGCACCGACAGCTGCGCCGTCCAAGCCGTCCTCGCGCAAAAATGCGCCAGAGAATGAGGAGCCGTCCCGCGACAGCTTCGACCCGATGGCTGGTGCCAGCTCCCAACAGGCGCCTGTGCGCTCCGAGCAACGTACTGTGCAGGTAGAAGGCGCGCTCAAGCACACCAGTTACCTGAACCGCACCTTTACCTTCGAGAACTTTGTCGAAGGCAAGTCCAACCAACTGGCCCGAGCGGCCGCCTGGCAGGTCGCCGATAATCCCAAGCATGGTTACAACCCGCTCTTCCTTTATGGCGGCGTGGGCTTGGGTAAGACGCACTTGATGCACGCCGTCGGTAACCACCTATTAAAGAAGAACCCGAATGCCAAGGTGGTTTACCTGCATTCGGAGCGCTTCGTGGCCGACATGGTCAAGGCCTTGCAGCTCAACGCAATCAACGAGTTCAAACGTTTCTACCGCTCCGTTGATGCCCTGTTGATCGATGACATTCAGTTCTTCGCCCGCAAGGAACGTTCCCAAGAGGAGTTCTTCCACACCTTCAACGCCCTGCTCGAAGGTGGCCAGCAGGTCATCTTGACCAGTGACCGTTATCCGAAGGAAATCGAAGGCCTGGAAGAACGTCTGAAGTCGCGTTTCGGCTGGGGCCTGACGGTTGCAGTCGAGCCACCGGAGCTGGAAACCCGTGTTGCCATCCTGATGAAGAAGGCCGACCAGGCTAAAGTCGATCTGCCGCACGATGCTGCGTTCTTCATCGCCCAACGCATACGTTCCAACGTGCGTGAGCTGGAAGGCGCGCTCAAGCGGGTCATCGCTCACTCGCACTTCATGGGCCGCGATATCACCATCGAGCTGATTCGCGAGTCCTTGAAAGACTTGTTGGCCTTGCAGGACAAGCTGGTGAGTGTGGATAACATCCAGCGCACCGTGGCCGAGTACTACAAGATCAAGATTTCCGACCTGCTGTCCAAGCGCCGTTCGCGCTCGGTCGCACGTCCACGCCAGGTTGCCATGGCCCTCTCCAAGGAGTTGACCAACCACAGCCTGCCGGAAATCGGTGATGTGTTCGGCGGACGCGACCACACCACGGTCTTGCATGCATGCCGCAAGATCAATGAACTTAAGGAATCCGACGCGGATATTCGCGAGGACTACAAGAACCTGCTGCGTACACTGACTACGTGATGACACCAGCGCAGCTTATTAAGGCAAGGGACTAGACCATGCATTTCACCATTCAACGCGAAGCCCTGTTGAAACCCCTGCAACTGGTCGCAGGCGTCGTCGAGCGCCGACAGACCTTGCCGGTGCTTTCCAACGTATTACTGGTGGTCGAGGGGCAGCAGTTGTCCTTGACCGGTACCGACCTGGAAGTCGAACTGGTGGGTCGCGTCCAACTCGAAGAGCCCGCCGAACCCGGCGAGATCACCGTGCCGGCGCGCAAGCTGATGGATATCTGCAAAAGCCTGCCCAACGATGCGCTGATCGACATCAAGGTGGATGAGCAGAAGTTGGTGGTCAAGGCAGGCCGTAGCCGTTTCACCCTGTCGACCTTGCCGGCCAATGACTTTCCAACCGTAGAAGAAGGCCCGGGCTCGCTGACGTGCAGCCTGGAGCAAAGCAAGCTGCGTCGTTTGATCGAGCGCACCAGCTTCGCTATGGCTCAGCAGGACGTGCGTTACTACCTCAACGGTATGCTGCTGGAAGTATCGGAAGGCATCATCCGCGCCGTGGCCACCGACGGTCACCGTCTGGCAATGTGCTCGATGCGTGCCGATATCGGTCAGCCGGATCGTCACCAGGTGATCGTTCCACGCAAAGGTATCCTTGAACTGGCGCGTTTGCTCACCGAGCCGGACGGCAACGTCAGCATCGTATTGGGTCAGCACCACATTCGTGCCACCACCGGCGAGTTCACCTTCACCTCCAAGCTGGTCGACGGCAAGTTCCCGGACTACGAGCGTGTGTTGCCTAAAGGTGGCGACAAGCTGGTGGTCGGTGATCGTCAGGCCCTGCGTGAAGCCTTCAGCCGTACTGCGATTCTGTCTAACGAGAAGTACCGTGGTATTCGCCTGCAACTGGCCAACGGCCAACTGAAAATCCAGGCCAACAACCCGGAACAGGAAGAGGCGGAAGAAGAAGTGGGTGTCGACTACAACGGCGCATCGCTGGAAATCGGCTTTAACGTGAGCTACCTGTTGGACGTGCTGGGTGTCATGACCACCGAACAGGTTCGTCTGATCCTGTCGGACTCCAACAGCAGCGCCCTGGTGCAAGAATCTGACAACGACGACTCGGCTTACGTTGTCATGCCGATGCGCCTGTAATCATGCTCAGCAGAAGCTAGATGTCCCTTAGTCGCGTCTCGGTCACCGCGGTGCGCAATCTGCACCCGGTGACCTTCTCCCCTTCCCCCCGCATCAACATCCTCCATGGCGCCAACGGCAGTGGTAAAACCAGCGTGCTGGAAGCCATCCACCTGCTGGGGCTTGCGCGTTCCTTCCGCAGTGCCCGTTTGTTACCCGTGATTCAGTACGAACAATTGGCCTGTACCGTATTTGGCCAAGTGGAACTGGCTGAGGGCGGACATAGCAGCCTGGGGATATCGCGTGATCGCGGTGGCGAATTTCAGATCCGAATCGACGGGCAAAATGCGCGCAGCGCAGCGCAACTGGCCGAGATCCTGCCGTTGCAACTGATCAACCCCGACAGCTTTCGATTGTTGGAGGGGGCCCCGAAAATCCGTCGGCAGTTTCTCGACTGGGGCGTGTTCCACGTGGAACCACGCTTCATGGCCACTTGGCAGCGCCTGCAGAAGGCCCTGCGGCAGCGGAACTCATGGCTGCGGCATGGTACACTTGACGCCGCTTCGCAAGCAGCCTGGGACCGTGAACTGTGCCTGGCCAGCGACGAAATAGATGAATACCGCCGCGCCTATATCAAAGCCTTGAAACCAGTCTTTGAGCAGACCTTGAGCGAGTTATTGGATCTCGAGGGGCTGACGCTGAGTTATTACCGGGGTTGGGACAAAGAGCGTGAGCTGAATGCAGTGCTCGCAACGTCCTTGCAACGGGATCAGCAAATCGGACACACCCAGGCCGGCCCCCAGCGCGCTGATTTGCGCCTTAGATTAGGTGCACACAATGCTGCGGATATATTGTCCCGCGGCCAGCAGAAGTTGGTGGTCTGTGCGTTGCGTATCGCGCAAGGCCATTTGGTTAGCCAGGCTCGACGCGGTCAGTGTATTTATTTGGTGGATGACTTGCCGTCAGAACTCGACGAGCAGCACCGCCGCTCGCTATGCCGCTTGTTGGAAGACTTACGCTGCCAGGTGTTTATCACCTGTGTAGACCACGAATTATTGAGGGAAGGCTGGCAGACGGAAACGCCAGTCGCTTTGTTCCACGTGGAACAAGGCCGTATCACCCAGACCCACGACCATCGGGAGTGAAGGCATGAGCGAAGAAAACACGTACGACTCGACCAGCATTAAAGTGCTGAAAGGTTTGGATGCCGTACGCAAACGTCCCGGTATGTACATTGGCGACACCGATGATGGTAGCGGTCTGCACCACATGGTGTTCGAGGTGGTCGATAACTCCATCGACGAAGCTCTGGCCGGTCACTGCGACGACATCAGCATTATCATCCACCCGGATGAATCCATCACCGTGCGTGACAACGGTCGTGGCATCCCGGTAGACGTGCACAAAGAAGAAGGCGTTTCGGCGGCAGAGGTCATCATGACCGTGCTCCACGCTGGCGGTAAGTTCGACGACAACTCCTATAAAGTATCCGGTGGTTTGCACGGTGTAGGTGTGTCGGTAGTGAACGCCCTGTCCGAAGAACTGATCCTCACTGTCCGCCGTAGCGGCAAGATTTGGGAGCAGACTTACGTCCACGGCGTACCACAGGAACCGATGAAAATTGTCGGCGACAGTGAAACCACCGGTACCCAGATCCACTTCAAGCCATCGGAAGAAACCTTCAAGAACATCCACTTTAGCTGGGACATCCTGGCCAAGCGGATTCGTGAACTGTCTTTCCTTAACTCCGGTGTCGGCATCGTCCTCAAGGATGAGCGCAGCGGCAAGGAAGAGCTGTTCAAGTACGAGGGCGGCCTGCGTGCGTTCGTTGAATACCTGAACACCAACAAGACCGCGGTCAACCAGGTGTTCCACTTCAACATTCAGCGCGAAGACGGCATCGGCGTGGAAATCGCCCTGCAGTGGAACGACAGCTTCAACGAGAACCTGTTGTGCTTCACCAACAACATTCCACAACGCGATGGCGGTACTCACTTGGTGGGTTTCCGTTCCGCGCTGACGCGTAACCTGAACACCTACATCGAAGCGGAAGGCTTGGCGAAGAAACATAAAGTCGCCACCACCGGTGACGATGCCCGTGAAGGCCTGACGGCGATTATCTCGGTCAAGGTACCGGATCCGAAGTTCAGCTCCCAGACCAAAGACAAGCTGGTGTCTTCCGAAGTGAAGACCGCGGTTGAACAGGAAATGGGTAAATACTTCTCCGACTTCCTGTTGGAAAACCCGAACGAAGCCAAGCTGGTCGTCGGCAAGATGATCGATGCTGCCCGCGCTCGTGAAGCCGCGCGTAAGGCCCGTGAGATGACCCGCCGTAAAGGTGCGCTGGATATCGCCGGCCTGCCAGGCAAACTGGCTGACTGCCAAGAGAAAGACCCTGCCCTCTCCGAACTGTATCTGGTGGAAGGTGACTCTGCAGGCGGTTCCGCCAAGCAGGGTCGTAACCGTCGCACCCAGGCCATCCTGCCGTTGAAGGGCAAGATCCTCAACGTTGAGAAGGCCCGCTTTGACAAGATGATTTCTTCCCAGGAAGTCGGCACCTTGATCACGGCATTGGGCTGCGGTATTGGCCGCGATGAGTACAACATCGACAAGCTGCGTTACCACAACATCATCATCATGACCGATGCTGACGTCGACGGTTCGCACATCCGTACCCTGCTGCTGACCTTCTTCTTCCGTCAGTTGCCGGAGCTGATTGAGCGTGGCTATATCTACATCGCCCAGCCGCCGTTGTACAAAGTGAAAAAGGGCAAGCAAGAGCAATACATCAAAGACGACGACGCCATGGAAGAGTACATGACGCAATCGGCCCTTGAAGATGCGAGCCTGCACCTGAATGACGAAGCGCCGGGCATCTCGGGTGAGTCGCTGGAGCGCCTGGTCAACGACTTCCGTATGGTCATGAAGACGCTCAAGCGTTTGTCGCGCCTGTACCCTCAGGAGCTGACCGAGCACTTCATCTACCTGCCAGCCGTGAGCCTGGAGCAGTTGGGCGATCACGCCGCCATGCAAGATTGGCTGGCCCAGTACGAAGTGCGCCTGCGTACTGTGGAGAAGTCTGGCCTGGTATACAAAGCCAGCCTGCGTGAAGACCGTGAACGTAACGTATGGCTGCCAGAGGTCGAACTGATCTCCCACGGCCTGTCCAACTACGTCACCTTCAACCGCGACTTCTTCGGCAGCAACGACTACAAGACCGTAGTCACCCTCGGTGCTCAACTGAGCACCCTGCTGGACGACGGTGCTTACATTCAGCGTGGCGAACGCAAGAAGCAGGTCAAGGAGTTCAAGGAAGCCTTGGACTGGTTGATGGCGGAAAGCACCAAGCGTCATACCATCCAGCGCTATAAAGGTCTGGGCGAGATGAACCCTGATCAGCTGTGGGAAACCACCATGGACCCTGCTCAACGTCGCATGCTGCGCGTGACCATCGAAGACGCCATTGGCGCAGACCAGATCTTCAACACCCTGATGGGTGATGCGGTCGAGCCTCGTCGTGACTTCATTGAGAGCAATGCCTTGGCGGTGTCTAACCTGGACTTCTGATCAGGCATGTAGGTTCACAGAAAAGCTGCACGTTTTCACAAATAGATGACCGGCCGGGCCCGAATCTTAGTCGCCGCCGGTCACCATCAAGCCCGCATTAGCGGGCTTTTTTTTGCTTCCAATTCCTGTGGGCACCCTGCCCCCCCAACGGCTGGTCTGAGGCTGGCCGCCTGCGTATGGATGGTGGAAAGGAAGATCGGGCCCAAGGGCTCGGTGGATGAATCTGTAAGGGAGTAGCGAATGGAGCAAATCTTTAATAGTGCACCGGAATACAAGTAGATTAATTAAATCTGCCTGTATTAATTTAATACATAACAAGAAACTGTAAGAAACACCAAATTGGCTAGTTGGATTAAATGTAGATTTCAATGGGATGTTGGAATAAGATCTATGACTGCATTTTGTAGCTTCCAGATTGGATGTCTACGCGAATCAGACAGTTGAAGCAATAACCTAAGATCAAACAGAAACTGCTGGTGCGGTGACAAGCGTCTTGCTTAGAAAGAAAGAGATCAAGGCGATCTCCGGAAATTCTGATTAGTCATTAAATCCAGACCATTCCAGCAGAAAGTGGAGGCCCAAATGTAGAAAAACGCGACCAAAACCGAGAGGTTCTGACCGCGCTTAGCGAAGCGGACTTGCGACGTAGGAAACCGCAATGTCTGCTTTTTCGAAGCCCCTGTCAATCCTCTCCCATCTTTTCGACCTTAGCGAGGCTACTCGACGGCACAGTGTTGCCTGTCGAAAGGCCTCACTTCGCCTGCCCTGCGCCTTGATTTTTTGGCGCAGCGACGGCGCTCGTTTCGAGATTTTCGGAGGTGTTTCATGACAGTACGAAAGGTGGTCACGCGTCGGTCTAACCACTACCGCGGCTACTTCCCATCGCTCAAAAATAAACTGCCTGTGCCCTGGGAGTCCCAGCTCGAAGGCGCGTTTTATCGGCTTCTTGAGCTGTCTCCTGCAGTCATCGGCTACGTCCCGCAGCCCAGTGAGGAGCGTATTCCATCGCTTCAGGGCTATTTCAAATACTACCCGGACGTACAGGTTTTCCTCGCGGATGGGCGCGAGTGGTGGTTTGAAGTGAAACCTCACGAACGACTGAAGATAGCCAGTGTCAGGCAGCGACTGGATGCAGCTGAGCGCTACTTCAACGCCACCGCTCGTAACTTTTCGGTGGTCACTGAAAGGTTAATTGAAGCTGAGCCCCTGGCTACCAATCTTCGAAGGCTGATGTATCACCGGCGCGGTCCAGAGCTTTCGCATCAGGCGTTGGAGGAGGTAATGGTGGCCTTCAACAAATGGCCGCCTACGACCGTTGCAGATTTGCTCTGCGTGGTTGGTGAGAGGAAAGCCTGGCGCTTGTTAGGCCTTGGGGTGGTGGGCATTGACCTTGATAGGTCAATTGACACTGACTCCCCGGTCTTCCTGCAGGGGGGGCACCGTCATGCAAACCTTTTCCCTTAGGGTGAAATTGGTCGTCATCGTTCGTGGCGTACTGATGGTGCTTGAGAAGAGGCTTATCGACCGGAAGCTGCTCTTCTTCGATGAGCTTGGTGAGCCCACGAAGCTATCCGAGAAGGAGTTCTATGAGGCCTACGAGAAGCGCGAGATCGAGATCTCCGCTGATCAGCCTTATCTCGGGAAGGTTCCGTATGTACGGAACATCCCTCCAGACATCTCATGCTTCCCCAAAAAACATGGGGATGAAGCATTGCGCCGACGCAAGTATCTGGACGACCTAACTAAGCGCGGTAAATACAAGCTGCCGGGTGACGAAGACATGATCAAGACACTTAGAGATATCGCCAAAAAGATTGGGGATGCGTGCGCACCCTCGGTTTCCACCATTCGACGTTGGGCAGCCAAATACATTGGTCAGAACGTAGTAAAGCTGATCCCTCAGCATGCAAAAAAGGGCCGGGCTCCCGCGATACAGGGCGAGCTCGAAGTTATTCTCGAAGGGGTGATTAATAGCACCTACCTGCAGGATACGCTTCCTGCGGTCAGCGTGGTCGTTTCAGAATTTGAGGACCAGATTAAAGAAAGGAACAAAAGTCGTTTGCCCTCGGATCAGCTCAAGATCCCAAGCGGAATGACTGTCCGAAGGTACATCGCCAAGCTGGATCCGTATCTTGTGGATAAGGAGAGGCTTGGAAAACACGCAGCAGACAAAAAGCACCGCGTTGCGGCGGGTGTCCTACGTGTCCATGAGATTTTGGAACGGTGGGAGATTGATCACACGCTATTGGACGTACAGCTTGTGGATGAAACCTCGGGGTTGTGTATTGGGCGCCCCTATCTGACGATCGTCCTGGACCGCTTCTCTCGTATGGTGATGGGATATCTGCTTCACCTGTCGGCGCCAAATACGGAAACCGTGCTTCGTGTGATCGAACGCTCAATCCGTCCAAAGGCTGAACTGCTGAAGCGTTTTCCTAAAGTGAGAAATGAATGGTGGGCACGTGGGCTGCCAGCTCGCATCGTCCCAGACAACGCGGCGGAATTTCACGCGGGTGATCTCATCATGGGGTTCAACGAGTTGGGTATCGAGATCATGTATCCCGCTTCCAGGGCCCCCCAAAGGAAAGGTGCCGTCGAACGCTTTTTCAGCACACAGAACCTGGGGCTTATCCACAACCTCCCGGGCACCACGTTCTCGAATATCCAACAGCGTGGCGACTACGACTCGGAAAAAAATGCATGTTTCACGCTGCCGCAACTGGAGGCGGTGGTAGTGAAATGGATTGTCGATGGTTACCACCAGACACCCCATCGCGGGCTCGCTAATAGGACGCCGGCTCAAGTCTGGGGGACTAGCGAGGCGAACCACGTCATCAGTCTTCCCGTCGACCTGGACTCGTTGGAGTGCATCCTGGCCAAACGCGCTTCGGTGAAAGTTCACCATTACGGCATTGAGGTAGCCAAAGTGGGCTACCACTCTACGGAACTTGCTGAACTCCGTATGCGTTTGGCAGACGGGGAAAAGGTAAACGTCCGCTATCGAGACGAAGCCGGGCACGTCTGGGTTCACGACCGCTTCAGAAACTTGTTCTTCAAAGTGCCCGCCAAAGATGAGCGAATGGCCGGTAAGAGCAGGGAGGTGTGGAAGGCTGCCGAGAAAGCGCTTCGAGAAAAATACAATGAGCAGCCTAGCTTCGAGGCTACGCACAGGTGCTACCAGGAAATTATGGAGGATGCAGACGAGGCCCGCCGTTCGCAGACGCTCAGAAAACGGCGCGCAGCTGCCATAGCGAAAATTGACAAGGAGGGTCGAGTGACCGAAAGCACGCCTCCACCCAAGGTACTCGCTGAAGTGGAATGGACCGGTGACTCTATTCCTAACATTCCGCCAGCAGCCTTCAAGGTTTCGGTTCGTCGCCCTGCTGGGAGTTCTAAGCCATGAACGCCATCGATCTTTATGAGTGCTATGAGCATGGTGAATACAGCTTTACGCTCCGCGATCGTTTTATTCACAGCCCTCAAGTCGAGCGAGCGTTGACGCGACTAGGCGATATCCACGGCGATAGTCGGCGTACCAGAGCAAGTAAAGGGTTGCTGATCCAAGGTCCAAGCGGTGTGGGCAAGAGCACATTGGTCAAGGAGTACATTCGGTCACTGGAGGAATCGGAGAGCCATGACCCACAGAAGCGGGCAGTTCTGTTCGTTGAGATGCCTTCGTCACCTACGAAGAAGAACCTGGCAGCAGCCATTTTGGCGGAGTTGAAGGACCCCTTCGCTGAGGCACGAGGACATTCGGCTGAGGTTAAATTTGCACGTGTAGTCCTGCTGCTGAAGAACCTTGGCGTGGAGATGTTGGTCCTCGATGAGGCGCAGCATCTGGTCGATTATCGTCGTAACGGTGCGTATGAGGCAGCAGACTGGATCAAGAGTCTGATGAATGAAACCAGTATCGCTTTTGTTCTGATTGGGCTGAAGCGCACCGAAAATCTCCTGCTAGCAAACGAGCAACTGCGACGCAGGTTTTCGGCCACGGTGGCATACGATCGCTTCACCTTCTCCGCTAATGCGTCTCTTCATTTCGTGATGTTGTTGCAGGCAATCGAAGGCGAACTGCCTGTTCAAACCATCAGTTTTGTTGAGCCAGCGATGATTAAACGCTTCTACCTGGCTTCCTATGGATTGATCGACTACCTCATAAAGATTGTGGACAGGGCTGTTTGGCTGGTTCAAGTCCAGGACCTTGCCGGGATTGAACTTCCGGTGCTTGCCCAGGCTTTTGAGGACGAGGTTTGGAGCTACGCCACCGAGGAGCGAAACCCCTTCAGTGCGAGCTTCAATTTCCAGCCTCTGTTCGGGAAGCGGGAGCCGTTTGAGACGTTCGAAGAGAGCAATACCTGACGGCCAAGGGCCGGGCTTATCGGCCCGGCTCTACTCCCCTGATTTTTATGTCTTCGATTTCATGGATGTGTAGGAATGTTTGGTCTTTTAATCAACCCACGACCACACCACGACGAAAGTCTTTTGGGGTACCTGCAGCGCCTGGCGAAAGCCAACGGATTACCCAGAAAGGAACTGCTCACAGCTTTTGCACGTGCAGGCGAGCCCGAGGTTGCTGACTGGCTGCAGATGATCGAAGGTCCTTTGAGCTGGCCAACAGTTGCTGCTGAGATTCGTGATCCTAAGCCTAAAGGGGTCAAGCTATGGACGACTCATCACGCACGTTACTGTCCGATCTGTTTGGGCGAAGCCGGTTATTGGAGAGAAAGCTGGGGCTTGACCCTGGTTACGACGTGCTCTGTCCACGGCACTGAACTCCAGGGGCGGTGCCCCAACTGTCTGAAGGAAACCGACCCAAGCGCGATGAGTGCGAATAGTTGCCAAGCGTGTGGCACCTCATTGTGTGGGACCAATTTTGCGATCGCGCCGGCGAGTGATTCAGCCGCCTGGCTCACCTCTGGCTTTGAAAAGAGGTTGTACGCTGACTCGTTGCCAGCCGACGCGGGATTGGGTGCTCTCTCCTACGATCAGTTTCACGAGTTGTCATCACGCCTCGCCGTAAGAAGTGTCCCAACGGAAAGCACCAAGCCTCTGAAGGTTGCTGATTCGGGTTCTCTAGAGATCTCGCGGCTCATGGCGAATGCTGCAGGTGAGGTTCTGATGAACTGGCCTCTGGCATTCAGAGAAATGCTCAGTGGCTTGAAGGAGGCCTATGCCGAAAGCGGACGCTGGAAGCTCAGCAGGGCGTTTGGCCCTATATATCATGATATCCATCGTGATCTGAATGACCCTTGTTTTGACTTTCTCCGTCGAGAGTTCGAATCATTTCTGCAGCATGCTTGGGAGGCGCCGTTAGCCAAGCGAAATCGTAACTTGAGCGAAGAAGCGGTAGAGAGGCACCGCTGGGTGTCCTTCGCTACTGCAGCGGAAGCCTGTGGCCTAGGCGCATCAGTTGTAAAACGCCTTCACCATCATGGAGAGCTCGCCTATCGGGAGATGACACATGAACACCGTGTGTTTACGGTGGTGGATCTGGAGCAGCTAAAAGAGATCTCGCAGCAAATCCCGGATGCGGTTGATATGAAGCAAACCGTGAATTTGCTAAACCTCTGTCACAAACGTGTTAGGCAGTTGCTGGCTGTCGGTATCCTGAAGTCCTTCGGTGGAGAACCACGGCCAGGCGAAAGGTGGCTTATTGACAGCCACTCTATCAACGAATTGCTAGATGAAAAGCTCTCCACCAGCACTGACCAGGATCTGGTGACGATCAATCATTTGGCCAAGCATTCCCTGCCCAAGGGCGGTGGATTGGTCGAATTGGTTCAGGCAATCCGTGCAGGTGATCTTCGCGCTTACAGCCCAGCTGAGAATGGCTCGGTTGCGGTAGGTGCGTGGTTACTCAAGCCGCAAGATTTTGCAGCGTGGCAACAAGCCCGAGCTGAGAAAAAGAGTCCGGTCTTTCCCGGCCTGTCGGTAGTCAAGGCCGCTGCGCTGTTAGGCGTCAAAGAACAATGCGCATACGCGTTCGTTCGGCTTGGTCTGCTATGGAGCACTGCTGTTGAACGAGGCCGGCGTACACAATTGATGGTGAAGCCTCAAGCGATCGACAGATTCAGGCGTGGCTATATTTTGGGACCGGAGATTGCGGTGTATTTGGGGAAGTCGACGAGGGAGGCGTTCAAGCACCTTTGGGAGGCCAGGTTTCGCCCCGTTGCGGGGCCATCCATTCCAAACGCGGCTTGCCGGCAGTACGTTTGGGTGAGAAGCAAAAAGCTGATCGATTACCTCGCAAGTGAAGCCGCCCAGATCGACGATCCTGAAGCCATCACGTTTTTATCCACACCGATCGCTCAGCCTCGTGATTGCCGATTCAGGCATGTGGGATCAAGATAGTTAGCACGCTTTCTTTCTTGATTGCTAAAATCATCGAACCCATTTTGGAGAATCTTATGTCCCGTCTCGCTGAATTCCGCCTGCTCGAACAACAGCTCGCAGCCCAACTGGCAGAGCTGGAAGCGCTGAAAAATGACTCTGCCTTGAAGCAGGAAATGGAATTTGAAACGAAGCTGCGCAGTTTGCTCAACGAGTATGGCTACGGCCTGCGCCAGGTGGTGCTGATCCTCGATCCGCAAGCGGTGGCTTCCGCTGATATGGCCCCAAAAACCTCTCGGAAACCGCGCGAAGTGAAGGTGTACAAAAATCCACACAGCGGTGAGGTTGTTGAGACCAAGGGTGGTAATCAGCGTACGCTCAAGGCCTGGAAAAACGAGTATGGCGCTGAGGTAGTCGAGTCTTGGCTCGCCAACTGATTGCACCGCAGGCGGCTTCTGGCACGAGATAAATCGTGGTGCGCCCCGAATGCGAATTCCTATTCTGGGGCGTGACGAAATTTTCTGCGGGTGGTGGTGACACACAGTTTATGCGCATTAAATAGAGGTCCACTTCAAAAAATGGACTCTCCAAAATGCGGAATGCTCTCGTCTCAATCTCAGTGAACACCATCGCAAGCCTCCTGACTGCGCTTGTGCTTCACTGGATCACTCCCCCTCTTACTGACCCGTCGATTCGACTAATCGCTGCGTCAAGCTGCGTATCCCAAAGCGCTGCGTAGCTGAGTGATCTGTAAGCTACCGGTCAAGTCACCTTCCGAACTCCAGCATTAAGGGAGATGGTGTCCGCGTATCTTCAAGCGGGCGCGATCACCTTTGTCGTCAGGATTTCCATGCGTCAACGAAGCTATCGGCTCCCGGCGTCACCGAAATAATCATCCTTTGCGACCAGACCAAGATCATCTGTGAAATCCTGGCCATCCTCGCTGAACAGATTTTGAGTCCGCCGCTCCTGCTTGAGGTAAGCCAATGTTTGGAAGAAGCAATCCTCACACAGGTGCAGTTCATAGCGCTCCCCATCATGGGCAGTACCATAGCCCCAGTGTGCTTGTAGGGCGCCGAACTGATTCCCGCCAGTATCCAAGCGGGTGGAGCAACGGCATACATCGCACACGACGTCTATAACGGTCTCGACTTCGACTCTTCCGGTTATTTTCATCGCTGACTCCTACAAGCGCCTCTGACTTTCGCGTTCAGCATGCTACCTCCAGGACGGAGCGTAGGCTTGCCATTGTAGTCTCCATTGTGTGAATCCATAGCCGTTCTTTACCGGTCATGATCATGGAATGTAGTGGTCACTTCCATGCCAATGGCTACTCAGATCAAAGTGATCTGGCCTTTAGGGCCCGCCCAGGACGATCAGGCATGCTTTGGTCGGGCCTCAAACCAGTGGGTGACCGTCAAAAGGGTCAGTTAGGCCTACTGCTGCCTATCCTCGCTCGTTACCATCAAGAGACCCTCTATTGAAACGGTCTCAGCAAAGATGGATGTCTATAAGCTCCGCATCGAAGACACAGAAAGCAAGATCATCGACAAGGAAGGTTTCGAGGCCGAGACCTTCCGCAGAGATCCGTGGTACCAGCCTGGAAGTGCGGGCAAGCTAGCTCAGTTTGCTGTATGCCCGGCATGCGACAACCCTGTCCAGCTAGTTGGGCTGTATGAGCTACCACCTAACGTGAAGAGCCCATTCGGGAAGCATGCTACTAAGAGCATTCGCGGCATCGCTCCATTTGATAGTGAGGCCCGTAACGATTGCCCGTACTTCCAGCCTCGCCAGCACAAGAAAACTGAGCGGAAAACCAGGTTTGACGGCATCCCGCGGAAGATTCTCAAGCTGTTGATCGAACAGTTCGATCGCGTGGTTTACATCCTGGAGAAAGAGACCCAACTGGTCCTTTCCGAGAACGCGTTGAGAGGCATGCTGCAGCGTTACAAGGGAGAGCGTGGCTACCTCTATACCGGCGCGACGCTTCGCAATGTGCCATGGATCTTTGCTTACATGTCGGACGCCACCCGCCTGTTTGGCCAGAAGGTCAGTGGAAATGCTGAACTGGTGAAAGCTATTGCCTCTGAGGTTCCGGGGGCGGAAATCAGCAGCACTGGTCGGCTGGAATCGAAGAAGGTGCCTGGTTCGAAGGCGGCATATTTTGATCTCAAGATGAGTTTCATCCGCCATCGAATCGTCAAAGACAGTGAAGCGTCAGGGTTGGTTGAAAGCATGGAGTTTGTGGTGTCACAGCCTCGCAGAGGTGAGCTTGAGCACATTCACAAGGAAGTCATCAAATTCGATTCGGCTTGGTTCGAATCCCTTATCCGGATGCCGGTTGATCATCCTTATCGCAGAATGGATAGAGTGAAGATGGCCCGGGAGGAACTGGGCGATCTGCTGGAGATGCCTCAAGCCTGAGGAGCCCTGCTGTAAACCACTTTTTTTCACTGTAAACCACAGTGGTTTACAGTTGAAAAAAGTGGTTTACAACGCAGCTACGGCACGCGCCCTGGCGACTCCCCAGGCCAACGCGCTCGTCATTGATTCGTTCGGCCTGGTGTCGAACGCTTCCTCATACAGAGCGGTTCCCGACGACGCGTACACACCGATAAACAGCTGCGTTGCGCCTATCCGTGAAAGCCTTACCTGCACGTCGAGATAAGATCCGTCATTCAGGATCTCTTCGTGGGTCCGGTGATGAAGCGTAGGATCTGCCCAGCTCCAATAAACATCTCCCCGCAAACGCATGCAGCCCCCAGCAACCGATGGATAGCCATAGATTCCAAACTAGCCAAAGCGAGGCGGCAATCAAGCCGATCTAAGCTGCTTGTGAGTCGCGCCCGACAAGTGACCAGCTTGGAGTGACTTCGAACAGCCCCAACCGATCACGCAAAGCAGAAGACTCACGCCTGGGTCCGATTGATCAGCGAGACAGTCAGGAAGGTTTGCACACAGCCCAAACAAAAAAGCAGCTCCCGAGAGCTGCTTTTTTCTTACTCCCCCTTTTTGTGCTTGTGGGGTTTCAGGTCCGGATGGTCCTTCTGCTTTTCAGGGGTGACTCGCTGCCTTTTGTCCGGAGTGCCATCTTCATTGGTGCGCTTTGGGCCTGGCTTGATGCTCATGCAAAACTTCCTTTTCCGCTTGGGTTGTTGAATGCAGCTATGTAATTAGTCCAGCTTCTCTCAGCTGTCAAAGCAGGCTGGTGCAGAACCGCCTGGCCGATGATCCGGTCCACATCGAACATTCAGAGGCCAGAATAAGAGCCTCCGGCCAAGGGCTTGCAAGGGGCTGTGAAATCCAGCGCTGAGCGATACGAAGACGTCTGGACGTTCATCATGCCGAGCACGGTGTGGAACAGGTTGTCGTGGCTCAGCGGTGACGTGGTTTGAGCTTTCAAACAACCCACGTTGACCTTTTCGCTCTTCGCGAGCGAGTCAGACATCCAAAGTACCAACGGCACCTTTGTTTGCTCGTCAGGAGCCATCGCGTAAGGCAGCCCGTGCAGATAGAGCCCACCCTCCCCCAGCGATTCGCCGTGGTCCGAAACGTACATCAGCGCAGTGTCGAACTTGGTGTTGGCCGCCAGGATATCGATGAGATTTGCAGTCACATAATCGGTGTAGAGGATTGAGTTGTCGTAGGCATTGACCACCTCCTCCTGCTTACATTTGTCGAGCTCGTTGGTCTCGCACACCGGTGCGAATTTCTTGAATTGCGAGGGGTAGCGCTTGTAGTAGGCCGGGCCGTGACTGCCTTTGTAGTGGAGCACCAGGACAGCATCGCCTTCCTGGCGCTTGATGAAGTCTTGCATCTCCGTGAGCAGCACCCCGTCCTTACACTCCTCGCTGGTGCACAGTTGGGAATCCGCGTGAGAGGCAGCCTTGTGGTTGGGAACCCTGTCGCAGACCCCTTTGCACCCCGAGTTGTTGTCAGTCCACATGACACTAATGCCAGCGCGTTGAAGCACGTCGAGCAGCCCTTCTCGGCTCTTGGCCAAGCCATCTTTGTACTGGGCCTTACCCACGTCCAAGAACATGCATGGCAGCGAGACCGCGGTAGCGGTACCGCAGGAGCTCACGTTCGTGAAGCTGATGACATTTCGCTTTTCTAGTTCCGGATTCGTTTCACGGGAGTAGCCGTTGAGGGAGAAGTTGGCGGAGCGAGCGGTCTCTCCTACTGCCAGTACCAGCAGCCTGGGTTTACGAGCCGCACCCTGTCGATTAACTACCGCATCAGTACCAATGGCCGTTAGCGTTTTAGGTGTGGCCAGCTGTCGCTTCAGGTACCCATGGCCAGCCGCAAACAAGTTAGTAGGTACCAGGATCAGCCGGATCTCCCGATTGTTGCGCAGCAAGGAGGCATACGACTGGTACTGACTCAACGCGATGCCAGACAAGGTCAACAGAGCGAGCGACAGAGCAATGACCCTGCTGACCAAAGCTTTGGCCCAAGGCTTGCGCCGGAGGGGAACCCGGGTGATCAGGTAGACGGGCAACACCCCAACCATTGCGACCCAAAGACCGAGCTTCCAACTCAACAGCTCGGTTGCCTCAGCGACGTCGGTCTCCACAACGTTGGTGAACATTGTGTAATCGACCACGATGCCGTAGGCATTCATGAAGTAACTCGCGAATGACGCGCTGATCAGCACCAGACACAGCAAGGGTTTGGCCAGCCGCCCCCATGACAGCAAGCTCAGCACGGTAAACACCCATGCGAATACTATGACTGGGAGGCTAGCCGCTAGCAGCCAGTTCACTTCATCGGTTTTGAATACCAGCTTCCAGAGCACGTTCCAGAGCTCAGCGTTCGCGAATAGCAGTAACCAAAAAGTTACCAGGCCGATTAGCAAATTAGTACTGATGCCTATCTGCCGCGCATTGCGAATAGCAAAGATCCATTTGCTTAACAGGGTGTGAACAATGGATTTGGAAGGTGTCATTATCAAACTCTGGAAGCTGCTTATCCATGGCGGTAGCTATGGAGTTAGCGGGAGCTACAAGGCAAGCCGTCGACAGATGCTGAGCGATTGCGCAATGTGCGGAGCGCCAGAGGCCTTAGGCCCCTAGGCGTTGGAGACGCTTAGTATGTGTGAGGCATAGGGATAAAAAGAGAAATGAATCTCGCTGAGCGCATTATTTCCGGGACCTGATAACGACACGATGACCTCGGGATTACAATGCTGACAGAAATCCAATAACTGCTGTTTTGATTGTCGTTGATCACGCTATGATCAAAATTAGGGGAATACCACCCACCAAAAAAAATGCGCCGCTCAGCTAGATAAATTTAATTTCACAAACAAAACGGTTTCGTTTTGACGTAGGCTAATTTTGAACTTTCACTTCAACTTACAAGTCTTTCTCGCGAGCAGAACATTCTTTTCAACTTTTGCTCGTTAATATGTCACCCATCAATGAGGGGCGAATACCATGAGCTTTTTCAAAAATATCCTGGGCGGGCACCATGGCCGTGGAAACCACGGTGGCGGCAAGCACCACAGCGGGGGACATGGGGCCGAGCAATATGATCGCCATGGCCGGCAGCAGGGCTGCGACGGCGGCAATCAGGTGTATGACGGAGGGCGCCCTGCCACTCCAGCCCCCATCAAAGATCTGCAGGGCTGCAGGCAGTGCCGGACGGCCAACGATCCGTCAGCACGCTTTTGTCTAAACTGCGGTACACCACTATCGAGTGGTTGCACCGCCTGCGGCTCGTTGCTGAGCGCAGGAGCAAAATTTTGCAGTCAGTGTGGCCAAGCGACGCTCTAACGCTAGGCAGACAGGAAGGCCAACGAGACCACAACCTTGCGCAAGGAGAAATACGTGGGTTCAAATCATGACCATGGCAGCGCTGCAGTACGCGAGGGGCATCAGAAGAAGCTAATCATGGCGCTCGTCTTGACTGGCAGCTTCATGATTGCAGAAGTGATCGGTGCGTGGATTACCGGCAGCCTGGCGCTGCTGTCGGACGCATCTCACATGTTCACAGATACTGCCGCCTTGGCGATCTCACTGATTGCACTTCAGATAGCCAAGCGGCCGGCGGATCAGAAAAGAACCTTCGGCTATGCGCGCCTGGAAATTCTGGCTTCGACGTTCAACGCAGTGCTGCTCTTCCTGGTGGCGATGTACATTTTGTATGAGGCCTACCAGCGCTTCTTCATGCCGGCGGAGATCGCTACCGGAGCGATGATGTGGATCGCAATCGCCGGCCTGATCATCAACCTAATTTCGATGCGCCTTCTGGCATCTGCGAGCAACGAAAGCCTCAACGTCAAAGGAGCCTACCTCGAAGTTTGGAGCGACATGCTCGGCTCGCTTGGCGTAATCATCGCGGCACTTATCATCCGCTTCACCGGCTGGACCTGGGTCGACACGATTGTCGCTGTGGCAATCGGCCTTTGGGTTCTGCCGCGGACGTGGCAGTTGCTTCGCGAAAGCCTGGGGATCCTCATGGAGGGTGTCCCGAGGGGGCTCGACGTTACGGCAATCGAGGCCACCATCCTCGGCGTAGATGGCGTGACGGACGTTCATGACTTGCACGTGTGGGCTGTCAGCAGTGGCAGCAACGTGATGACGTCGCACGTAGTGGTTCGGGATTCTGCAGATGGGGATGCTGTGCTGGCGGCCGTCGTGGATGCTGTCAGCGATGCATTCGAAATCCATCACTGCACCATCCAGATCGAGCGGGCAGCTTTCCACGAGAGCGTTCCCTCGCCCTCGCACTGACCGATCGGTAAACACCATGCAAACACATCACCCTCCTGGCTGAGGGTGATGTTGCAAAAAAATGCGGTGAGGGATGCCGTAAACGGCAGGAGCGCTTCGAGGGGGGTTGGTGAATGGCTTCGCCTGCCCTCGTCAACAACCTCCAGAAGGCTCAGCGATGGCCTGGATCATCACGAAGTACCTACTCACTGCCGGTATAGTGATTCTCGTGTCAGAGCTGGCGAAACGCAGCGACAAGCTGGGCGGCTTGGTCGCCGCCCTACCCTTGGTCACGGTCTTGACGTTGGTCTGGCTCTATTTAGAGAACCAGAGCATGGAGAAGATCTCCAACCATGCTTGGTACACGTTCTGGTACGTGCTTCCTACCCTGCCGATGTTTATTGCTTTTCCATTGCTGCTACCTAAGCTCGGCTTTTGGCCGACACTGATCAGCAGCATCCTCATCACAATGGCCAGCTTCGGAGGCTTCGCCATACTGCTGCGCCGGTTCGGCATTGAGCTTCTATGATCCGGTGGCCGCAGGGATCATCTTGATGAGCCTTAACGGCTATTAACACACTCGCCCTTCACTAGGTAGCGAACCATGTGCAGTTCGCCTTTCGAGTCTTCGTAGGTCATCATGCTTCTTACATTACCGCAGTACCGCACGCTGGGTGATACATACACCAACTTACCAACGTCCAGGTCCATGCCGTAGGCGTAGTCTTCTAGTTGAGGCATGGGCTTTTTTACGCGTTGAGCATAATCCGCAGTAGCCTCCCTAGCAGAACGCTCGATGCGTTGATTGATCTCCATACCGCTTTGGGCATTGGCTGTTAGTGATGTAAAGAGCATAAACACGGCGATCGCTGATACAGTAGTGTTCATAAGAAGTCCCTTAATAAAAAAGCGCCCGTAGGGGGGCGCTAAAATTCACCTACCAAAGGAGCGTATGGTTTACAGGTGAATGCACTGGCGCGAACAACTGCTCGATGCTCTTGCCAAGCTGCTTTGAAATGAGACAATTTCCAAAGCAGCGATGCCTCTTCCGCTGCCCTTAAACTAGCAAAGGAGGCTAACACCAAGATGATCGCGCAATTACAATTTGGACATGTAATAGATTGTAAGATAATTATTCGAGAGAATATCGAGCCGCCACGTGAACTAATTTGCAGAAAAGCGCTGCGGTTTGCGGCCGTGCATGGGGTCTGCCTGCGTGGCGCCCTCGATCCAAGGCCAGTACCAGTCCTTGCAAGCTAACGACCGAAATGCTGCCTGCCCTGGCCGATTCCACCTGCCAGGCGAATCTGTCATACACCGCCGCAGGCCCCAGAATCCGCTATGCTTAGGGGTGGAGCCTGCATGACTGTCAGAAATCTTGCGGCTACATTACAAATTTGTAGGATTTCGCCGCGGCCAGCTTCTTCGCGTTAAGATTCAAGCGTCCTCAGGTGACCCGGCGTATGGACAGAGGTAGCGACTACCACATGCCATACCCTCAGCCAAACTTTCGAACAGCCTGCAACCATAATCTTGGCGGATTAGGCCAACTCCTTCCTCACACCTTGAGATAAGTTATGCGCGTTCTAGTTGTGGAAGACGAAATTAAAACTGCCGAATATCTTCAGCAGGGCCTATCCGAAAGCGGGTATGTCGTAGATATCGTGCACAACGGTGTAGATGCTCTGCACTTGTTCAACACTAATGTCTATTCGTTGGTCCTCCTGGACGTGAACCTCCCGGGTATCGACGGCTGGGACCTGCTGGAAACCATCCGTAAGACCAGCCGGGTCCGCATCATCATGCTGACCGCCCGCGGACGCATCAATGACAAGCTCAAGGGCTTGGACGGCGGCGCGGATGACTACCTTGTGAAGCCATTCGAATTCCCTGAGCTGCTTGCTCGCATCCGTTCGCTGCAACGCCGTGGTGATGAGTTAGTCGAGAAGAGCTCGCTGAAAATTGCCGACCTGGAACTCGACTCCGTCCGCCATCGCGTCTTCCGCGGTGGCACACGCATCGATCTCACCACCAAGGAATTTGCGCTTCTGCACCTGCTCATGAGCCGAACGGGCGAAGCGCTGACTCGCTCTCAGATCATCTCGTTGGTCTGGGATATGAATTTCGATTGCGACACCAATGTCATCGATGTAGCCATCCGGCGCTTGCGCTCGAAGATCGATGACCCGTTTGAAACCAAGCTCATTCACACGCTTCGTGGCGTTGGGTACGTTTTTGAGGAACGCGCATGAGGCCATTCAGCCTGGCTGCAAAGCTGGGGTTAAAAGTTGGGTTGATGAGCGCAGCGTTGCTGCTTCTGTTCGCCACCTTTGGCTATCTGATGGTAGGCAAGGCTCTGGAAAGAAATGCCAGAGCAGACCTGGAAGTAAAGATGGCGGGGATGGCTCACAACCTGTCCACCATCCCGGACATCTCCGGCGTCAACGCGGATGCGCATCAGCTTGTCGATTTGGTCATGGGCCACAACAACCTGTATGTGAGCATATTCGATACCTCACAGAATCAGACTCCCCTGCTCTCGATTGGCTCGAAACAGGTCAATCTGGAGGTGCACAAGTTTCAGCCGGCGGCCCAGCCCAAAGAGCACGAATGGCGTGATACGCAGGACCGTCCTCTGCTGAGTGCTTCTCGAATCATGCGTTTGGGCGATGGAACAGAGGTCAGCGTCTATATGACCATGGACCAGTCATCCAGTGAGGCGCTACTCGATGCGTTGCTGACCTGGGCCTTGATGATGTCCCCCGTCATCCTTGCACTGATCTTGGCCATTGGCTGGTGGACTGTGCGCAGAGGCCTGCTACCACTGACCAAGTTCCTCAAGATCGCCTCGAAGATCTCAACCGAGAGCCTCGACCATCGCCTTCCAACTGATGGGATGCCGGCAGAACTCAAAATGCTCGCCGACGGCATCAACATCATGCTGGCTCGCCTGGATGATGGGGTTCAGCAGCTCTCGCAGTTTTCTGACGACCTTGCTCACGAACTTCGAGCACCGCTTTCCAACCTGATGGGCAAGGCCCAGGTTGCCTTGACCAGAGAACGATCGCTTTCCGAGTACCGGGAGGTTCTGGAGTCGTGCACAGAAGAGCTGGACCGCATGAGCCGCATGGTTTCCGACATGCTGTTCTTGGCCCAGGTCAGTCATCCAGCATCCATGGTGGAGTTCGAACCCGTGTCCCTGGTCGACGAGGTTCAGCGCGTGTGCGACCTCTTCAGCATTTCGGCAGAGGAAGGTGAGATCCAGCTGCAGATCTCTGGCAGTGATGATGTGGTACGCGGGAACCGTCTGATGGTTCAGCGGGCTGTCTCGAACCTCGTGTCAAATGCGATTCGCTACTGCCCCCGCGGCCGCACCGTCTACGTGAAGGTGCAGCATAGTGCGAGCGGTACGACGCTGAGTGTCGGTAACCCCGGCCGCGGTATTGCCAAGGAACACCACGCGCACTTGTTTGAGCGTTTTTACCGCGTGGACAAGAGCCGAGCACGGAGTGAAGGCGGTACCGGTCTTGGCCTGGCCATTGTGCAGTCGATCATGAGCCTGCACCAAGGGTCGGCGAGCGTGGAGGTGACCGAAGAAAACTTCACCTGGTTCCACCTTCACTTTCCCGCAGCCCAGCAAATGCAGCCGGCAATGACCGCCGCTTAAATTGCGCAGACACGATTAGGCCCGTCAATCGACGGGCCTTTTGTTTGCCTCAGTGCATCAGTGCCGAAGGACCACAGGGTCCATGGGCGACCGCAGAATCACCGATTTGATGATCTTCTGTTCGTCAGGATTGGCGTTCTTCCACAGGTGGGAGAAGTACTGAGCATTCACTTTCTCTTGAGCACTTACGCTGCCGGCGGCATCGATCAGGCGCATGGTCGAGTAGACACAGATCAGCGCCAGAATGAAGAACGCCGTCGCGACCACCATCACATAACGCTTGGCCAGCACCGGAGCCCGCTTGAGCTCCTGGATAGAGGCATCCGCAGCCTTTGTCGCTGCTGTAAGCTCCGAGATCAGTGGCTGGATGGCGGTGTCGACTCCGCGGCATGCAGCTGAATACGCTGAAGCAGCCGCGCGCAAGGCAACCTCTTCCGCGTTCGACCAAGCCTTCTCCGCCTTTCGCACCTCCTCCTGAATTTGCCGGCCGACAGCGTCCACCTGCTCCACCAGTTCGTTCGACCTCTCCAGAACAGCGCTGGAGGTGCGCGTCTGCGAGGTCAGCTCATCGAGCTGGACAGTGAGTTTTTCAGTGCAGCGGCGAAAGTCACCGATAGCAACTGCCCAGGGCTCTATGTCATTCATGGCTATCTCCTAGGGCGGCCAACAACGCCGCGCTGAATTAACGCGCTAGATATCAAAATTGTAATTTAAGAGAAAATTCGAAGTCGCCCTCGACAGTGCCGAGATAGACATGATCCTTCCAGATTTGAAGATTTAACGCATCCTATCTGCAGCCAAAATTACGGAATTGTAATTATTGACTCACCTTGTCGTTAGCTTCGCGTTCCTAAACTACAAACCAACAAAGGCCGCTAATCAGGCAGGCCTAGTATGAACCGAGGTTCACAATGAAATTTGTCAAATCTATCGCTATTGGCAGCCTGCTGCTGGGTCTCATGGGTACCGCTTACGCTGAAGGCGGCTTCGAGCGAGCGAAACAGTTCAACGAGAACTTCCGAACCGAACAGGCTCGCCTATGGAGCGATGACTCTTCGGACCAGAACAAACAACAAGTCGCTCAAGAGCAAAAGAAAGAAAGCAAGGATGGTAAGGAACAAGCCGACAATTAATCGGCGGTTAAATAGGACTTCAAATGACGAAAGCAATCGACAAAAAAGCCAGGGTAAAACCTGGCTTTTTTGTGCATGGAATTTAGCCTTCGTTCTTGCGAAGCGTTCCCACATTGCTTTCTCCAGCCAGACCCTCGGCACCTTGTTCGGTGCGTTTCCAATGGCACAGCAGGAGCTGGCTAGCGTTCGCTTCCGTGATCGCTGTGCAAGCCAGATCAACAGGCATTCCATCCTTGCTATCTCTCAAGCGCCTGGACAGGTAGAACGAGCCATCCCGCGGCCACTTGGCAGGATCCTTGATGTTCTCGGACTTCCCGCTGCTGTAAAACTCCGACGAGTATGAGCGGCGGCCAGGATAGATCAAGGGAGCGGAATGAGCAGACTGCACATTGAGCCAGGCTTGAACCACATCTCGCTGATTTTGAGGGCGCTCCTCTAGTACCCCGGCGTAGATGATGCCCGCACCGATGATTGGCAACACCAATGCGCTCGCAGCGGCAGCCCAGGTGGTCTTCGGGCCAACTTCGCTGACCCGTGCAGACAGCAGCAATGCCCACGCTGGCAGCGCGGGTAGCAGGTAGGTCCACAGAATGTTGCCTGCAAATGTGAAGAAGACCGGTGTCGCCAAGGCCCACAGCCAGAGGTAGGCTTCGAAGCGCTGCATCGATCCACGCTTGCGGATCAACAGTGGTAGAAACAAGGCCCATGGCAGTAGCGACAATCCGAGCTGGATCCAGATGCTGCCGTACGGCTTGGCATGAGCACTACCATAGAGGTCCCCTGCCCAGTTACTGACGACGTAGCGGCTCCAGTGCTCACCAACGAAGAAGTACTCCATGAAGCCGGGCGTTTTCATCTCGGCCGCGACATACCATGGCACGGATATACCGAACATGAGTACAAGGCCGCTAATCCAGGGAAGCCTCAGTACCCGTCCCCATTCCTTGTAGATAACGAACCAGGCAAATGCCGGCGCCCCCATAAGCACCAGGGTCAGCGGCCCTTTGGCAAGCAAGCCCAGCCCGAGACCTGCGAACATCAGGTAGGCATCCGCCTTGCTGGCGTACTTCATCCAACGCCAGAAACCGTAGCTGGCCAGCAGAATCGAAAACGACAAAACAGGGTCAGTCAGCACAACACCGCTGGAGACCAGGCCAAGTGTGGTGCTGGAAAAAATAATGGCAGCCCAGATGCCGGCGTTACGAGAAATCTGCTGCGTGCCGAGTTTGATGATGATGAAACAGCTTGCCAGGTGGAGTAGCCACGCTGGGAAGCGCGCAGCGAACTCGTTAACGCCGAAGACCGTCATGCTCGCGGCCTGGGTCCAGAAGGACAACGGAGGCTTGCCCCAGAACGGTACCCCGTAGTCGAACATGGGCGTGATCCAATCATTCAACTCGACCATCTTGCGAGCCATTTCAGCGTAGCGGGCCTCAGATGTGTCCATCAGCGGGTAGATGCCCAGCCCCACCAAACGCAATAGCAAAATCGAACCCAGGATCCACCACAGCGTCCTCTCCTTCTTCAGGTTCAGCATTTCTTACCCTCGATCGAAGCCATCGAAGGGTGGAGTGACACGGGATCTGCCTTGTTGCTGTGCTTCAGGAAATAGAGAGGCCGGCGCTTCACTTCCGCGAGTGTCACGCCCAGGTACTCCCCCACCATGGCGACACCAACGCACATGAATGAAGCCATTCCGACGATCAGGTGATGGATGTCGAAACTGCCTGCCACAAGCGACGCAAGCATGTAGCAGATGCTGGAGACGAAAAGACCGAAACTGATGAGGCTGAAAATGCGCAGTGGTTTGCGAGAGAAGCTGACGATGCTCTCGATGGCCAGATTGAACAGGCCAGCTGCATTCCATTTGGTGCTCCCGGCATGGCGAACAGTGCGATTGTAGGGCAGTTCGATGGTACGAAAGCCTACCCAGCCGATCATTCCTTTGAGAATCCTGGAGCGTTCATCCAGGGCCCGCAGGGCTGCCAGCGGCGCAGGCCCAATCAATCGGAAATCGCTGACATCGGCCGGCATGTCCACCTTCTCCACCAGGCGCTGCATGACCCAGTAGTAAGCCCGGGCACTCATGCGCTTGAACCACGAATCACCGATTCTCAGGTTGCGCTGCATGTTCACCACGTCGTAGCCGCGTTGCCAGTAGTCCACCATGGCCGCGATGAGCTCTGGTGGGTCCTGCAGGTCGACATCAATGAAGATCAGCGCACTGCCACGGGCATGGTCTATCCCGGCGCTCAGTGCAGCCTCTTTGCCGAAGTTGCGACTCAGGGACAGGCAACGTACAGATGACCCATCCTGATAGTGGCGAAGAATGTCGGCCGTCCGGTCATTACTGCCATCGTCGACATAGAGGATTTCGCAGGAGACGGGCAAGCGCTTCACCACGCGGGTGATGCGCTGGTGGAACTCGGGGATGGTTTCCTCTTCCTGGAAACAAGGGACCACGATGGTTAACAAGGGATCAGGGCGCTCGGGAAAGCGATGTAATGTCTGCATGATTGAATGTCCAAAAACGATGTGCAATGAATCCAAGTGCAGTGAGGCTTAAGGTCACTACGATTTGGGAGATGAGCGGTGACAGATTCGACTTGATGAGGAACCACATACCCACGCCATTGCCGAAGTTTGTGGCTAACGCGACCAGTGCAAACCTGACAGGCTGAAACTTACGAGAGCCATCTGCCACAAAACAGAGCGCCCTATTTCCAATAAAGCTTGCGATTGCGCCAACCATGCCGCCAGAGATACTGGCCAGCAACGGAGTAGCGAATTCTGTCGTAACCAGCACTAGGAACACCACGTAATGGATTCCCGTTGCTATGAAGCCGATCCCCAGATAACGAATTAGTAAGGTAATAAGAGGTGGGTTTTGATTTTCCATGCCCAAAGCCTATGGAGGCAAAGGTGAAAAAATAGTGAACTAAATGTAAATGCGTAATTAGCCGAATCTATATATGATAAGTAATGAGTTGGCGCACTAGGCTAGCACGCTACAATATCAAAGGGATTGCCTGAGGATTACGCTTTTGAAATAAAGGCCTGCCAATAACGCACGCATGACCTGTGCATTACAATGTTGTCAAGATAAGGAAATGTCAGACGACATTGAGCTAGATTCCCCGAATGAAGGGGGATCGAATGGTTACACAAAATGAAACATATACAAGCAGCGTTGTTCCTTACAGTCCTGACATATTGGATGATCTGCCAATTGATGATCAGCTGGCCGTAGAGTTTTTCGCAACAGCACGTTGTGCCAGTTTCAAACAGGCGGCCCGAGGGCTCAATGTGCCAGTGGTAGGCCTTCGCAAACGCTTGGAGAAACTGGAAGAGCACATTGGTGCTCCCGTGTTTGTCTACAAGCACAACAAGCTTGCTCTGACCCGGACAGGCGAGAGGGGCAGCCAGTACCTGTGCCAACTCTTCGGCCCTGAAGGCCTGGGCAAGTCCGGTGAAAAGGAGGTCCCGAAGCTTACCATCGCGATCACAGAGCCAGTACTGAGCGACATCGTGAACCGCGATCTAGTCGCCTACGTGCGCGATCATGCCGAAATGCAGCTGGAAATCCATTCAGAGTGCACAGCGCAGATGCTTTCTGAGTGTGAGGTCGATGTGGGTATCGCTTTCGTGAGCCCAGATGATGAGTGCGCGTTTGATCGCCATCCTACGTATAGGTTTGAACGGCTCGGCCGGATTGGGCACGCGCTGTTCATTTCCAGCCGCTACTCAAGGAGCGTCACCCTTCCAGTAGAGAGCTTGGACTTGCACAACTTCATGCTCGTTGTCCCTTGGGATGAAGAGATCTTGGCGGGCTCACGAAAGTGGGCATCGATAATGGCTGAGCATCAGGGCGGTACCACTCGGGTCAAGAGCTACAACCTATCACGAGGCCTTGTCGTTGGTGGTGCGTGTATTGGAGTACTGCCCGACTACAGCCGAAAATTGGAGAGAAATATCCTACCCGTGCCGGGTTTCTTGGACGACCTGGAGGAGAAAGATGTCTATCTTGTTATCAAATCGAAACTGATACGTAATCCGCAGGTTTTGGAAATTCGAAGATTGATCAAGAAGAGCTTCTTTGATAAGAAGGACTGGCTTGTTCGGTAACAGTTTTGTTAGGTTTAAAACTCTCCCGTTAACACTTCAGAAACACAACTGTCATATTCGCTTGCAATCTAGTCAGAGTGCTTAAAACAAAGGCATCTTGTTACAGCAGGTGACAACCGTGGCCTGCTCCCATCTGCAAGATAAATTTAGGCCGACGTAGGGCGAAATATAACGTCGGTAGCTAAGCACTTAACATACGAGAGGCAAGCAATGATCCGTTCTTCGAACATGCGGGAAAAGCTGTTGGCTGCCGCAATAATAGGCACATTTTCCTCGCAAGCATTCTCCGGAACAGTAACCACTGACGGAGCTGACATCGTTCTGAAGACCAAGGGCGGTCTTGAAGTATCGACTTCTGACAAGGAATTCAGTTTCAAACTGGGCGGCCGAGTTCAGGCCGACTACGGCCGTTTCGATGGTGTCTTCACCAAGAATGGCGATACCGCTGACGCAGGCTACTTCCGTCGCGCCTACCTTGAGCTCGGCGGCGTTCTGTACCGCGACTGGAAGTATCAGCTCAACTATGACCTGTCCCGCAACACGGGCAACGACTCCGACGGCTACTTCGACGAAGCCAGCCTGACCTACACCGGTTTCAAGCCGGTCCAACTGCGATTCGGTCGTTTCTACACCGACTTCGGTCTTGAGAAAGCCACCAGTTCGAAGTGGACCACCGCCATGGAGCGGAACCTCTCGTACGACCTGGCGGACTGGATCAACGACAACGCCGGCATGGGTGTTCAAGCCACCAGCACCATCGCTGACATGGCTTATGTCTCCGGTAGCGTTTTCAGCGAAACCAACAACAACTCGGATGGCGACAGCACCAAGCGCTACAACGTTCGTGGCGTGTTCGCACCGCTGCACAGTGATGGCAACGTCCTGCACGTCGGTGCTCAGTACGCCTACCGCGACCTCAAAAACAGTGCGGTCGATACCCGGATTCGTTCGCGTCTGGGTGTTCGCGGTGTAGATACCAATGGTGGCGGCGATGCCGGTACCAACGGCAACCGCATGCTGTTTGGCGGTGCTGCTGCACAAGATGGCCTGTGGAAGGACGATTCGGTCTGGGGTCTCGAAGGAGCCTGGGCCACCGGCCCGTTCTCGGTGCAAGCGGAATACCTTCGCCGTAAGCTGAAAGCTGACCAGGCCAACAACGACATGAAGGCCTCCGGTTACTACGCCCAGATGGCTTACACCCTGACCGGTGAGCCGCGTATCTACAAGCTTGACGGTGCCAAGTTCGACTCTATCAAGCCAGAGAATAAGGAGCTGGGTGCCTGGGAAGTCTTCTACCGCTTTGACGACATCAAGGTTGAAGACGGCAACCTGGTTACTGCAGCCGATCAGTCGAATGAGCGCAAGGCCAAGAGCCACACTGTTGGTGTGAACTGGTACGTCAACGAGGCAGTGAAAGTCAGTGCCAACTACATCAACGTCCGCACCGACAACAACGAGAATACCGTGGGCGACGACAGCGGCAATGCCATCGTGACCCGCCTGCAATACGTCTTCTAATTACTCACTAGCGGACGAAAAAATCGGGGGCGCTTTTTGCGCCCCCGATTTTTTTCGACCCAATCAAATGAGTTATCACGCGTCTTTGCGGTAGGCCAGCAGGCGCAAAGCGTTGAAGACAACCAACAAGGTGGAGCCCTCATGGATCGCAACAGCAGCACCAATGCTCAAGCCCATGATGGTGGACGGAACCAGAATGGCCACAATCCCCAAACTGACGAACAGGTTCTGGCGGATGATCGATCGCGTGTGACGGCTCAGCCCCACCGCAAATGGGAGTTGCCTGATGTCGTCAGCCATAAGCGCGATATCAGCCGTTTCCAGGGCGACATCAGATCCGGCAGCCCCCATTGCGATGCCAACGCTCGAATTGGCCATGGCAGGGGCATCATTCACGCCGTCACCCACCATGGCCACCCTGGCGCTAAGGCGCAGGTTCTTGATGGCCTTGACCTTGTCTTCCGGCATCAGGTCTCCCCACGCCTCATCTAAGCCAACTTGTTTGGCTACCGCCTCTGCAACGCGGTTGTGGTCCCCAGAAATCATGACCATGCGGTCGATGCCCATCTCTCTGAGTTTCTGGAGTGCCTCTTTGGCACCCTCTCGGGGCGTGTCCAATAGCCCGATAGCGCCCAGATCCTTATCAGCACGACGTACCACCATGGTTGTGCGGCCCGACTGACGCAGACGCTCCGCAGCCTCCAAGGCTGCCTTGCTCAGTGCGGGAATACCGTTGGTACCGAACATCTCGACCTTGCCAATCCAGACGAACTGCCCATCAAGCTCAGCACGCACGCCGCGGCCAATCATGTTGCTCATGTTCTTGGCTTGGAATCGGCGCCTTGTACCAATCATCTCTTCACCGTCACGCACAATTGCCGCAGCCAGCGGGTGGTCGCTCATCGACTCCACAGCGATGGCGACGTTTAGTAAATCCTCAATTTGCGTACCACCTACCGGTATTACATCGGTGATACGTGGGCGCCCTTCGGTCAGGGTACCGGTCTTGTCGAATGCCATGGCATTCAAGGAGCCAAGCTCTTCAAGTGGCGCACCGCCCTTGATCAGCACGCCACCACGGGCTGCCCTGGCGATGCCAGAGAGAATGGCGCTTGGTGTAGCGATCGCGAGCGCGCAGGGGCTGGCTGCAACCAGTACGGCCATCGCCCGGTAGAACGAGTCACGGAACGGCTCGTCAAGGAAAATGCCGGCAAATAGCAGCCCGACTACCAGCAGTAAAACCAACGGGACGAATATGCGTTGGAAGCGGTCCGTGAATCGCTGGGTCGGTGACTTCCTGACTTCGGCTTCACTGACCATCTTGATGACCCGCGCCAAGGTACTTTCCGTAGAGCGCCGTGTTACCTCAACCTCGATGAGCGTTTCGCCATTGATGGTGCCGGCGAAGACTTTCGAGGCTGCATCCACTGCATCTGGCTTGCTGCGTGCGAGTTCGGCATCAGCGACAGGTTGCTTGTCCACGGGGACGCTCTCACCAGTCACTGGCGCCTGGTTGATACTTGAGGAGCCTACGACTACAAAACCATCGGCCGGCAGGCGGTCATTGGGACGCACGATGACAACGTCACCGGGAACCAGCAGCTCCACGGGCATTTCCGCCGTGCCATTTGCTCTGCGTACGATCGCAGTGGCCGGTGCGAGCTTGGACAGTGCCTCAATCGCTTTCTTGGCCCGCCCCATCGCGTAGCTTTCAAGGGAATGCCCCAGACTGAACAGGAACAGCAGCAGAGCCCCCTCCGCCCAGGCGCCAATGCTCGCGGCACCGACTGCGGCGAGAAGCATCAGCGAGTCGATCTCGAAGCGTTTCTGACGGATGTTGGTAACCGCTTCCTTAGTGGTGAACCATCCACCGAACACGTAGGCCGACACATACAGAATCAGAGGCAGACGATCAATCAGGCCAAGTTTTCCTGCGAGAGCTCCGGCACCCAGGAGAGCACCACAGATCAGCGCGAAAATCAGCTCTGTGTTCATTCCAAAAATGCCGCCATGCTCATGGCTATGACCTTCATGCCCGGCTTGGTCATCAGGGCGTTCAAGCAAACTCTTCATAACTCGTCCCTTCTGGGGTCAAGGCTTCCAATTGCCCTCTGCAGTTGGGGAGCCGTCTCTGTTGGTTGGCTAAGATCTATTGCACGGTTTGCCCGAGCCCAGGCGTTAACATTTCGAAGCTATGGGGTATCGGGCGTAATAAAAAATGCCAGGCACTGCCTGGCATTTATGAATTCTCTAATTGTTCTGTTCAAATCGTTTACTACTTGTTGTTGATGCATTGCGAATACATCGAGTAACGAACAGTCTTGAGCGTGCCCTGGGAGTCCTCGAAGGTCATCAACCGTGGGTAGACCTGGCAGGTACGGGGGTCCTGCGACTGACGTACGAATTTCGCAACGTCTATCTTCATGCCATATTTGTAATCCTGAATCTCTGGCATTGGCTTGCCATTTTTCTCCGCGTACTTGGCCACTGCGGTCTGGTGTTCCTTGGTGTATTGCAGCTGCTTGCTCTCGGAGAAAGTGTTGGCCTGCGAAGCCACCGAGAAAACAACAAGTGCAGCAGCGATAATTAGCTTTTTCATAAAACCCTCTCAATTTCAAAACTTCTCGGGCGTAACCTTAGCAATGCATAGGCATCACCGGCATGACGAGAAACTTACAATTTTGAAAGGTAAGTGCATCTACTTCACTTTAAACAAAAAAGCCCACAACACGTGTTGTGGGCTTCTCTTTAGCGGAGGCTGTTAGCTAACCACTTCGGCCTCGTCGCCGTCTTCATCCTTGCGGTGTGCCCAGTGATACAGGGCAGGCAGTACCAGCAAGGTCAGTGCGGTGGAGGACAGGATCCCGCCAATCACCACCGTCGCCAATGGCCGCTGAACTTCGGCACCGGTGCCGGTGGCCAAAGCCATCGGGATGAAGCCCAGGGACGCTACCAAGGCTGTCATCAGAACAGGTCGCAGACGGGTCAATGCACCTTCATCGACTGCCTGTCTGAGCGTTCGTCCCTCCTCCCTTAGCCCGCGGATGAAGGCAATCATCACCAGGCCGTTCAGTACTGCAACGCCGGACAGTGCAATGAAGCCGACACCTGCCGAGATCGACAGTGGGATGTCCCGCAGCCACAACGCCACAACACCACCGGTGAGTGCGAATGGAATACCGGTGAAGACCAGCATGCCGTCCTTCAGGTTGTTGAACATCAGGAACAACAAGGTCATGACCAGCAGCAAGGCGACTGGAACAACGATCTGCAGGCGTTTGGCAGCCGACTGCAGCTGCTCGAACTGGCCCCCCCAAGTCGTCCAGTAGCCCGCAGGGATTTGCACCTTCTTGTCCAGCGATGCGGTCGCCTCCTCAACGAAGGACCCCAGATCGCGGCCTCGAACGTTGGCGCTGACGATAACCAGACGTTTGCCGTTCTCGCGGCTGATTTGGTTCGGGCCCAGTTGCAGGTCCAGATTGGCGACCTGGGACAGCGGGATGAAACCGATCTGATTGGCACCCTGTGCCGCATTGGCAGGTACCGGGATCAGCAAGCTGGACATACCCGCTACGTCGGTGCGAACGGTCTCTGGTAGGCGTACTACCATGTCGAACCGACGGTCGCCCTCATACAGCGTGCCGGCCTGACGGCCACCCACGGCGATAGCGATCGAGTTCTGAACATCCGCGATGTTCAGGCCGTAGCGTGCTGCTTTTTCGCGGTCAATGTTGATGGTCAGCACCGGCAGGCCGGATGTCTGCTCAACTTTCACTTCCGATGAGCCCGGGACCGCTTTGAGCGCTGCCGCGATCTTGTTGGCGGTGTTGTTGAGCACGTCCATGTCATCGCCGAAGACCTTCACAGCGACGTCACTACGCACGCCCGAAATCAGCTCGTTGAAACGCAGTTGGATTGGCTGCGACAACTCGTAGTTGCTTCCTGGAACACCCGCTGCGGCCTTCTGCACTTCAGCAATCAGCTCATCACGAGGCTTCTTCGGGTTAGGCCACTGATCCTGAGGCTTGAGCATGATGTAGGCGTCAGAGGCGTTCGGCGGCATCGGGTCAGATGCAATTTCTGCGGTACCCGAGCGTGCGAACATCCGCTCAACTTCAGGCACCTGCGCAATCACCGCTTTCTCCAGACGCTGCTGCATCTCGACAGACTGAGTGAGGCTCGTTCCAGGCACACGCATGGCCTGCATCGCAAAGTCACCCTCACTGAGGCTTGGGATGAACTCGCTACCCATACGACTTGCCAGCACACCACTGAGCACGACCAAGGCTACTGCGGCCGAGAAAGCGATGTTCCGATGTCCCAGCACCCATTGCAGAACCGGTTCATAGCGCAGTCGAGCTGTGCGCATGACCACGCCTTCCTCTTCCTTCACCTTGCCAGTGACGAACATGGCAATAGCTGCAGGAACAAAGGTAACGGACAGGACCATTGCACCCAGCAGCGCCATCACAACGGTGAAGGCCATCGGGTGGAACATTTTGCCTTCGACGCCGGTGAGGGCGAAGATCGGCAGGTACACCACCATGATGATCAGCTGACCGAAGATCAGCGGCCGGCGAGCTTCTCGCGCCGCGGCAAAGACCTCGTGGAAGCGTTCGGTTTTGGTGAGCATGCGGCCATGCTTATGCTGCGCATGAGCCAGTCGACGGATCGCGTTTTCTACAATAACCACGGCACCGTCGACGATGATGCCGAAGTCGAGTGCCCCCAAACTCATTAAGTTGGCACTGACCTTGTTGTTGAACATGCCTGTGAAAGTGAACAGCATGGACAGCGGAATCACCATCGCGGTGATCAGTGCAGCACGGATGTTGCCGAGGAACAGGAACAGAATGGCGATTACCAGGATCGCGCCTTCCACCAGGTTTTTCTTCACCGTCGCGATGGCTTTTTCAACCAGGTTGGTACGGTCGTAAACGGTCACAGCCACTACGCCCTTTGGCAGGGTGCGGTTGATGTCCGCCAGTTTGGCGGCGACAGCTTGAGATACGGTACGGCTGTTTTCACCAATCAGCATGAACACGGTACCGAGCACGACTTCGCGGCCGTTCTCAGTAGCAGCACCTGTACGGAGCTCTTTGCCGATGCTGACGTCAGCAACGCTGCTGATGCGAATCGGTGCACCGTCCACGCTGGTGATCACGATGTTGGCGATGTCTTCGATGCTGCTTACCTGACCCGGCGCACGGATGAGCAACTGCTCACCATTACGCTCGATGTAGCCGGCGCCGACGTTGGCGTTGTTACTTTCCAACGCTGCGACCAGGTCATTGAGGGTCAGCTTGTAGGTAGCCAGGCGCTTAGGATCCGGCGCAACCAGGAACTGCTTGGCATAGCCGCCGATGGTATTGATCTCGGCTACACCCGGCACGTTGCGCAGCTGAGGCTTGATGATCCAGTCCTGGATCACGCGCAGATCGGTCGGGGTGTACGGCGTACCGTCCTCTTTGACCGCGCCATCTTCGGCTTCAACGGTCCACAGGAAGATCTCGCCGAGGCCGGTAGATACCGGACCCATGACGGCCTCTACGCCTTCGGGCAGCTGTTCCTTCGCAACCTGCAGCCGCTCGTTGATCAACTGGCGGGCAAAGAAGATGTCTGTGCCATCCTTGAAGATCACGGTGACCTGAGACAGGCCAGAGCGAGACAGGGAACGGGTCTGCTGAAGGCCCGGGAGACCGGCCATGGCCGTTTCAACTGGAAACGTGATCCGTTGTTCGGTTTCCAAGGGCGAATAACCAGGCGCTGCAGTGTTGATCTGCACCTGGACGTTGGTGATATCGGGTACCGCATCGATGGGCAGCTTTTGATAGCTGTAGATACCGATACCCGCCATGATCAGAACAGCGATCATTACTACGATGCGCTGCTCGATGGCGAATCTGATGATACGTTCAAACATGAGAAATCATCCTGTCAGTTCGCATCAGTGACCGTGTTCGGCAGAAGCTTTGCCGAGCTCGGACTTGAGTGTGAAGCTGCCACTGGTTGCTACCTGGGCGCCGGCTTCAATACCGTCGATGATTTCCACGTACCCATTGTCGCGGCGACCCAGTTTTACCGGGCGGGTGTCAAAGCCATCTGGGGTGCGTACGAATACCGAGGGTTTGTCTTCAACGGTCTGCACTGCGTGCTCAGGTACCGCTACGGCAACGCGATCGGTCTGGGAAGTGACCGCAATGTTCACGAACAGGCCTGGACGCCAAGCGCCGTTGGGGTTGGTCAAGGTGACGCGGACAGTAGCTGCACGGTTTTGCTCGCCCAGCAGGCTGCCGACATAACCCACCTTCCCTTCGACCTCGACGTTCATGTCAGGCGAAGAGACTTTCACCGCACGACCAGTCGTGACCTTGCCCAGATCTGTAGGCGGTACAGCGAAGGTTGCCCAGACCTGGTTCAGGTCGGAAAGGATGAAGGCGTTGGTTGCCTCGCTGACAACTTCGCCAACGGTCAGGTGTTTCTCCACTACCACGGCGTCGAAGGGAGCTCGGAGTTCGTAACGATTGCCGCCAACGGAGTTAACCGAGGCACCGATCGCACCGACCTTCTGCTTGGCGTTGGCCAAGGAGATCTCCGCTTCTTGCAGCGCTTGGCGTGCTTGGAGGTAGTCTTGCTCTGCAGAAATCTTGTCCTGCCACAGCTGTTTTTCGCGCTCGAAGGTCACACGCGCCAGTTCGACGCGACGCTGTGCGGCCTGTTGTTCGCTGCGCAGGTCAGAGATCTGCTGGCTGGCGATTACAGCGAGGACCTGACCTTTTTTGACCGTCTCACCCAGGTTGGCTTGGACAGTCTCGACAACGCCAGGAACACGAGGAACCACGTGGGCAGTACGGTCTTCATCGAAGCGGATTTCGCCCGGGAAGCTCACGACGGTACCGAGGTCACGAGGCGCTGCAGCTTCCAGGGCAACACCGGCTGCCTTGATCTGTTCAGCGCTGAGCGTCAGCTTGCCCTCTTCTTCACCGCCCTCCTCGCTGTGGCCTTCTTCACCATGGCCCTCATCACCTTCCTCTTTGGCGGCAGATGCGGCTTTCTTTTCGTCGCCATGGCCATCGTTAGCGCCATGCTCGGCGGTACTGGCGGCCTGCTGTCCGGAACTGTTGTTCCAGGCAAGGCTGCCAAATCCGAGGGCTGCCACAGCGGCTACCGCGAGGGCGATCTTGCGTTTGTTATCCATTGCTACTCCTGCTGATCGTAGGCACCGGCTTGTTCAAGGCTGTGTGCCGAAGAAAATGTTTGGCCCGTTCAGCGAGCGCCGGCAGTTGAGCCGACTTCGCCATAAACCCTTTCCACCTGCGCACGCGCATTGGTCGCCGCTGCCAACGATTCGAGGTATTGGCCACGAGCGACGATCAAGGTGCGCTGGGCATCCAGCACTTCGATGAAGCCGAATTTGCCCATCTCGAAGCCGCGGGTTGCGGTATCTACGGCTTGTTGGGCTGACGGCAGAATGGTCTTGTCGTAGGACTCGACCTCCTGCATGGCGGTAGACCACTGGTTCAACGCGGTTTGGGTTTCGGTGCGCAGGCGCAGCTCCACAGCATTGCGCTGGTCTCGGGCCTGATCTGCACGACGAGAAGCGGAAAGAATGTTGCCCTGGTTACGATCGAACAGCGGCAAAGGCATAGACAGGCCCACAGTGTTGACTCGCTCGCGCACAGAGCGGTCGTACTGGCTACCTACGCTGACGGTAAGGTTCGGGATACGCTGAGCTTTCTCTGAACCGAGCGAGGCATCGCTCTTGTCGATCTGCACCACGGCCTGGCGCATTTCTGCGGTCTGATCGAGCTTTGCCAGCAGATCTTCAGTGCGAGGTGGCAAGCCCGGGGAGAGGGTTGGCGATTCGAGTCGATCAAACACGGTGACTGAGCTCCCGGTAATTTGAGCGAGCTGTTGGTAAGCGGTCGCTTTTTCCGTTTCGGCACGTCGAACTTGCAGCTGGGCTTCGGCCAGTTGCACTTGAGCGCGGGTCGCCTCCACTGGGGACGATTTACCTGCGCGAACACGGCCATCGACGATGCGAAGACCGCGTTCAGTCAATTCGAGAGATTGCTTGGCCAGGTCGAGACCTGTCTGGGCTCGCAACGCGGCATAAAAGGCTTGGACGACGTCTGCACGCAGGCCGTTAACGCGACGGTCTAACTCAAGCTGTGCGGCGGTCTGCCCGTATGTGGCGACGTCAACACGAGCCCCCCGCTTGCCACCCAGCTCAAGGGTCTGGCTGAGAGAGACAGTCGTCTGGCTGGTGTTACGACGGGTGTCTTCCACGTCATACGAGATTGTGGGGTTGGGGATAAGCCCGGCCTGCTTGCGAGCACCATCAGCGATCCCAATCTCTTGCCTGGCAGCGGCCAGGTCTGGGTTGGCATCCATGGCCGTCGAAAGCGCCTGAGGCAAGCTGATGCTTTGGGCAAGGGCTGCAGGAGCCATCAACCCAGAGATGACTGCACAGAGTGCAGCGATCTTCCAGGGCGAGACGGGGGTCTTGGGTAAGACATTGCGGTTATACCGGGGCACTTTGATGGTCCTCGTGCACAAACTTCGATAAAGCTTGGCGAGAACGCCGAAACAGCTGCCAAGCCCCACTTGATTAGGTGATGGCACTCTAATGAGCGGTAGCTATCAGAGGGGTGGCTAGAAAATTACAATTTCGTAAGAAAGCTTTGTAATGCCCGTAAATACTGGGAAACCCAGCCCGACACGATGATTTCGATACAAGCAACGGAGATGGCAAACACGCGGTGCGAAGGCGCCGAACAACAGGTAGATGACGAAATTGTAATTGTCCTATCACCCTCCCGTTATCTTCGGCCTGCAAATATTAGCTCGCGCTACGCTAGGCGCGCCGCCGGGTCAGAACAATTAACGACACCCGCGCCGGTAAACATAATAAAAACTGCCGTGAATCAAAGGAGCATCGGATGAAAATCAAAGTACCACTGTATTTGGCGGCAGTTTCTGCGCTGTCTGGAAGCTATGCTATTTCGGCACAGGCTGAAGACAAACCAGAAGGCTTCATTGAAGGCAGCAGCCTTACAGTGTTGAACCGTAACTTCTACTTCAACCGTGATAACCGCGACAGCACCGCCCCCACTTACAACAGTGGCAAGGGCAACACCAATGGCTACTCCGAAGCCTGGGCGCACGCGATCATCAGCAAATTCAACTCTGGGTTTACCCAGGGAACAGTTGGCTTTGGCGTTGATGCCTTCGCCATGATCGGCCTCAAGCTCGACACCGGTGATGGGCGCAACGGCGGCCGTAGCTCTTTCGACGTGCTACCCGTTGATAACAAGGGCGAAGCTCGCGACGAATACACCAAGGTCGGCGGCGCAGCCAAAGTCCGCTTGTTCGATACCATCGTGAAAGTGGGTGATGTTTTCCCATCGACCCCGGTGGTTGCATCCGGCGACTCTCGCCTGCTGCCAGAAAGCTTCCGCGGCGTGACCGTTGAGAACACCAGCATCCAGGGCCTCACCCTGCAGGGTGGTCGACTGCACGCCATGAGCCAGCCAGTCTCCAGTGACCTGAACGACAACTTCGTGACCTTTTACGGCGGCCCGGTCAACTCGCCATGGATCGGTTACGGTGGTGGTGACTACTCGATCAACGACAACTGGACTGTGAGCGTCTACGCCAGCCAGCTGAAAGACGTCTGGAATCAGTACTACGCCGGCACCAGCGTGGTTTACCCGCTGAGCGACGATCTGGCGCTGATCGGTGGCTTCAACTACTACAAAGCCGTAGATGAAGGTAAGAAGCGCCTGGGTGAATTCGACAACAATATCTGGAGTGCCAAGGTCGGTGTGCGTTACGGTGCCCACACCCTGGCCCTGTCGCATCAGCGCAACAACGGCGACGACGATTTCGACTACCTGCGTCAGTCGGACTCGATTTTCGTCGACAACTCCATCCAGTACAGCGATTTCAACTCGCCGAAAGAGCGTTCCTGGATGCTGCGCTATGACCTGAACTTCACCAGCTACGGCATTCCAGGCCTGACGTTCATGACCCGCTACGCCAGAGGCTCGGGCGCGGATTACTCGAACGCTAACCAGTTCTACATGCGCACCGACGACAACGGCAACCCGCTCGACAATCAGAAGCGTTGGGAGCGTGACGTCGAAGTCAAATACGTTGTCCAAACCGGTCCGGCAAAAGATCTGTCCTTCCGGTTGCGCCAGGCAACCACGCGTGCCACTGCTTTCGAATCGGATCTGGATGAAACTCGTGTAATCATCGAGTACCCGCTTTCGATTCTGTAATTCGCTAACTGGGCCAGTTATCCATTGGCTGGTCCTGTTAGTAAAACGAGCATTACGCATTCACCTTGAGTGGCTTAAGTGCTCCTTTGGTAAAAGGTGGATATTTGGCGCCCATTGGGCGCCTTTTTTTTGCCTAGAATTCAAGTAGGCGTTCGATTGTACGCATCGCATGCCGGTGAAGTTCATGACTACACCAATGACCAGTCTCTTCAATGTGAGCGACCTCGCCGTCATCTGAGCGGAACGAAGCCAGCACAAAGAATAAAATAACCCAATACTTCATAAGGTCAAATCACCTGCTGGAGAGAGGGCCCGCAACTGTCAAACCCAAACCGCGACAAGATATACCGCCAGACTATCAACTGTATTACCTAGAAATTACAAATCCGTCATTTGAGCCCCGGCACGCTCATTTTGATTTACCATCCCTTTCAATAATGCCGGCGCGCGTGCGCGGTTAATTGCTCAGTGATATCGAGACAAAATCCCATGCGAATTCTGGTAATTGAGGATGAAGTAAAAACTGCGGAGTATGTGCGTCAAGGTCTGACGGAATGTGGCTATGTCGTAGATTGCGTCCACACCGGGTCAGATGGATTATTCTTGGCTAAGCAGCACGAATATGAGCTGATTATCCTGGATATAAATCTGCCAGAGATGGATGGTTGGCAGGTTCTTGAGTTGTTGCGCCGTAAAAATTGCCCTTCCCGCATCATGATGCTGACGGCGAGAAGCCGGCTGGCGGATAAGGTCCGGGGGCTGGAGAACGGCGCAGATGACTACCTGATCAAGCCATTTGAGTTCCCTGAGCTGTTGGCCCGGGTTCGCGCCTTGATGCGCAGGTCGGATCACCCGGCATCCGTAGAGGTCATTCGCGTCGCAGACCTAGAGCTTGATCAGAGCCGGCACAGGGCGTTCAGGGACGGTCAGCGTATTGACCTGACCACGAAAGAATTCGCGCTACTGCATTACCTGATGCGTAATACCGGTGTGGTGCTGAGCCGCACACAAATTATCTCGCAGGTTTGGGATATGAATTTTGACTGCGATACAAACGTTGTAGAGGTGTCGATTCGAAGACTCAGAGCCAAGATAGATGACCCTTTCGAGACCAAATTGATACATACGCTTCGGGGTGTAGGGTATGTGCTTGAAAAGCGATAATTGCCAAGCTCTCAAGTATCGAAAATCGGCTATATAGTCCCGTCGCTTGCGAGCTTGAGATTTCTGTTTACGGTCCGCAGCGCTGATTCCTCACCCAACAAATGAGGTAGGCTGTACATGAGGTATAGCATTGATTATCAGCAGGTTTCGCAAGGGCAATCGCATGCCAGGATTGATGCCTGTCCAGCTGACATTATCTTCAACAGCGACCATGGCTTAGCACTTATTCCGTGCGTCGGCGATGTTATCAACCTCCCCTCTACGGCGGTCAAAAAAGGGGTTTGCGGCATCGTTAGATCTAGGATTTTCAATTATCTACGAGGCCCTGAAGAGCTGTACTGCCACGTCAATATTCTCGTTGAAGAGGCAGACATCAACTTCGGAAATCTCATCTCGGAATACATGCGCAATCAGGCACGTGCACGCTCGCCATCTTCATAAAGTCGAAGGCGAGCCTGGCCATTAATGGCTACGTATGCATGAGTGAGGATTCAGCAGATCGAGCCTCTACTGAGCGCCAGAGGCGGAATAGTCACAGCTTAGTGGTTGAACGGGGTGCTGCTGGTGTACGCAGAGCCGGACTCATGGTTTTTTGAATGGCGCATTGCAGTATAAAGAAGTACATAAGCCCTGAGACAAATACGATAGCAGACAGAGAAACCATTTCTGAATCTAAGACCCCAGAAATCATATACTGCTTAATCGTAATAGATCCCAGGATGATTCCGGTGCAGTACATGACGCCCGTGAACTGATTCCCCATAAAACTCAGTATGCCGCTGAAGGCATTGTTTGCACTGAGTAGCACTGCCTTTAAAATGGTCCACCCGAGAAGTGGTAAAAATGCCTTAATCATGAAGGCAAATAGCATCGACGATGCAAATAGCTTTATCGGCGTTTCTGCCCAGGGCTTGATGGTACCGTCTATTTCAACGCCGGTATACAAGATGACATTCAGAACAATTGCCATGACGGTGCATATGCCGAGGCGTATCATTTCCCGCTTAAGTGGGGCCATCATTATCACTGCGTGAATCTTGCGTCCGATGAATCGGTTTAGTCCTTGGGTCGACATTTCTCTTCCTATGCTCTCGGGATGACGCTGTTTTAACGTTGTAAGAAGGTCATGCTTTTACCCGATGAGAGGTGACGCTTCAACGGTTCTGAATTGCGCAGGGGGTCTCATGTCTTTCCCTGGTCGGGTATCTTGCTGAAAAATCCTCATCTATCTGCGGGGCAAAGATGCGATCACCCCGCCGCCGTCAGAGCTCTGGAAGACTGGTTGCTGTCAGCAACTCATCGAGTGACGGAACCTTAGCGTTTGCACTGAGGACGAGTGTCCTGGATCGGAGTATGGATACATCAAATAAAGATTCGCACTCGACTCTTCCGTTTACTTCTCTCCAGTGGGTGACTTCTGGTATCAGCTCATTAGGCACCGGGTGTAGTGCCTTAGGGTTATGGAAGACCTCCACTTCAGCAGACCACGGCTCGTAGCCATATTGCGGCCAGAGCTGACCGTAGTCGCTGGACGCTACATCCAACAGAAATGGGATGCCTCGTGATGCTCCTGGAGAACGGTCGAAAAACTCACCAAACCGCAAGTATCGGTACCCGTCTAGATGAGCTCCGCCTGAGATCGGCACTCGGCTGAGCTTTGGCACTGTGCAGGCATTGGTGAAAATGACCGCTGAAAGATGGGCATTTTCCCTTAGCGTAAATAGGCCGTTGGGGCGCCCTGATAGCAGAGATGTCTCTTCCTCCACAGTTATCAGGTGCGTTCCACGATGCGCAGACGAGTGAACTGCAAAGCCATAGAGATAGCTGATGAGCGACTCCCTGCTCCACAGCATTGAACTGGGCGCATGGAAATCGGCTAAGGCCAGAATGAGCGGTTTACCCTCCACGTGCGGTAGGGATTCGTAACGCTTGTCCAATTTGTTTTGAATGGTCCTCGCAAACCTTTCTGCAGCCGCTCCTAAGAAGCGCTCATGTCGGTCAGCGGGTGGGGGGACCGGCGAGGCGCCAAAATGCTCATACCGCTCTTCCGGGTTGGCTGTCACTGCTTCAACCCAGGCCTCCTCTCCCAGCCTATTCTGGATGTGAAAATCGGGTGATTCTTTAGGCTGGGTGACCAAGAGTCCCTGTTCACGAAAAATCGCTAATAGGTGGGCTTCCCAAAGGCGGGTGTGAAAATTCTCAGTCTGGCAATCGGGAACCCAATTTCTGTCTGGGGATGGCAGTGCGAGATACAGTTGATTCAGCGCCCACGCCCCAATACGGCGGCTTGGATCAAATAGTGATTTGAACACCACGCTTGGTGTGCGCTTACCCATTCTGCTTAGAGGAGCACGTCGTCGTTCACCTGAAGGGAGTGGAAGCGGATGGGCTTGGGTATTGAGAAAATGGCTGATTGAGGCGCGGGCTTCGGACTCGCCAGTGGTGCACTCACTATGGCTGAGGATCACCCACACGCTATCGACACGACGCCGCAAGGTGACAATTCCGAAGCTGCCGGAATGGATATTTCGGGTTAGAGCGGCACAAGAAATTCCGTCCTCACTAAGCCATGCCCCTACTGGCGGGCTGTCCCCAAACCCCAACCCTCGTGGAAGCGACAAAGCGATTAGATCGAACATCGGCGCAGCAATTTCTTTCATTCGCTGATCTCGGCAGCCGTCAAAATGCATTCCATCAATGCCTCGGAGCGTGCCCGCCGGCGATGACATCGGTGGAGGTACCTATTGAAGGAGGGGGCTTTGCTCCACCAGGACGTCTCGGTTGGTGAAGATGGTCTCAATGGTTGCAGCCTCGGCAGCCACATGAGTCTTTCGCGTGATCTCTTCAAGGGCCAGTTCGAGCCGGTAGTCTTGGAAATACTCGTACAGCTTTTCAGAGCTCTCGGATATCTCCTCCCCACCATTCTTTGCGAACAAGATGTGGATGATCGCTGCGAGTGGGAGGGAGATGTCGAGATCCTTCTCTTCTGCATCTGACTCCGAGTTCAAACCGTCGAAATACCTCTCCAGATGATTCTGGAGCTCCTCAAGCCAGAACTGAGATAGGTTGCTAGGTAGGGAGCTTTCAGGCCCGGCCAGAAGGACTTCATCTCTGAATCGAGCCAGCAGATTGGGGTTTGCCATGGAGGACCTCACGATTAGATTTGAGAGCAACTGGTCAGCATAGTCCACCTCAAAATGACCACCTCCTTGACGCCCATCCTGGTGTTCCTGAGTCTCAGACGAGGTCTCAATGGGGGCGATCCCTCAAACTCAAATCAGGACACCGCTCATAGGAATAGAGTCGTCTCCCTTGACTCTAACTGCTACCATGGTGGCATAACGTAATCCTGCTTTGGCGAGCAGGATGCGAGTCATTGATTCCCTCCTATCCTGAGCACCGCGTCGTCGCCATAGCCACGGATTGGGCATTTTTTTGCAGAGATCAGGTAACAGAAATGGCCAGCGCCGAACAGCTCAAAGCGCTCGTGAAATCTCACATCGAACGGGATGATAGTCAGTTCTATTCCGTAGCGATGCAGGTTGCCGCGCGCGAAGCTAAATCGGGCCATGGCAAGCTCGCGACCGATCTGCGCGACATGATCGATGCTGCTAAAAGCAGCGTGAGTCTTGAAGGTCGACGCAATAGCCCCACACCCCTTGCCAAGCCTCGCGGCGAAATGGCGGGCTTGCTGAGCGTTACCTATCCAAAAGATCGTTTCGTTGAAATGGTTCTCGACGAAGCAGCATCAGCTCAGTTGCAACGAGTGCTGAAAGAGCAACGAATGTTTTCTCGTCTACGAGAGCATGGGCTTTCTCCTCGCAGGAAGGTGCTATTGGTGGGCCCCCCAGGAACGGGTAAATCCATGACTGCATCCGCTCTTGCTGGTGAGCTCGGGGTGCCGCTCTTTCTTGTCCGTTTGGACACGCTTATTACCAAGTTTATGGGTGAAACTGCGGCGAAGCTGAGGCAGGTTTTTGATGCCATAGCTGAAGTCCGTGGTGTCTATTTTTTTGATGAGTTCGACGCAATTGGTTCCCAGCGTGGAATGCCAAACGATGTTGGCGAGATACGCCGGGTACTCAATAGCTTTTTGATGATGATCGAAGAAGACCAATCAAATAGCTTAATCATTGCTGCGACTAATCACCCCGAGATCCTTGACTACGCCTTATTTCGTCGTTTCGATGACGTCATCGAGTATCACTTACCGACTGCTGAACAAGCATCGAGTCTTATTCGTTCACGGCTTGGACATTTCGCGCCTAAGCCCTTTTCATCCAAGGCCATTGGGGAAAAGGCTGCTGGTTTGAGCTATGCCGAAATCCGGCGGGCGGTGGATGACGCTATCAAAGATGCCGTTATGCACGATGAAGAACGCGTCAAAGGACAGACGCTGGGCAAGGCATTGATGGACCGCCAACTGCTCAGCCAGAAATTGGCAAAACAACGTAGCAGCGAGCCATGCCGGACAAAAGAAACGCAAAGCGTGAACACTTAATACTGCCAAAAAATTCTAAGCCGAGAGATTTCACGGCACATGCCTCTAAGGGTGGCGTAAAACCGCAGATCCCAGATTTGCCAAGGCAGCAGCATGGTGCGTCACTTCAGCATCAACTGCACGCATTGAAGCCAATGGCCGAAGCAGCTAAGAACTTTCAACAGGGGATAGATGTTGAAAGCGGCTTGGGCTTGCAAATCCAGTTCGTCGGTCAGCCCGATGTGGAAATGGCTTTCCAAAGCCTTGGTGATGAGCGCAAGAAAATCGAACTCCTCAGCGTACGCCAAGAGGGAGACCAGACCATTGCCAACGTCTTCGTCCCCGATGGCAAGCTCGACCACTTTGAGAGGATCGTTACGGAGTACCTTCAGGAGAAGAAGGACAAGAACGGTAATCCCCGAGACCACCGTAACCTAGTCAACACGATCGAATCGATTCGCAACGCCGAGTTGGAAGCGTTATGGACAGACGATCCAGATTTGCTGCCGGACGACAAATCAAAAGAGTTTTGGTGGGAGGTGTGGCTTCCGGTACGAGGTGCGCGCCAGGCCGTTATTAACGATTTCACCAAGATCGTCGAAGGTAGTGGATGCGTAGTCAGCGAAGCACGAGCTGATTTTCCCGAACGAACTGTGGTGCTGATGAAAGGTTCCCAGCGCCAATTCTCGCAATCGGTGATGGGGCTCAACTGCGTCGCTGAGCTTCGTCGAGCCAAAGAAACCGCAGACAGTTTCGATGACTTGGCCAATGAAGAGCAAATCGAATGGCTGGATGAATTGGTTGCGAGAACTGATTTCCCAGCAGTCAATCGTCACGCTCCCAGGATTTGTTTGCTGGATTCTGGTGTCAATCGCGCCCACCCCTTGCTCAGTCCACTGATCGAGGAAGAGGATACTCACACCGTAAACCCTCAGTGGGGTAAGCACGATGAGGAGAACCACGGCACCGGTATGGCAGCCCTCGCAGCCTATGGCGATCTTACCGACTGCCTATCATCACTTGAACGTGTGAGCATTCATCATCGGCTTGAGTCGGTGAAGCTTCTTCCAAGCCATGGGGCGAACGAGGGGAACGCACTGCTTCATGCATCGCTTTTTGCTGAAGGGGTGGCGCGACCAGAAATTAGCCACGCGGATCGATCCAGGGTCTTTAATTCAGCAGTTAGCGCCGAGGACTATCGTGACCGCGGTCGCCCATCCTCCTGGTCTTCAAAGCTGGATAGCCTGGCTGCGGATGCCGATAACGAAGGTGAGTTCCCCAGGCTGTTTATCCAATCGGCCGGGAACATTCGCGACATCAACGCTTGGATGCTTTATCCCGCGAGCTTGAGCACCAACCTGATCCATGATCCGGGGCAGGCTTGGAACGCTCTGACAGTGGGGGCCTGTACCCGTAAAATGGACACGAGACCCACTGCCTATGAACCAATAGCGCAAGAAGGTGGGCTCAGCCCCTTCACCACAACCTCTGCTACGTGGGAAAGTGCCTGGCCATTGAAACCGGACGTGGTTTTTGAGGGGGGCAATGCTGCCAAGGACCGATATGGCGCAGCGGGGATGGCGAGCCTTAATTTGCTCACCGCAAAGAATGAGTTCGAGGCAAGACGATTCTGTACCTTTAACGCTACGAGCGCAGCGTCGGCATTGTGCTCTCGTATGGCGGCCCAAATTCTGGTTCAGTATCCGGCCTTGCGTCCAGAGACAGTCCGCGCCCTGATTGTTCACTCAGCAGAATGGTCGGAAGCTATGCGCGAGGCTTATCTCCCTGCTCGCCCAGTGAAATCGGACTACGTAAACCTCATTCGACATGCCGGCTGGGGAGAACCAAGTCTTGAACGTGCTCTTTGGAGTGCGAGCAACACTCTCACCTTGGTGGTGGAAGACCAGCTCTACCCTTATAAGAAAGGTAAGGGGAAGATCGATACGAAGGAGATGAATCTCCACAACATCCCTTGGCCAAAGGACGAGCTTGAAGCTCTTCAAGGTGCAGAGGTGGAGATGAAGGTAACCCTTTCCTATTTTGTTGAGCCGAATCCCTCTGCTCGCGGCTCCGCGTCCAAGTATCACTACCCATCACACCGCCTACGATTCGATGTTAAGCGGCCTTTGGAAGGGCCTGATGATTTTGTGGGACGCGTAAATGCGGCTGCTGAGCAAGTGAATGAAGGGATGGCGCCCAAGGATCCCGACTGGCTCCTGGGGGGGCAATACAGGCACAAAGGGTCCATTCACCAAGACATTTGGAAAGGCACTGCTGCTGATCTCGCAAGCCGTGGCTTGCTGGCTGTGTTTCCTGGAATGGGCTGGTGGAGAACCCGACCCAATCTCAACCGGTACGCGCTCCCCGCTCGTTACAGTCTGATCATCTCTATCAAAACCCCGGAGACGGACATCGATCTGTATACCGCTGTCGAAAACAAGCTGGCTATCCTGGTTTAAATATCCTTCAAATGGGCTCAGGGTTCCGCCTCAGGAATAGTGATGATCAAAATTTCTGAGAGGGCGGTAGGCGATTCTGAGCATTTTGCGTTTTTCGGAGGGTTGATTCATAGACGAAGTGACCACAGCCATGCATCAGATGTTGATTGACACGCGTGCCGCCTAGGTTAGCCTTGCGGTTGAGGGCTGCAATTGCGCATTTGTCGGGTTTGGGTACCAGTATGAGCCCCCCGTAATTTTGGCAGCAGAGGAAGCTGGTTCCTCTGAAGTAGTGACGGCGGGCATTGCCCGTCGGATTCTGAACCCAAGGTCGCGAGACTTGGAGCTAAAGGATCGCTGCGACTACTCCTCATCCATTACCCCGTAAAGGCACACATCGGTAGCGCAGTGGAAACACTGACCCTCACTAGGCTATTCAGCTTTTGTGAGATGTGGGTAGGGTCTTCTCAGCTTTTTTGTGAAACGCGCCCCTTCACTTCACAAAAAAAATGGCCAAGCGTCCCATTTCACGAGGCCTGGCCTATCACCTATTTTGTGAACCTACAAGGCACATCAGCTAAAAACAAAAGGCCAACGCTTAGCGTTGGCCTTTTTTATTGGTCTGCAGACTCGAATTCTTAAATGCTCCACGTGGAACATCGGCGTACTCAATTTTGCGCGGCGGGTGTCACACTCTCCAACCGATACCCGTACCCATAGATCGTCAACAGCTGCCAACCGCGATCAGCTGTCAGCCCTAGCTTGTTACGCAGGCGGTAGATATGCGTGTCCAACGGCCGCGACGACACCATTTCTTCGTGGCTCCAGAATCGCTCATACAGGTACTCGCGAGACAACGGTCGGGCCAGGTTGGCAAATAGACAACTTGCCAAACGGTATTCTCGTTCTGTCAGGTTGATGGGTTTGCCCGCTCGGGTGACGGTCAGTTCGGCATCGTCGAACGTCAGATCGTTAAAGCTCTGCACTTCTTGGGTAGCCGACTTTTGCAAACCGTGGCGCCGCAGGACGGCGCTGACTCGGGCTTTGAGTTCGTTGGGCCGAAACGGCTTGCTGACATAATCATCCGCCCCGCTATTCAACGCCGTGACGATGTCACTCTCGGCATCGCGACTGGTGAGCATGATCACGGCAGGGGGCGATTCCATGTGCTCGCGAGTCCAGCGCAATAACGCGATCCCGGAGATGTCCGGCAGTTGCCAGTCAAGAATCAGCAGGTCAAAGGTTTCCCGGCGTAGCTGGCGCAGCAGGTCTTCACCACGTTCGAAAAAATGCAGCGACCAAGGCTGTTCAGCCGGGCCGGGAATCTGTCGCAGTGTCTGTTCCACCCGTCGCAACTCCGCGGGTTCGTCATCCAGTATTGCGACACGCATGGGTGGGGTCCTTCCTACAAAAAACGAGAGCTTGGATTTGGATAGGGGCACATGCTGTACAAATGCCGGCCTCTGAATCTGAATAATTATGGGCGGATTTTACGGTGCTCGTATCTCTCGATACGCTGAAAGCGCCGTAAACGCCACCCACTACGTCCTCAAAGAAAGATACCGGCTCCAGTCGGTCAGGAAAAGGGTCGGTGCCGATCGCCTCGCTGGTGCGTAATGCCTGCTTGAATGTGCGGTATCGTTCATTGCGCGGCCGCGGGAACTCCTCCAATGAGACCCAAATAAGCTTCACTGGTTTCAGAACACCGTATGCACTTCATCGCAACCCCATGGAGAGGGATCCTGGGCTTATGAAATCTTTACTCAATGACCATCGACTCCTTGGCACCCTTTTGGCGGTAGCCCTGTGAACCTATGGCGCAAAGCCGAGAAACGCCAACCTACCCAGGCGCAGCTTTTGTTTCATGGGCTGGTTCGTGAATGGCTGTTGATCGGTTTGGTGCTCCTGCCCTTCACCGCGTACTTATCCTTGAGTGCGGGGCTGGCACTCAACAATCCGCTCTATGACAGCCTGCGCCGCCTGACGCCGTTACCGGCAGATCCACGGATCGTTCTGGTGACCATTGATACGCCCAGCCTGGAAGCGTTAGGCCCGTGGCCCTGGCCGCGCAGCGTGCATGCCGAGCTGATTGAACGCCTGAACGCCGCACAGCCAGCGGACATTTTGTTTGACGTGATCTTCAGTGAGCCCGGCGACAATAATGACGACCAACAACTGGCCGATGCCGTCTGCAAAGCCGGCAATGTATTGCTGCCCATCGCCGGGGACAGCAGCGTCAGCCCCAGGGCCCAGGTAACGCCGTTGTCGCCACTGCTCAAGTGCGCCAAGGGCGTCGGGCACATCAACGTCGAAGCGGATAACGACGGAGTGGTGCGCAGCGTGTATCTACGTGAAGGCCCTCCGGGAAGCACACTTCCTCAGTTGGCGTGGCTGGCATTCGCCATGAGCGAGCACGCCGAGACGATGCCGGGCCTGCCGCAAGAGCCTACTGGAGGTCACTGGCACCAGGAACATGAAATCCGTGTGCCGTTCACTTCGGAACCAGACCATTTTCCCAGTGTGTCCTACGTCAGCGTATTGCGCGGCGAGGTACCTCCCGAGTCGCTGCGTGGTCGCCTGGTTCTGATCGGCGCCTCAGCCTATGGCATGGCCGATCGTTTCGTGACGCCCCTCTCTTCCACCGTAGGTACTACAGCGGGCGTTGAGATCCAGGCGGACGTACTGAATGGTTTATTGCAGGGCCGCAGCATCGTCGATTTGCCCGGCTGGCTGGCGGCGTTGCTGGCAACGTCCCTGGTGGCCCTGCTGTTGGGCCTTCTGCTTGTGCGCCCACGCTACGCCCTGTGGATGACCTTGGCAGGCATGGCCGTGGCTTTGCTGGGCTCATGGGCGTTATTGCGCCTGGGCCACTGGTGGAGCCCCGCAGCGTGTCTGATCGGTTTGTTGCTGAGTTACCTGATCTGGAATTGGCGACGTCTGAGCGTGATCCTCGCCTACTTTGGCTGGGAACTGGCACGCCTGGATAACGAGCCCAAGGTGCTTCCGGAACGTCGTCGCGCGCCCGCCAGTAAGGGCGATGTGCTGCAAGGGCGGATCTTTGCCCTTGAACAAGCCGTCAGCCGTACCCGCGATACGCGGCGCTTTATGGCTGATGGCTTGGAGTGCCTGCCGGTAGCGACCCTGATTACCGATCCCCAGGGCAGTATCCTGTTGGCCAACCGCGTGGCCCGTGAAGTATTCGGCAATGACCTGGTCGGCGAAAACCTCGTCGAACAGCTCGCCGATCTGGGTTATCCCCCGCTGCATAATGGTGTACGCCCTGCCCTCTCGGCGCTGGAGCTGGTCGAGTTTCGCGATATCCACCAACGCAGTTTGCGCATGGAACTGGCCCCTTTGCTGCCTGCCGAAGGGGATTTCGCCCTCGGCTGGTTGTTGAGCCTGACGGACCTGAGCAAGGAGCGTGAAGCCCAGCAGCATCGCGAGACCATGCTGCGTTTCCTTTCCCACGACCTGCGTGCGCCGCATTCAGCGATCCTCGCCCTGCTGGACGTGCACAACGGGGAGTCCCCGGTGTTTACTCAGATCGAACAGCAGGTACGGCGAGCCTTGAGTCTGACCGAATCCTTTGTGCAATTGGCCAAGGCTGAAGCGGACGGTTACCAGTTCCAGCCCACCCTGTTTGCCATGCTGGTGATGGACGCCTTTGATCAAGTGGCGGTGATTGCGCAGTTGAAGGGCATCCATTTGGTCCACGACCTGGATGAGGCGGATGAAGCCATGGTCTATGCCGACCAATCGCTGCTCACCCGGGCATTGTTCAATGTGCTGGAGAATGCGATCAAATACTCCCCATCCGGCACCACCGTCAGGTTAAGGCATGGCAGTGCGCAAGGCTGGTTGGAATGCGGGATAAGTGATCAGGGGCCGGGGATTGCGCCGAAGGATCTACCGGAGTTGTTCAACCAATACCGACGTTTCGATTCGGCCCAGGGCAGTGAAGGTCTTGGGTTGGGCCTGACCATGGTCAAGGCGGTAGTAGAACGGCATGGAGGGCGGATCGTGTGCGAAAGTGAGCTAGGCAGGGGCTCGACGTTTATCCTGCTGCTGCCGCTATTGGAGGACTGAAAAAGCGGCTTTTTTGCTGTGCATAAAAAACCGGTCACAAGGACCGGTTTTTTTATGAAGAAAAAACTTATGCACGTTTTTCTGAATTTTATGAGCTTCAGAAATATGTAATTAAATCAGCTTGTTATGAAGCAAAAAAGCCAATTCGCCAACAAAGCGTACACAGGTTATCCACAGATGCTCAAACGGCCGGCGTCTCCACCACCACCGGTTCCGGAGGCAGGGAGCCCATGGCCCGTTGCTGCGCCTCATTCCACGCCGCAGCGCGGTCGTTCAGGGCGGCGATGGCACGTGGTCCTTCGCCTTCTGCATACATCGGTTCGCCGATCACTACAGTGATAGTGCCTGGGCGTTTAGCCCAGCCAGTCTTGGGCCAGAACTTGCCAGCGTTATGCGCAATCGGCAGCACAGGCAGGTTGGCGTTGACCGCCAGGGCGGTACCACCGCGTGAGAACTTGCCCACTGTGCCGTAGGGGACCCGCGTGCCCTCAGGGAAGATCAGCACCCAGACGCCGTCCTTGAGCAACTCATCGCCCTTCTTGGCGACATGCTTGAGCGCAGCCTTGGGGTTGTCCCGGTCGATGGCGATCGGACGCAACATGGCCATGGCCCAGCCGAAGAATGGCACATACAGCAACTCGCGCTTGAGCACCTGGCTCAACGGCGAGAAATACGCAGAGAGGAAGAACGTCTCCCAAGTGCTTTGGTGGTTCGAGAGAATCACGCACGGCTGATCAGGAACGTTTTCAGCGCCCTTGACCTCGAAACGAATATTCAGGAACACCTTGCTCAGCCACAACGCGCAGCGGCACCAGTAGACGTTGATAAAGCGATAGCGCGCCTTGAAGGGCAGGAAGGGTGCAATAAAAAAGCTCAGGGTGCACCAGAGAAACGAACTGGTGCCCAGCAGCAGGTAAAAGAAAAAGGTTCTGATGGCCTGCAAGATCGACATGGCGGCATTTACCGTTGCGGGACACGGCCCGCCTGTTAAAAGCGCACTCCCGAACAGTCCTTGGTCAGGAAGTCGAGGGCGGCTAGTTGTTGATAAGTTCTGCGGCAACGGCCGCCAGATCGTCAAAAATCAAGGTGCCTACCGGCAGGTTTTTAGCCTGGGTCTTTTCGCCTTTTCCGGTTTTAACCAAAACTGGCTGAGAGTCGACGGCTTTGGCCGCCTCCAGGTCACCGAGGCTGTCCCCGACGAACCATATCCCAGCCAAGGGCACCTTGTAATGTTCTGCAATAATTTTCAACATGCCAGGCTTGGGCTTGCGGCAATCGCAGCCTTCGTCCGGCCCGTGGGGGCAGTAGACCACCAGCCCCACCTCACCGCCCTGCTCGGTCACTAACGTGCGCAACCGCGCGTGCATGGCGTCCAGGGTGGCGATGTCGTAGTAACCGCGGGCGATGCCGGACTGGTTGGTGGCGATGGCCACTGTCCAGCCGGCTTTGCTCAACTGCGCGATGGCCTCGATCGAACCGGGCAGCGGGATCCACTCCTCCACCGACTTGATGTAAGCGTCGGAGTCGTAGTTGATCACCCCGTCCCGATCGAGAATCAGCAGTTTCAACATGATCAGCCCAGTACGGAAATGTCGGCGATATTGATGAACAGGCCACGCAGACGCGCGAGCATCGCGTAGCGGTTTTTCCGTACGCCGGCATCGTCGGCATTGATCATCACCGCTTCGAAGAACGCGTCTACCGGTTCACGCAGAGACGCCAGGCGCGCCAACGCTTGCGCGTAGTCACGCTCGGCGATCAGCGGCTTCACGGCGTTCTCTGCCTTGGCGATGGCCGAGTTCAGCGAGAACTCCTTGGCGTCGGCAAACAGGCCAGGGTCGACTTCGGCACTGCCGCGGTTATCGGCCTTGCTCAGCAGGTTCGACACGCGCTTGTTCACGGCGGCCAGGGCATCGGCTTCCGGCAGCTTGCGGAACGCTTGCACGGCTTGTACACGCTGGTCGAAGTCCAGTGCCGAACCCGGTTGCAGGGCACGTACCGACAGGTAGACGGAAACGTCCACGCCTTCGTCTTCGTAACGCGCACGCAGGCGGTCGAACACGAACTCCAGCACTTGCTCGGCCAGGCCGGCTTGCTTGACCTTGGTGCCGAACTGGCCGACGGCGAATACCACGGCCTGGGTCAGGTCGAGGTCCAGCTTCTTGTCGATCAGGATACGCAGCACGCCCAATGCCGCACGGCGCAGGGCATACGGGTCTTTGCTGCCGGTGGGCAGCATGCCGATACCGAAGATACCCACCAGCGTATCGAGCTTGTCGGCAATCGCCACAGCCGCACCCGTCAGGGTGGTCGGCAGTTCTGCACCGGCACCGCGTGGCATGTACTGCTCGTTCAGGGCCAGGGCGACATCGTCCGGCTCGCCGTCGTTGAGGGCGTAGTAGTAACCGGCAACACCTTGCATCTCAGGGAACTCGCCGACCATTTCGGTGGCCAGATCGCACTTGGACAGCAAGCCGGCACGCGCAGCCCATGCGGCATCACCGCCAATACGTGGGGCAATGTAGGCCGCCAGCTTGGACACACGCACGGCCTTGTCGTAGACGCTGCCGAGTTTTTCCTGGAACACCACGTTTTGCAGGCGCAGGTTGAAGTCTTCCAGCTTCTGCTTCTTGTCTTGCTTGAAGAAGAACTCGGCGTCGGTCAGGCGCGGGCGCACGACTTTTTCGTTACCGGCGATGATCTGCTGCGGGTCTTTGCTTTCGATGTTGGCGACGGTGATAAAACGCGGCAACAACTTACCGTCCACATCCAGCAGGCAGAAGTATTTCTGGTTGTCCTGCATGGTGGTGATCAAGGCTTCTTGCGGCACATCGAGGAAACGCTCTTCGAACGAGCACACCAGCGGCACCGGCCATTCCACCAGGGCGGTCACTTCGTCCAGCAGGCTTGGCGGCACGATGGCGGTGCCTTCCTGCAGGCGGGCCAATTCTTCGGTGCGCTTGCTGATCAGCTCGCGACGCTCATTGGCGTCGGCCAGCACATAAGCAGCGCGCAGGTCGTTGAGGTAGTTGGCCGGCGAAGTGATACGCACGCTTTCTGGATGATGGAAGCGGTGACCACGGGACTCACGACCGGCCTTCTGGGCGAGGATGGTGCAATCGATGACCTGGTCACCGAGCAGCATCACCAGCCATTGGGTCGGACGCACGAACTCTTCCTTGCGCGCACCCCAGCGCATGCGCTTGGGGATAGGCAGGTCGTTCAGGGAATCTTCAACGATGGTCGGCAACAGGCTGGCGGTTGGCTTGCCGGTGATGACCTGGCTGAAACGCAGTTTCGGGCCGCTCTGGTCGATCTCGCTCAACTCCACGCCACACTTCTTGGCAAAGCCAAGAGCGGCCTGTGTCGGGTTGCCTTCGGCGTCGAAAGCCGCCTGGCGCGGTGGGCCGTCCAGGTTGATGCTGCGGTCCGGCTGCTGGGTTTCCAGCGCGGTCAACAGTACCGCCAGGCGGCGCGGCGCGGCATAGACCTTCTTGGCTTGAAACTTCAGGCCTGCGGTCTGCAGGCCTTTTTCGATACCGGCCAGGAATGCATCGGCCAGGGTATTGAGGGCCTTGGGTGGCAGCTCTTCGGTGCCCAGTTCAACCAGGAAATCTTGAGCACTCATTGTGCAGCCTCCAGCTTAGCCAACACTTCATCACGCAAATCCGGGGTTGCCATCGGGAAGCCCAGCTTGGCGCGAGCCAGCAGGTAGGCTTGGGCGACGGAACGCGCCAGGGTGCGCACACGCAGGATGTATTGCTGGCGCGCAGTAACCGAAATAGCACGGCGGGCATCCAGCAGGTTGAAGGTATGGGACGCCTTCAACACCATTTCATAGCTTGGCAACGGCAGCGGCTGGTCGAGTTCGATCAGGCGCTTGGCTTCGCTTTCATAGAAGTCGAACAGTTCGAACAGCTTGTCGACGTTGGCGTGTTCGAAGTTGTAGGTGGACTGCTCCACCTCGTTCTGATGGAACACATCGCCGTAGGTCACCTTGCCGAACGGGCCGTCAGCCCATACCAGGTCGTAGACCGAGTCCACGCCTTGCAGGTACATGGCCAGGCGCTCAAGGCCATAGGTGATCTCGCCAGTGACCGGGTAGCACTCGATGCCGCCGGCTTGCTGGAAATAGGTGAACTGCGTCACTTCCATGCCATTGAGCCAGACTTCCCAGCCCAGGCCCCACGCGCCCAGGGTTGGCGATTCCCAGTTGTCTTCGACGAAACGAATGTCGTGCACCAGTGGGTCCAGGCCCACATGCTTGAGCGAGCCCAGGTACAGCTCCTGGAAGTTGTCCGGGTTGGGCTTCAATACCACCTGGAACTGGTAGTAGTGCTGCAGACGGTTCGGGTTTTCGCCGTAGCGGCCGTCAGTCGGGCGGCGACTGGGCTGCACATAAGCGGCGTTCCAGGTTTCCGGGCCGATGGCCCGCAGGAATGTAGCGGTGTGGAAAGTGCCGGCGCCTACTTCCATATCGTAGGGCTGAAGTACCACACAACCTTGCTCGGCCCAGTATTGCTGGAGGGCGAGGATCAAGTCTTGGAAGGTACGCACGGCTGGCGTAGGCTGGCTCACGAAATTCACCTGTTACTTGGGCTGCGATTTAAAGAGCGGGAGTATACCCGATTCGGCCCCGCCACCACTCCCTGGAGCCTTATGCCACGCTGCTTTTGGTGTTCTGAAGATCCGCTGTACATGGCTTATCACGATCAAGAGTGGGGAACGCCGCTGCGCGATGCGCAGGGTTTGTTCGAGTTGCTTTTGCTCGAAGGGTTCCAGGCAGGCCTGTCCTGGATCACCGTTTTACGCAAACGCGAGCATTATCGAAAGGTGTTGTTCGGCTTTGACGCGCAGCGTCTGGCGCAATTGAGCGATGAAGAAATCGAGGTGCTGATGCAGGACCCGGGCATCGTGCGCAATCGCTTGAAGCTCAACGCTACCCGGCGCAACGCCGCGGCCTGGCTGGCGCTGGAAGACCCGGTGGGGTTGCTGTGGTCGTTTGTCGGCGGCAAACCCAAGGTCAATCACTTCAAGGATCGCAGCGACGTCCCGGCGATCACGCCCGAAGCCGAAGCCATGAGCAAAGCCTTGAAAAAGGCCGGCTTCACTTTCGTCGGGCCGACCATCTGCTACGCCTTCATGCAGGCCTCGGGCATGGTCATGGACCACACCCAGGACTGCGACCGTTACGCGGACTTGGTCAACGCCGGTTAGAATGCCGGCTTTGCGCACCACACACGATCAGGAGTGACCTGTGGAAAAGTTTAAAGGCGCCTTGCTGGTAGGCGCTCTTCGGTTGTTTGCCCTGCTGCCCTGGCGCGCTGTACAAGCCGTCGGCACAGGGATCGGCTGGATCATGTGGAAAACCCCCAACCGTTCCCGCGATACGGTGCGGATCAACCTCTCCAAATGCTTCCCAGACATGGACCCGGCAGAGCGCGAGCGCCTGGTGGGCCGCAGCCTGATGGACATCGGCAAGTCCCTCACCGAAAGCGCCTGCGCGTGGATCTGGCCGGCGCAGCGCTCCATCGACCTGGTCCGCGAAGTCGAGGGCCTGGAAGTGCTGCACGAGGCCCTGGCTTCTGGCAAAGGCGTGGTGGGCATCACCAGCCACCTGGGCAACTGGGAAGTGTTGAACCACTTCTACTGCAGCCAGTGCAAACCGATCATTTTCTATCGCCCGCCCAAGCTCAAGGCCGTGGACGAGTTGCTGCGCAAGCAGCGCGTGCAGTTGGGCAACCGCGTGGCGGCTTCCACCAAGGAAGGCATTCTCAGTGTGATCAAGGAAGTGCGCAAAGGCGGCCAAGTGGGTATTCCTGCCGACCCGGAGCCGGCTGAGTCCGCCGGGATCTTCGTACCGTTTTTTGCCACCCAGGCGCTCACCAGTAAATTCGTGCCGAACATGCTCGCGGGCCACAAGGCCGTTGGCGTATTCCTGCACGCCCTGCGCCTGCCGGACGGCTCGGGCTACAAGGTGATCCTGGAAGCGGCGCCGGAGGACATGTACAGCACCGACACCGCGACGTCCTGTGCGGCGATGAGCAAGGTAGTTGAGCGCTATGTAGGTGCTTACCCAAGCCAGTACATGTGGAGCATGAAGCGCTTCAAGAAACGCCCGCCGGGTGAGGCGCGGTGGTACTGACTCACCGCTGACCTCCAGCCCAATGGAGATCAAATGTGGGAGCTGGCTTGCCTGCGATAGCATCACCTCGGAGTGCCTGATATACCGAGGTGTCTGCATCGCAGGCAAGCCAGCTCCCACAGGTGATCACCTCAGGTTTGGCGATCAAGTTTCTTCAGGAACACCGTCATTTCTTTTTCGGCCTGTTTGTCGCCATGGGCCTGGGCGGCTTCGATGCCCTTCTCCCATGCCAGGTGTGCTGCCGCGCGATCTTCCAATCCCAGCCGCGCCTTGCCCAACAACTTCCACGCCGCCGAATACTTCGGATCGAACTCGACGCATCGCTGCAAATGCTCGGCCGCCTTTGCGTTGTCCTTCAGGTCCAGATAACCCTTGCCCAGGCCAAAGCGCAGCAATGAATTATCCACACCCTTGGCGAGCATTTTTTCCAGGGATTCGAGCATGGCTGTGCATCCTTTAGCTACATAGCGGTTTCGATATCGTCATCGCGGGCAAGCCCGCTCCCACACTTGGAGCGCGATCACATGTGGGAGCGGGCTTGCCCGCGATGGCGGCGGCAGGCTCACGCAATTTTCTAATCAGAAAAAGCTCAGCCCCACGTGGAACAGCTTCTCAACATCGCGAATATGTTTTTTATCCACAAGGAACAAAATCACGTGGTCTCCGGTGGCGATCACCGTATCGTCATGGGCAATGATCACTTCTTCATCGCGAATGATCGCGCCAATGGTGGTACCGGGCGGCAGGCCGATATCGCGGATCGCCTTGCCAATCACTTTGCTGGACTTCGAGTCACCGTGGGCAATCGCCTCGATGGCTTCCGCTGCGCCACGGCGCAACGAGTGCACGCTGACAATGTCGCCACGGCGCACGTGGGCGAGCAAGGTACCGATGGTCGCCAACTGCGGGCTGATGGCAATGTCGATATCGCCGCCCTGGATCAGGTCCACATAGGCCGGGTTGTTGATGATGGTCATCACCTTCTTCGCCCCCAGCCGCTTGGCCAGCAAGGACGACATGATATTGGCTTCGTCATCGTTGGTCAGGGCCAGGAAGATATCCGCGTCGGCGATGTTCTCTTCCATCAGGAGATCACGGTCCGAGGCGCTGCCTTGCAGTACGACAGTGCTGTCGAGGGTGTCGGACAAATGCCGACACCGCGTCGGGCTCATCTCGATAATCTTCACCTGATAGCGGCTTTCGATGGCTTCGGCCAAACGCTCGCCAATCTGCCCACCGCCGGCGATGACGATGCGTTTGTAGCTCTCGTCGAGCCTGCGCATTTCGCTCATGACCGCACGAATGTTCGCCTTGGCGGCGATGAAAAACACTTCGTCGTCAGCCTCGATCACCGTGTCGCCCTGGGGCAGGATCGGCCGGTCACGGCGGAAAATCGCGGCGACGCGGGTTTCCACGTTTGGCATGTGCTCACGCAGCTGGCGCAGTTGCTGGCCCACCAACGGCCCGCCGTAGTACGCCTTTACCGCCACCAGTTGCGCCTTGCCCTCGGCGAAATCGATCACCTGCAAAGCGCCAGGAATTTCGATCAGGCGCTTGATGTAGTGGGTCACCACCTGTTCCGGGCTGATCAGTACGTCCACCGGAATGGCGTCGTTGTCGAACAACCCGGCGCGGGTCAGGTAAGCCGCTTCCCGCACCCGAGCGATCTTGGTCGGGGTATGGAACAGGGTGTGGGCGACCTGGCAGGCGACCATGTTGGTCTCGTCGCTGTTGGTCACAGCCACCAGCATGTCGGCATCGTCGGCACCGGCCTGACGCAGCACCGTCGGAAACGACGCGCGACCTTGCACCGTACGAATGTCCAGGCGGTCGCCCAGGTTGCGCAGGCGCTCGGCATCGGTGTCGACCACGGTGATGTCGTTGGCTTCACCGGCCAAATGTTCGGCCAGCGTGCCACCAACCTGCCCTGCTCCAAGGATGATGATTTTCATCCGGTCACTCCCTTAAAACCATTCAGCCGCGCGCGGCAGCGATCTTGATCAGTTTGGCGTAGTAGAAGCCATCGTGCCCGCCTTCCTGCGCGAGCAGTTGGCGACCGTGGGGCTGCTTGATACCGGCGCTAGTGGCGAGGTCCAGTTCGCGCGCGCCGCTGGTGCGGGCGAGGAAAGCTTGGATGACCTCGGTATTTTCGGTGGGCAGCGTGGAGCAGGTGGCGTAAAGCAGGATGCCGCCGACTTCCAGGGTTGGCCACAGCGCGTCGAGCAGTTCGCCTTGCAACACCGCCAGGGCGGCGATGTCGTCGGGCTGGCGGGTCAGCTTGATGTCCGGATGACGTCGGATCACGCCGGTGGCGGAGCAAGGAGCGTCCAGCAGGATGCGCTGGAATGGCTTGCCGTCCCACCAGGTGGCGGTGTCGCGGCCGTCGGCGGCGATCAGGTCGGCGTTGAGGCCCAGGCGTGCAAGGTTTTCCCGCACGCGCACCAGGCGCTTGGCCTCAAGGTCCACAGCCACCACACCGGCCAGGTCTTTTTCAACCTCAAGGATGTGACACGTCTTACCGCCTGGCGCGCAGCAGGCGTCGAGTACGCGCTGGCCTGGGGCCAAATCGAGCAGATCGGCAGCCAATTGCGCGGCCTCGTCCTGCACGCTGATCCAGCCTTCGGCAAAGCCCGGCAGGCTGCGTACATCGGCGGCGACTTCCAGCACGATACCGTCCGTGCTGTACACGCACGGGGTGGCGTTGATGGCCGCGCCGGCTAGTAATTGCAGGTATGCATCCCGGCTGTGGTGGCGACGGTTGACCCGCAGGATCATCGGCGGGTGCGCGTTGTTGGCCGCGCAGATAGCCTCCCATTGCTCGGGCCAAAAGGCCTTCAGGGATTTTTGCAGCCAGCGCGGGTGGGCGGTGCGCACCACCGGATCATGTTCCAGCTCGGCCAACAGCGTTTCGCTTTCACGCTGGGCGCGGCGCAGCACGGCATTGAGCAGGGCCTTGGCCCAGGGCTTTTTCAGCTTGTCGGCGCAACCGACGGTTTCACCGATAGCGGCGTGGGCCGGCACGCGGGTGTAGAGCAACTGGTAGAGGCCCACCAGCAACAGCGCCTCGACATCCGCGTCCGCCGCTTTGAACGGTTTTTGCAGCAGCTTGGCGGCCAACGCAGACAACCGTGGCTGCCAACGGGCGGTGCCAAAGGCCAGGTCCTGGGTAAACCCGCGGTCGCGGTCTTCAACCTTATCCAACTGCGTCGGCAGGGAGCTGTTCAGCGAAGCCTTGCCATTGAGCACGGCGGCGAGAGCCTTGGCGGCGGCCAGACGTGGGTTCATTGATTGACCACTCCAAGCGTGGTGCCCAGGGCGAATTTCTCACGACGACTGTTGAACAGATCGCTGAAGTTCAGCGCCTTGCCGCCGGGCAATTGCAGACGCGTCAGGCACAGCGCCTGTTCACCGCAAGCCACCAACAGGCCGTCTTTGCTGGCGCCGATGATCTCACCGGGAGCGCCTACGCCATCGGCCAGGGTCGCGGCCAACACTTTCAAGGCTTCGCCGTTCAGGGTGCTGTGGCAGATCGGCCATGGGTTGAAGGCACGTACCAGGCGCTCCAGTTCCACGGCAGGGCGGCTCCAGTCGATGCGCGCTTCGTCCTTGTTCAGCTTGTGGGCGTAGGTGGCCAGGCTGTCGTCTTGGATTTCACCTTGCAGGGTGCCGGCAGCCAGGCCAGCGATGGCCTGGATCACGGCGGGCGGCCCCAGCTCAGCCAGGCGGTCGTGCAGGCTGCCGCCGGTGTCTTGGGCGGAGATCGGGGTGGTGACTTTGAGCAGCATCGGCCCGGTATCCAGGCCGGCTTCCATGCGCATCACGGTCACGCCGCTCTCCTGATCGCCCGCTTCAACGGCGCGCTGAATCGGCGCCGCACCGCGCCAGCGTGGCAGCAGTGAAGCATGACTGTTGATGCAACCCAGGCGCGGTATATCCAGCACAGCCTGAGGCAGGATCAAACCGTAAGCCACCACCACCAGCAGGTCGGGCTTCAGCGCGGCCAGTTCGGCCTGGGCGTCGGCGTTGCGCAGGGTCGGCGGCTGCAGCACAGGAATGTTGTGCTCCAGCGCCAACTGCTTGACCGGACTCGGCATCAGTTTTTGCCCGCGACCGGCCGGGCGATCCGGCTGGGTGTACACCGCGACGATGTCATAAGGGCTGGCAAGCAGCGCCTTGAGGTGTTCGGCGGCAAATTCAGGAGTGCCGGCAAAAACAATTCGCAATGGCTCGGTCATGGGAGTTCTCGGTTAAAAGCGGTCACAAAAGAAAAAGGCTTGCCGCAGCAAGCCTTTGGAAGAAGGGCATCAAGCTTGCTGGCGATGCTTTTTTTCCAGCTTCTTCTTGATGCGGTCACGCTTGAGCGTGGACAGGTAATCGACAAACAGCTTGCCGTTGAGGTGGTCGCATTCATGCTGGATACACACCGCCAGCAGGCCTTCGGCAACCAGTTCGAAAGGCTTGCCGTCACGGTCCAGCGCCTTGATCTTCACGCGCAGCGGGCGTTCCACATTTTCGTAGAACTCCGGTACCGACAGGCAGCCTTCCTGGTATTCGCCCATCTCTTCGGTCAGCGGTTCGAACTCAGGGTTGATGTACACCCGAGGTTCGCTGCGATCTTCCGACAGGTCCATGACCACGACACGCAGATGCACGTTGACCTGGGTAGCGGCGAGGCCGATGCCCGGGGCTTCATACATTGTTTCAAACATGTCATCGACCAACTGACGAACCTTGTCGTCCACTACGGCCACCGGCTTGGCGATCGTGCGCAGGCGCGAGTCGGGAAATTCGAGGATGTTCAAAATAGCCATAAGCGTAATTGCTGCACATGTGAGGAAGAGACAAATCGGCGGTGGGATGGACCCATACGGCCGGTGTGAAACGCTCGGAAGCCGCGAAGGCCATGGCATTTCACGCGAACGCACATAATAAAGGAGATTCACCCCATGAGGAAATCGCTACTCGTCTTGCTGCTGTGGGCCCCGTTCGCCACGGCGTTGATTGCGCAACCCACTGAGCGCCTGGATCAGGCAGCGCAACAGGCCATCCAGCATTTTTTACTGCACAACCGTATTTTTGACTCGCCCGAGGACCTGGATAACGCGCCTTATATTATTGCGGCGCAAGGCGGGCGCGTGCTGGGTGCCAACGACGAGCGTGTGCATGCGCGCGGGCGTCTGGACCCGGCCCAGCCGAGCTACGGGATCTTTCGGCGAGGCAAGGCCTACACCGACCCCGTTACCCAGGAGTTACTCGGCATCAATGCCGACGACATCGGCACTGCGCGCTTTGTGCTTGCCGACAGCCTCACCACCCTCGCAGTGCAACGGGTGACCCAGGAAATCCGCCCAGGCGACCGCTTGTTGCGCGCCGAGCCTCCCGTTGCTTTGGCGAACCTGGAGCCGTGCAAACCTGCACCCTTGATTACAGGGCATATCATCGACATCCCCAAGGGCGTCACGCAGATTGGCGTGCTCGACGCTGTGACCCTGAACAAGGGCCGCCGCGATGGCCTGGTGGAGGGCCAACTGCTGACGGTGATCAAGGCTGGCGCCACCGTGCGAGACGCCCTCACCGGCACGCCCACGCCACTCCCGGATGAGCGAGCCGGCACCCTTCTGGTGTTTCGTACCTATGAAAAGCTCAGCTATGCCCTGGTGCTCAGTGCTTCACGGTCGCTAGCCGTGCAAGACCGTTTCGAGACGGCTGATCAAGCGCAATAAATAGCCTGCTAAATAAGTTACCAACAGAGTTATCCACAGCTTGTTCCGGTCAAGGATGATCATATGAATCCGATAAACAGTAGCGATATTTCCCCGGCAGAGCTGGAAGCCCGGCTACGCTTGCACAGGCTGCCAGAACTGGGGCCCAAGCGTTTTCACGTATTGATCGAAGCCTTTGGTTGCGCTTCCAAGGCCCTGAGTGCTCCCGCCAGCGCCTGGCATTCCCTCGGTTTGCCCGCCGTCAGTGCCGAGGCCCGACGTAGCCCCAAAGTCCGTGACGGTGCCAGTGAAGCGTTGGCCTGGCTGGGGCGCCCGGCCCAGCATTTGCTGATGTGGGACCAACCTGATTACCCGGCGTTGCTCGCGCAGATCGACGATGCGCCGCCGTTGTTATTCGTGGCGGGCGACCCCGGTATTCTGGAAAAACCACAGTTGGCCATGGTGGGAAGTCGGCGTGCCTCTCGCCCGGGCATGGACACGGCAGCGGCCTTTTCCCGTAGCCTGGCGAGCGCCGGTTTTGTCATCACCAGTGGGCTGGCGGTGGGCATTGACGGCGCGGCGCACCAGGCGGCATTGGACGTAGGCGGCCATACCATCGGCGTGCTCGGCACTGGCCTGGAAAATTTTTATCCACAGCGCCATCGCAGGCTCGCCGCGGCGATGATTGCCCAAGGCAGCGCCGTGGTTTCCGAATTTCCGCTGGATGCAGCGCCCCAGGCCGGCAATTTCCCACGGCGCAACCGGATTATCAGCGGGCTGTCGTTAGGCGTGCTGGTGGTGGAGGCCAGTATGGCCAGCGGCTCGCTGATCACCGCACGCCTGGCGGCGGAGCAAGGGCGCGAGGTGTACGCGATTCCGGGTTCCATCCACCACCCCGCCGCCAAGGGCTGTCATCAGCTGATCCGTGATGGCGCGGTGCTTGTGGAAACCATCGAGCACATTCTTGAAAGCCTGCGCGGTTGGCAGCGGTTGTCCCATGCTGCGCCGGTGCCCGTGATCCATCCGTTGGTGGCGCTGCTGCACGCGGCACCGCTTAGCAGCGAAGCCTTGGCGATTGCCAGCGGTCGGCCGTTGTCCCAAGTACTGGCCACCCTGACGGAACTGGAGTTGGAGGGCCAAGTGATTTGCGAAAGCGGGCGCTGGCTGGCGCGGTGCCCGCTTTTGTAATGGCCCGTTTTTGGCGCTAGGTTTTGTAACGAAGATCGGTAAACTGCCCAGAGCTTTAGTCCGGAGAGTAAACAATGGTCAACAGGTGGCGTGTGCTGGAAGCCGCACGGGAAATTCGCGCAGGCGCAGTGATCGCCTATCCGACCGAAGCGGTTTGGGGCCTGGGCTGCGACCCGTGGAACGAAGAAGCAGTGGATCGACTGTTGGCGATCAAGAACCGCTCGGTCGACAAAGGCCTGATCCTGGTGGCGGATAATATTCGTCAGTTCGACTTTCTGTTTGAAGATTTCCCGCAAACGTGGATCGAACGCATGGCCAGCACTTGGCCAGGGCCGAATACCTGGCTGGTGCCCCATCAAGACTTGCTGCCTGAATGGGTCACGGGTGTGCATGACACCGTAGCGCTGCGGGTCAGTGATCATCCGTTGGTGAGAGATTTGTGCGCCCAGGTCGGCCCGTTGATTTCCACCTCGGCCAACCCTCAGGGCCGCCCGGCGGCCCGCACGCGGCTTCGCGTAGAGCAGTATTTTCGCGGGCAAGTGGACTTGGTGTTGGGCGGCGCCCTGGGTGGGCGCAAGAACCCGAGCCTGATTCGGGACCTGGTGACGGGTGATGTGGTGCGCCCCTCGTAAGGTGCAGCTCGTTCCCACGCTCTGCGTGGGAACGCCGCATTGGACGCTCTGCGTCCGCTTGTGACGCAGAGCGTCACGGTATGCATTCCCACGCAGAGCGTGGGAACGATCTTAAGGCAGCAGAATGGTTGAGCCAGTCGTGCGCCGCGCCGACAACTCCGTCTGCGCTTTGGCCGCCTCCGCCAGCGGGTAGCGCTGGTTGATATCAATGCGCACCTTGCCGCTCTTGATCATCGAAAACAGATCGTCCGCCATCGCCTGCAAGTTTGCCGCACTGTTGGCGTAGGTCGCCAACGTTGGCCGGGTTACGTACAGCGAACCCTTCGCCGACAGAATCCCCAGGTTCACCCCATCCACCGCACCCGACGCGTTGCCGAAGCTCACCACCAAACCCCGTGGCGCCACGCTGTCCAGTGAGGTCAGCCAGGTGTCCTTGCCGACGCCGTCGTACACCACCGGGCACTTCTTGCCGTCAGTCAATTCCAGTACGCGTTGTGCGACATCTTCCTTGCTGTAGTCGATGGTTTCCCAAGCGCCTAGCGATTTGGCCAGGGCGGCTTTTTCCGGGGAACTGACCGTGCCGATCAACTTTACCCCCAGGGCCTTGGCCCATTGGCAGGCCAGGGAACCCACGCCCCCCGCAGCGGCGTGGAACAAAATGGTTTCACCGCCTTTGAGCTCATAGGTCTGGCGCAACAGGTATTGCACGGTCAGGCCTTTGAGCATGGCACCGGCGGCCTGTTCGAAGCTGATCTCATCCGGCAGGTGCACCAGGTTGGCCGCAGGCAACACATGCAGCTCGCTGTAGGCACCCAGCGGGCCGCTGCCGTAGGCCACGCGGTCGCCAACTTTGAATTGGCTGACTTCACTGCCCACCGCGTCCACCACGCCAGCGCCTTCCGCACCAAGGCCCGATGGCAGCGCGGGCGGCGCGTAGAGGCCACTGCGGAAGTAGGTGTCGATGAAGTTCAGGCCGATGGCCTCGTTGCGCACCCGAACCTGCTGTGGGCCAGGCTCCGCTGGCGTGTAGTCCACATATTCAAGTACTTCGGGGCCGCCATGGGCGCTGAACTGGATACGTTTGGCCATCTGCACTTCTCCTTGGGTTCGAATCTGCGTAGCCCCCTATCGGACTCCTAAGCTTGATCCTCGTCAACTGCTGCGCACCTAAGTGCAGTGGCATGTAGGCGCAGTGGTATCCTGTGCGCCCATTTGCCGCCGACGCCCCATGGGCCTCGCGTAGCTTTGCCCGATTCAAGGTGATGCCATGACTACCCGCACCGAGGCCGTTAAAGCCTACCTGCTTGACCTGCAAGACCGCATTTGCAGCGCCCTGGAAACCTTCGAGACGGACACTCGCTTTATCGAAGACGCCTGGACCCGGCCAGCCGGCGGTGGCGGTCGTACCCGTGTGATGGAAAACGGTTCGGTGATCGAAAAAGGCGGTGTCAACTTTTCCCACGTGTTTGGCAGCGGTCTGCCACCGTCTGCCAGTGCCCATCGCCCTGAACTGGCGGGCCGTGGGTTTGAGGCCCTGGGTGTGTCGCTGGTGATCCATCCGCATAACCCGCATGTACCGACTTCCCACGCCAATGTGCGGTTTTTCATCGCTGAAAAGGAAGGTGAAGAACCGGTGTGGTGGTTCGGTGGTGGCTTCGATCTCACCCCGTATTACGGCAATGAAGAAGACTGCATTCACTGGCACCGCGTGGCCGAGCAGGCCTGTGCACCGTTTGGCCCGGACGTGTACTCACGCTACAAGGCCTGGTGTGACACCTACTTCCACATCAAGCACCGCAACGAGCCCCGTGGCATCGGTGGCCTGTTCTTCGATGACTTGAACGAGTGGGGCTTTGACACCTGCTTCGCCTTCATCCGCGCCATCGGCGATGCCTACATCGATGCCTACCTGCCGATTGTGCAGCGTCGCAAGGCCATGGCGTACACCGAGCAACAACGCCAGTTCCAGGAGTTCCGCCGGGGCCGCTACGTTGAGTTCAACCTGGTCTATGACCGTGGCACCCTGTTCGGCCTGCAATCGGGCGGGCGTACGGAGTCGATCCTGATGTCGCTGCCACCTCAGGTACGCTGGAGCTACGACTGGAAGGCCGAAGCCGGCAGCGAAGAGGCGCGCCTCACCGACTACTTCCTGCAAGACCGTGACTGGCTCGGCGTTGCCGCGCCCAAGGCGGCGGTGTGATGGACCGTTATGTTGTGTTCGGCAACCCCATCGGCCATAGCAAATCGCCGCTGATTCATCGTCTGTTCGCTGCCCAGACCGGCGAACAACTGGACTACAGCACGATGCTCGCGCCGTTGGAGGACTTCACCGCCTGTGCCCGTGAGTTCTTCCAACACGGCCGTGGCGCCAACGTGACCGTGCCGTTCAAGGAAGAGGCCTATCGCTTGGCCAATACCCTGACCGAACGGGCGCAGCGCGCCGGCGCCGTAAACACTTTGAGCAAATTGGCTGACGGCACGTTGTTGGGCGACAACACCGACGGCGCGGGACTGGTGCGCGACTTGACGGTCAATGCCGGGCTGAGCCTGCAAGGCAAACGCATCCTGTTGTTGGGCGCCGGTGGCGCGGTACGCGGTGCGCTGGAGCCGTTGCTGGCGCAGCAACCCTCGTCGTTGATCATCGCCAACCGCACCGTGGAAAAGGCCGAGCGACTGGCTGAGCTGTTCGATGACCTGGGCCCGGTGTCTGCCAGTGGTTTCGACTGGTTGCGTGAGCCGGTGGATGTGATCATCAATGCCACGTCGGCCAGCCTGTCAGGCGATGTACCGCCGATTGCCGGCAGCCTGATCGAGCCGGGCAAGACCTTCTGCTACGACATGATGTACGCCAAGGAACCCACCGCATTCTGCCGCTGGGCGAGCGAGCAAGGCGCGGCGGTGGCGATGGATGGCCTTGGCATGCTGGTGGAACAAGCGGCGGAAGCCTTCTTGCTGTGGCGCGGTGTGCGTCCGGATTCGGCGCCCGTACTGGCCGAACTGCGCCGGCAATTGGCCTGATCCCACACGCTGATGTGGGCACACTTAATGTGGGAGCTGGCTTGCCTGCGATAGCAATAGGTCAGTTACCCATGTGCTGGCTGATCCACCGCTATCGTAGGCAAGCCAGCTCCCACAGTTGATCGGGTTTAGTCTTCGAAATGGAGGGGGCAGTTATCCGACCCCTCCAGCTTCATCAATTCCTCGACCACCTGCGGCCTGGCCCCACGCAACGTCAAGCTACGGCCCAACCCCGCCAACCGCCGCGCCTCCTGGTGCAGCATCTCCACCCCGGAATAGTCGATAAAGTTTATCTGCTGCGCCTCGATCACCACCCGCTCACCCTGCAGACGTTGCAGGCGCACTTGCAGGTAATGGCTGGCGCCAAAAAAGATCGAGCCGCCCACCCGCAACACATCCGCTTCACCGTCGCGCCAGTGTTGCACCCGTGGCTGCGAGGTGCGCTTGAGGTAGAAAAACAGCGACGCCAGTACCCCGGCATAGATCGCCGTTTGCAGCTCCAACAACAAGGTGGCGACACAGGTCAGGCTCATCACCACAAATTCGGCGCGGCTGACCCGGAACAGCGCACGAATGCCGCGGTGGTCCACCAGGCCCCAGCAGATCAGCAGGATACTCGCCGCCATGCTCGGGATCGGAATATGCGCGATCAACGCTGCGCCAAATAACGCGAATAGCGCCACCCACAGGGCCGAAAACACACCCGCCAATGGCGAACAGGCACCCGCCTCATAACTGAGGCCCGAGCGGGTGAACGATCCGGCTGACAGGTAGCCGGAAAAAAATCCGCCCACGATGTTGGATAAGCCCTGGGCGCGTACTTCCTGGTTGGCGTCGAGCAGTTGTTGCGAGCGGGCGGACAGCGAACGGGCAATCGACAGGCTGGTCACCAACCCCAGCATTCCCACCGCCACGGCACTGGGCAGCAGGCGCAGCACCAGATCCAGATCCATCGGCAACGGGCTGAACGGCGGCAGTTTGCCAATAAACGAACTGACCCGTGCCACATGCCCGAACATCGCCGGCCACAGCCATGCCGCCACGCTGCCCAACACCAAGGCGATCAACAGTGTCGGCCAGCGTGGCACCAGGTACTTGAGCAGCATACCTGTCAGCAACGTACCCAGCCCCAGGGCCAGGGACGCGTGGTCCCACTCGCCACGATGGTCGATCAGCGCCAGCAGGCCATTGATAGCCGTGGCCTGGCTCGGTAAATCCAAGCCGAGCAGGTTGGGCAATTGCCCCAAGGCGATCACTACGGCGGCACCCAGGGTGAAACCCAGCACCACCGAATGGGAGACAAAGTTCACCAACGCGCCGAAGCGCAGCAGGCCGAGCAACCATTGGAATACCCCGGCGAGGAAGGTCAGCAACAGGATGAGGGTGATGTAGTCCTGGGAGCCTGGCACGGCCAGTGGGCTGATGCTGGCGTAAAGCACGATGGAGATGGCGGCCGTGGGCCCGCAGATCAGGTGCCAGGACGAGCCCCACAGGCAGGCGATCAATACTGGGATGATGGCTGCGTAGAGCCCATATTCGGGTGGGAGACCGGCGATCAGTGCGTAGGCAATCGACTGCGGCAGCGCAAGCACAGCGCCGCTGAGGCCGACGATCGCGTCCCGGCCGACGCTGGCGCGGGTTTGGCGCGGCAGCCAGCGCAGGAAGGGCAAAAGTGTATGGCGGTTGGGCCGGGGCATCGCGGGCTCGGATAAAGGGTTTTGGCAAGAGTATCAATATGCATGGGTACCTGTGGGAGCTGGCTTGCCTGCGATGCTGGCGCCTCGGTGTGACAGGCATACCGGGGTGATGCTATCGCAGGCAAGCCAGCTCCCACAGGGTCAGCGGCAAGCGTCAGAGTTGATCGTTCCCACGCTCTGCGTGGGAATGCTGCTCGGGACGCTCTGCGTCCGATTTTAACGTCAGAGTTTGGCTTTTACCGCTGGCAACGCCTCCTGGCCGTCCAGGGTTTTCACCCCCTCCAGCCATTGGTCCAGGACCGCCGGGTTGGCCTTGATCCACGTCTTCGCCGCCTGCGCATTGCTGACCTTGTTGTTCGCCACGTCAGCCATGATGCTGTTCTCCATGGCCTGGGTAAAACTCAGGTTGGTCAGCAGTTTGCCGACATTGGGGCACGCTTGTGCGTAACCCTTGCGAGTCAAGGTATAGACGCTGCCGGTGGCACCAAAGTACTGCTCGCCGCCCTTGAGGTAGCGCATTTTCAGTTGCACGTTCATCGGGTGCGGGGTCCAGCCGAGAAAGGTGATAAAACGCTGTTTCTTCACCGCTCGCGAGACCTCTGCGAGCATCGCCTGTTCGCTGGACTCGATCAGCTTCCACTGCCCAAGGTCGAAATCATTCTTCTTGATGATCTCCTGCAGCGAGATATTGGCTGGCGCGCCGGAGCCAATGCCGTAGATTTTCTTGTCGAACTTGTCGGCAAATTTATTCAGGTCGGCAAAGTCATGCACCCCGGCGTCCCACACGTAGTCCGGCACGGCGAGGGTGAACTCGGTGCCCTCCAGGTTCTTCGCCAGTTGCACCACATCGCCGTTGGCCACGAACTTGTCGTAGAAGCCTTGCTGCGCCGGCATCCAGTTGCCGAGGAAGACATCCACCTGGCCGTCCTTGAGCCCGCCGAAGGTAATCGGCACCGCCAGGGTGTCGACCTTGGGTTGATAGCCCATGCCCGTCAGCAGGAAACTGGTGATAGCGTTGGTGGCGGCAATATCGCTCCAGCCTGGGTCGGCCATCTTTACCGTTTCGCAGCGGGTGTCTGCGTACACCTGGGCGCTGCTGAGCATCACCAAACTCAGTACCACGGTCAACTTTTGCATGGCCTTCCCTCTGTCTACTTATTGGTTTTGGCAGGGTTGTGGAAAACGTGCTTTGCGCTCCAGGTCATCAAGGTCGATATGGTTGCGCATGTACTGCTGACTGGCGTCTACCAGTGGCTGGTGATCCCAGCTCTTGAGCTTGCCATGGGTCAGCGCTTCAAACACCAGTCGGCGACGGCGTTGGCTGGCGAGCACCTGTTGATGGATCGCCGGGATATCCCATTTAGCCCGCGCTTCACGCAAGAACGCCTCGAACAATGGCCGATGTTCAGCTGACTGGCTGAGGTTTTCCTGCTCGCTCGGGTCGTTGTGCACATCGAACAATAGGCAAGGATCGTCCTCGCTGTAGATGAATTTGTAGGCGCCCCGGCGAATCATCATCAATGGGCTGACGGTGCCTTCGGCCATGTATTCGCCAAACACTTCGTCATGCCCGCCCTGCCCCTGCAAGTGCGGGACCAGTGAGCGGCCGTCCAGCGGCAAGTCCGGGTCCAGCTTGCCGCCGGCCAATTCCACCAGGGTCGGCAACAAGTCGGCGGTCGACACGGCCTGGGTGACGCGGCCAGCGGCGAACTGCCCCGGCGCACTGATCAGCAGCGGCACGCGGGCGGCCATTTCAAACCAGTGCATTTTGTACCAGAGGCCGCGCTCGCCAAGCATGTCGCCGTGGTCGCCAGAGAAAATGATCAGGGTGTCGTCGGCCAGGCCGGTCTCTTCCAGGGTCTGCAGCAGCTTGCCGACGTTGCTGTCGATGTAGCTGCACGCACCGAAGTAGGCGCGGCGGGCGTCGCGGATCTTATCCACAGGCAGCGGTTTGTCCCACAAGTCATAAACCTTGAGCAGCCGCTGGGAATGCGGGTCGAGGTCGGCCTGGGGCGGCGTCGCGGGCATTGGGATGTCGGTGTCTGCGTACAAGTCCCAGAACGGCTTGGGAATGGTGTAAGGGTCGTGGGGATGGGTCATCGACACCGTCAGGCAAAACGGCTGGTCACCTTCCTCACGGATATGGTCGAACAGATATTGCTGGGCTTTGAACACCACCTCTTCGTCGAAATCCAGCTGGTTGGTGCGCACGCACGGTCCGGCTTGCAGCACCGAGGACATGTTGTGATACCAGGTAGGTCGTACGTCTGGCTCATCCCAGTTCACTGCCCAGCCGTAGTCGGCGGGATAGATGTCGCTGGTCAGGCGCTCCTCATAGCCGTGCAACTGGTCGGGGCCGCAGAAGTGCATCTTGCCCGACAGCGCGGTGCGGTAGCCGAGGCGGCGCAAGTAGTGGGCATAGGTCGGCACATCGGCGGGGAAATCGGCGGCGTTGTCGTAGGCGCCGATCTTGCTCGGCAACTGGCCGCTGACCAAGGTGAAGCGCGACGGTGCGCACAGCGGGCTGTTGCAATAGGCGGCGTCGAACACCACGCCTTGTGCCGCCAGGCGGCTGAGGTTGGGCAGCTTGATCGGGGAAGGCCCGTAGAACGGCAGCATCGGCGCGGCCATCTGATCGGCCATGATGAAAAGAATGTTCTTGCGCTTCATGGTTTCTCGGCATTCCATAGGCAGTGTTTATGCCAATGAGCATGCGGCCCATGAATTATGGGGTAAAGCCCATGAGCAGCAATGACTAGGATAAGTTGAGCTTATGTATGAAGCGCTGGGTGACCTCTCTCTCGATTTGCTGCGCGCCTTTGAGGCAGCGGCGCGTCATCGCAGTTTCACCGCGGCCGCGATGGAGCTGGGCACCACCCAACCGGCGGTCAGCCAGCAAATCAAACGCCTTGAAGAGCAACTGGCGATCCGCCTGTTTGATCGCATTTACCGCGGCATCGAACTGACTGACGCCGGTGCCCTGCTGTTCGAGCATGTGCAAGGCGGCCTGCAGAACATCAACCAGGGGCTCGGCGCCATCACTCAACAAAGCCAGCATGAAGTGCTGCAAGTCGCCACCGACTTTGCCTTCGCCGCCTATTGGCTGATGCCACGCCTGCATCGTTTTCACCAGGCCAACCCGCAGGTGGATGTCAGCCTGGTCACCAGTGAGCGCAACCCGGCCACCCTGCGCAGCGATATTGATGTGGCGGTGCTGTTCGGCGATGGCCGTTTCAAGCAGGGCGAGAGCCTGTGGTTGTTCAATGAGGAAGTGTTCCCGGTGTGCAGCCCACAGTGGCTCAAGGAGCAGGTCGCGCCCCTGACGGTGCAGACCTTGCAAGACTGCCCGTTGCTGCACCTGCGCCAGGAAAACAACAGCCAATGGTTTGACTGGAACGGCGTGTTCCGCGAACTGGGTATCACGGCTGCGCCGACCCCGGGGCAATTGCGCTTCGACAACTACACCTTGCTGATCCAGGCCGCGATTGCCGGCCAGGGCGTCGCCATCGGCTGGCGCCACCTGGTGGATAACCTGCTGGAGCAGAATTGGCTGTGCCGGCCGATCAGCTCCACGGTGATCTCGCGCTTGGGCTATTACGTGGTGCAACCCCAGCGCAAACGCCGCGGACAGTTGGTGGACCGCTTTGTCGAGTGGCTTGTGGCGGAACAGGCCAACAGTGCGCACTCGTTGACCGGGCTGGCCCTGCCGTCGATTGCGGTCTAGGATCGGCGCACAGTGGAACCGGAGTCAGTCATGCAACGTATCAAGGGCTACCACGCCCATATCTATTTCGACGCCAGCACGATTGAGCAGGCGCGCACGCTCTGTGAGGACGCCGCCAAGTTGTTCCCGCTGCGCATGGGCCGTGTGCACGAGCGGCCCGTGGGCCCGCACCCGGATTGGAGTTGCCAGCTGGCGTTCGAGCCGGAATATATCGGTGTGGTGTTGCCGTGGCTGGCGCTGCATCGCAATGGTCTGGTGGTGTTCCTGCACCCTGAAACCGGTGACGACCTCAAGGACCACACCGATTACGCCATCTGGATGGGCGCGATGCGCGAGCTGGACTTGTCGATTTTTTAACCTTCCTTACCCGATAAATCCGCGGCCTTCCCTAAGTAAAAACAAGAATGTTTGTAGGATTTATCTTGTATTGTCTCATTATATGGGATTGATATTTATATATTGAGATATTCCGCTCCCTAGGTTTATATTCGCCCATCTGCTTTTTTCAGCACCCACTCATTTCAGGTGAAGCGATGCAGGCGCAATTGATCGCGCTCGATTGGGGGACCAGCTCCCTTCGTGCTTACAAACTCGGCCCCGCGGGCGTTGTGCTGGAACAGCGCTCTCAAGCCTGGGGCATCATGCATTTGCCCACAGAGCCCCGGGAAATAGCCGGTGTGCTATGCACTGACGGCTTTGAACTGGCGTTCGATAGCGCCTGTGGCGATTGGCTTGATGCCCAGCCCGGGCTGCCGGTAATCGCTTGCGGCATGGTCGGCAGCGCACAGGGTTGGAGCGAGGCGGCCTATCGCAGCACGCCCGTGGATGTCGCCAGTCTCGGCCAGGCATTGCATGGCATACGCAGCCTGCGTGGGGTGCAGGTGCATATCGTGCCGGGGGTGATCGAGCAAGTGGGTCTGCCCAATGTCATGCGTGGCGAAGAAACCCAAGTGCTCGGCGTACTGCAAGGGCTTGGGCCCCAGGTGTTGATCGGCCTGCCCGGCAGCCATTCCAAGTGGGTCGAGGTGGTGGAAGGCCGCATTACCCATTTCGATACCTTCATGACTGGCGAAGTGTTTGCGGTGTTGAGCAAGCACAGCATCCTGGGGCGTACCCAACAAGCGAGCGAGCAGTTCCAGGCCGAGGCGTTTGATCAAGGCGTGCGCGTGGCGCTGTCCAACGATGGCCAGCGTGGCGTGCTTTCAACCCTGTTCAGTGCCCGTACCCTTGGGCTCACTGCGCAGCTGGCGCCCGACCAGCAACCCGATTACCTGTCTGGCCTGCTCATCGGCCATGAGCTCGCCGGCTTGCCAGATTCGGCCAAACATCAGCCGATCATCCTGGTCGGCGCTGCTGCACTTTGCGCCCGCTATCAACGCGCCCTCGCCCTTTGCGGATTTGCCCACGTCAGCCTGGCGCAAGAAGCCACCGAGCGTGGCCTGTGGCAACTGGCGCAAGCCGCCGGGCTCATTCGACCTGTACTGGAGGCCTGACATGCTCAAGCAAGCACTCGCACAAAACGGTTTGATCGCCATCCTGCGCGGCCTACGCCCCGACGAAGCCCAGGCGGTCGGCCAAGTGCTGTACGACGCGGGTTTTCGCGTGATCGAAGTGCCGCTCAACTCGCCAGACCCTTACGCCAGCATTCGCACCCTGCGCGACAGCTTGCCCGCCGATTGCCTGATCGGTGCCGGCACGGTGTTGACGCCTGAGCAGGTCGAACAGGTCAAGGCGGCCGGAGGCCAGGTGATCGTCATGCCCCACAGCGATGCCAAGGTGCTGCGTGCCGCCAAAGCGGCGGGCCTGTACTTGTCGCCTGGGGTAGCCACGCCTACCGAAGCCTTTGCCGCACTGGCCGAAGGCGCCGATGTGTTGAAGCTGTTTCCGGCCGAGCAGATGGGCCCTTCAGTGATCAAGGCATGGCTGGCGGTATTGCCGGCGGGCACGTTGCTGCTGCCGGTGGGCGGCATTACCCCGGACAACATGCAGGTGTTTACCGACGCCGGCGCCAAGGGCTTCGGATTGGGTTCCGGGCTGTTCAAGCCGGGCATGACAGTGGATCAGGTTGCGAGCCGTGCCCAGGCTTATGTCGCCGCCTGGAAAGCCCTGAGCTGAGAGCATATTCCGCGCCCACAGGCGCTGCATCTATAAGAGAGACAAGAGATGAAAATCACCAAACTGACGACCTTTATCGTTCCGCCGCGCTGGTGCTTCCTCAAGGTCGAAACCGACCAGGGTGTGACCGGCTGGGGTGAGCCTGTGGTCGAGGGCCGCGCTCACACGGTGGCCGCCGCCGTCGAAGAACTGTCCGACTACCTGATCGGCAAAGACCCTCGCAATATCGAAGATATCTGGACCGTGCTCTATCGCGGCGGCTTCTACCGAGGCGGCGCGGTACACATGAGCGCCCTCGCCGGCATCGACCAGGCGTTGTGGGACATCAAGGGCAAGGCCCTCGGTGTGTCGGTCAGCGATCTGCTGGGCGGACAGGTGCGTGACAAAATCCGCGTGTATTCATGGATCGGCGGTGACCGCCCCGCCGACACTGCCCGTGCCGCCAAAGAGGCGGTGGCCCATGGCTTCACAGCCGTGAAAATGAATGGCACCGAAGAATTGCAGTTTGTCGACAGCTTCGAAAAAGTCGACCTGGCCCTGGCCAATGTCGCTGCTGTGCGCGATGCGGTCGGCCCTAACGTGGGTATTGGCGTCGACTTCCATGGCCGCGTGCACAAGCCGATGGCCAAGGTGCTGATGAAAGAGCTCGACCCGTACAAACTGATGTTCATTGAAGAGCCGGTGCTCAGCGAAAACTACGAGGCGCTGAAAGAACTGGCCCCGCTGACCAGTACGCCGATCGCCTTGGGTGAGCGCCTGTTCTCGCGCTGGGATTTCAAGCGGGTGCTCAGCGAAGGCTACGTCGACATCATCCAGCCGGACGCCTCCCACGCAGGTGGTATCACCGAAACCCGCAAGATCGCCAACATGGCCGAAGCCTACGACGTGGCCCTGGCCCTGCACTGTCCGCTAGGCCCGATTGCCTTGGCGGCATGCCTGCAACTGGATGCGGTTTGCTACAACGCGTTTATCCAGGAGCAGAGCCTGGGTATTCACTACAACGAAAGCAACGATCTGCTCGACTATGTGCGTGATCCAGGCGTATTCGACTATGACCAGGGCTTTGTGAAGATCCCCAACGGCCCAGGTCTGGGCATTGAGATCAACGAGGAGTATGTGGTTGAGCGCGCGGCCATCGGCCATCGCTGGCGCAATCCGATCTGGCGCCATGCCGATGGCAGTTTTGCCGAGTGGTGATTTCCACCTGATTGAAACGCGCTCAACAAATATAAAAAGAGGCACCCCCATGCACCCTGAATCCCTCACCGGGCAGGCTTCTTTAGTCACGCCTAGCAGAAAGCGCTTTTTCATCATGGTGCTGCTGTTCATCACCGTGGTCATCAACTACCTCGACCGTAGCAACCTGTCGATTGCCGCGCCCGCGCTGACCAGCGAGCTGGGGATCGATCCGGTGCAAGTCGGGCTGATTTTTTCTGCCTTCGGCTGGACCTACGCCGCCATGCAAATCCCGGGTGGCTGGCTGGTAGACCGGGTGCCGCCGCGCATTCTCTACACGGCCGCCCTGCTGCTGTGGTCGATTGCCACCGTGATGCTCGGTTTCGCCGCCAGCTTTATCGCGCTGTTCGTGCTGCGCATGGCCGTGGGCGCGTTGGAGGCGCCGGCCTATCCCATCAACAGCCGTGTGGTCACCACCTGGTTTCCCGAGCGCGAGCGCGCCACGGCTATCGGCGTCTATACCTCCGGGCAATTCGTCGGCCTGGCGTTCCTCACTCCGGTACTGGCGTGGCTGCAGCACCAGTACGGCTGGCACATGGTGTTTGTGGTGACCGGTGGCGTCGGCATCCTGTGGGCCGCGATCTGGTACGCGGTGTACCGCGAGCCCAAAGATTTCAAAGGCGCCAACGAAGCCGAAATCCAACTGATCCGCGACGGTGGCGGGCTGGTGGACATGCAGGCTAAAACCGTCAAGGCACCCTTCAGCTGGACCGACCTCGGCATCGTGCTGAGCAAACGCAAGCTGTGGGGCATCTACCTGGGCCAGTTTTGCCTGAACTCCACGCTGTGGTTCTTCCTGACCTGGTTCCCGACGTACCTGGTGAAATATCGCGGCATGGACTTTATCCAGTCTGGCTTGCTGGCCTCCTTGCCGTTCCTGGCCGCGTTTGTGGGCGTGCTGTGTTCTGGGGTGTTTTCCGATTGGCTGATTCGCCGTGGGGCATCGGTGGGCTTTGCGCGCAAGTTGCCGATCATCAGTGGGCTGCTGATTTCCACGGCGATCATCGGGGCCAACTATGTGGACTCGACGGGGTGGGTCATCGCGTTTCTGGCGGTGGCGTTTTTCGGCAATGGCCTGGCGTCGATCACCTGGTCGCTGGTGTCGACCTTGGCGCCTGCCCGTCTGTTGGGGCTGACCGGCGGGGTGTTCAACTTCATCGGCAACCTGGCGGCAATTGCCACGCCTATCGTGATTGGCTTTCTGGCCAGTGGCTCGTCATTTGCGCCGGCCATTACCTACATTGCGGTCCTGGCGCTGCTCGGCGCGCTTTCCTACATATTGCTGGTCGGCAAAGTCGAGCGGATCGAGCTGTAAAAAGGGCGACCTTCGGGTCGCCCTTTTTTCGTTCTACTGCACCGACATCTCGTTGCGAAATATATTGTGCGGGTCCCAGCGCTGCTTGGTACGGCGCAAGCGGCTTTCGATCATCAGATCGGGAAAGAAGATTTTGTACCACTGGGGGTTTTTGCCGTTGGCCGGATTACCGCCTGTGTAGGTCATGTCGAGGTCGGGGTAATTGATGTAGCAGCCTTCGAACGCATTGTTGAGCGGTACGCCTTGCGCATCGGCAAACGCATTGACGTACAGCCCTCGGATCCAGTCGGCATGGGCTTGATCCGCGGCCGCGCTGTCGTCGTGCCAGTAACACTGGGGTTGCCACTTGAGGAAGGACGAACGCTGGGCGGCCGACGACTCCTTGCGCACGGGCGCGCTGGCGGCGTTGATCTGGCCGCCGAAGGACTGAATCTGGATCAGGCTTTGTGTCAGGTGGTTGTCAGGGTCCGGCCAGGTCAGGGTAGTCCAGATGGCCTGTAGCACTTGGGGGCTGAACTCACCTTTCTGATAGGCCGATTTATAGCGCCCACGCTGATTGTCTCCCGAACCATTCAATGTTTGCTGGCACACCAGCCAGTCCAGGCGCCGCGCCGCAGCCTGGGCGGATGAGACTGAGTCGATGGGGCGCCCGCCGGCTGTGCCGGGCGGCAAATGGACCACATGAAACGGCACCAGCGACTCGGTGGCAGGTAAGCCGACGGCCGTGAGCATCTTGTCGACAAAATCATCGAAGGGCGCACGGTCGTTCAGCTCACCCTCCTTGTCCACATAATGGATACCCAAGGTGATATTGCCTGTGTGCTCGTGGCGCATTTCCAGTTTGGTCGCCAGGCCCCAGGTGTCCGGGTTGCTCTGATGACTGGCGAACCATCTCTGGTAAGCCACCAGCAGATTGTTAAGTGCATCCTGGGTCAGTGCTGACCAATCCCATTCCAACACCAGCCACAGTACTTCTTTGGGGGCCGGTGGCAGGTCCTTGAAGTAATAGCTGGTGATAATGCCGAATTGACCACCCCCCGCACCGCAGCACGCGGCGAACAGGTCCAATTCGTCCTGTTGGGTGCTGTCCCTGCTGACATGGCGCGGTTCTAGCCCTTTGCCTTGGCTGTCAGGCACCAGGATATCGACCCCGCTGAGCCAGTCACACACCAGTCCATACTTGCGCGACAGCAGCCCATAGCCGCCACCGCAAATGTGTCCGCCCAGGCCCACGCTATAGCATGAGCCGCCGGGCAAGGTTTTGTTGGCCAGCTTGTACAACGCGCCATAGGCGTCCCAGTTCTGGCCGCCGGCCTCCAGGCGAAAGCGGTAGCGAAAGGGCTGCGTGGGGCGCAGCTCGGAACCGATCTGGCCGCTGGCATCGTAGATCACTCGGTTCAGCGCGCTGATATCCAGGATCGACAGCACCTCATTCGGGCTGTCGGGCATCTTGTTGGCGACAAACCCTTCGTAGCAATGACCGCCGCTGCGTACGGTGATGCGTCCATTGGGCAGGGCCAATGCCTGGGCGGCGGCGTCCATGATGTCTTGCGGGCTGCGGCAAAGGTAAATCAGGTTGGCGCCATTGGGCGAAGACTGGCCCTGCACATTGCCCAAGGGCCAGCGCAGATTGAAACCCTTTTGCAGGGTTGAGTGACGACGGTCTGAAACGGTGACGAGATCAAATGCCATGATGTACTCCTAAGAGCCAAGAATGACTTCTGATGCGGCTAACTTAACGACCGAGGGGCAAGGACTGCGGGGCTTGCGAAGGTGGTTAGACGGCAAAGGGCACGAAGTGCATTAAAAAAGGAGGTGGGCGACATGCCCACCTCCTTTGAAGCCTAGCGTATAAGCTGCGGTCGTTGCGCCGTGCAACTTACTTGCGTGCGTTGCGCACACCTTCCGACAGCGCTGCGCACAGGGTCAGCACGCCATCAATGGCTTGCTGATCGTTCTTGGCCGTGGCGATGTGATCGATCAGCGCCGAACCCACTACCACCCCGTCCGCCAAGCGTGCGATGGCCGCTGCCTGGTCGGGTGTGCGGATACCAAAGCCGATGCTGATCGGCAGGTCGGTATGGCGGCGCAGGCGGGCCACGGCTTCTTCGACGTGTTCCAGGGTGGCGGCACCCGCCCCGGTGACACCGGCGACTGACACGTAATACACAAACCCGGAGCTGCCATTGAGCACAGTAGGCAGGCGCACGTCATCGGTAGTCGGCGTGGTCAGGCGGATAAAGTCGATACCTGCGGCCTGGGCCGGGTCGCACAGCTCGCCGTTATGCTCGGGGGGCATGTCCACCACGATCAGGCCGTCGACGCCAGCTGCCTTGGCATCGGCAATGAACTGCGACACGCCGTATTTGTGGATCGGGTTGAAATAGCCCATCAACACCAGCGGCGTGTCGTCGTTGTCCTGGCGGAACTCGCGAACCATCTGCAGGGTTTTCAACAGGTTCTGCTTGGCGCCCAGTGCGCGGATATTGGCCAGCTGGATGGCCGGGCCATCGGCCATCGGGTCGGTGAAGGGCATGCCCAGCTCGATCACATCGGCGCCGGCGGCCGGCAAGCCCTTGAGGATCGCCAGCGAGGTGTTATAGCCGGGGTCGCCAGCGGTGACGAAGGTCACCAGGGCGGCGCGATTTTGTTCTTTAAGTTGCGCAAAGCGGGTTTGCAGGCGGCTCATCAGTGTTTCTCCTGCTTGGACTGTTCCATATGGTGCATCACGGTCTGCATGTCTTTGTCGCCACGGCCCGAGAGGTTGACCACCATCAGGTGATCTTTGGGCAAGTTTGGCGCGCGCTTGAATACTTCAGCCAGGGCGTGGGCGCTTTCCAGTGCCGGAATGATCCCTTCCAGGCGGCAGCATTTGTGGAAGGCTTGCAGGGCCTCATCGTCAGTCACCGAGGTGTACTGGACGCGGCCGATGTCATGCAACCAGGCGTGTTCCGGGCCGATGCCGGGGTAGTCCAGGCCTGCGGAAATCGAGTGGGCGTCGATGATCTGACCGTCGTCGTCCTGCAGCAGGAAGGTGCGGTTGCCGTGCAGCACGCCCGGTACGCCGCCGTTGAGGCTGGCAGCGTGCTTGCCGGTTTCGATGCCATGGCCTGCGGCTTCAACACCGATGATCTCGACGCTGGTGTCATCCAGGAATGGGTGGAACAGGCCCATGGCGTTGGAACCGCCGCCGATGCACGCCACCAGGCTGTCCGGCAGGCGGCCTTCCTGGGCTTGCAACTGGGTGCGGGTCTCCTTGCCGATCACGGCCTGGAAGTCGCGCACCATCGCCGGGTATGGGTGTGGCCCGGCCACGGTACCGATCAGGTAGAAGGTGCTGTCGACATTGGTTACCCAGTCGCGCAGGGCTTCGTTCATGGCGTCTTTGAGGGTGCCGGTGCCGGCGACCACGGGGATGACCTCGGCGCCCAGCAGCTTCATGCGGAACACGTTGGCCTGCTGGCGCTCGATGTCGGTGGTGCCCATGTAGATCACGCATTGCAGGCCAAAGCGCGCTGCCACGGTTGCGGTGGCCACGCCGTGCATGCCGGCGCCGGTCTCGGCGATGATGCGTTTCTTGCCCATGCGCCGGGCCAGCAGGATCTGGCCGATGCAGTTGTTGATCTTGTGCGCGCCGGTGTGGTTGAGCTCTTCGCGCTTGAGGTAGATCTTGGCGCCGCCGCAGAACTCGGTCAGGCGTTCGGCAAAATACAGCGGGCTTGGGCGCCCGACATAATCGCGCTGAAAGTAGGCCAATTCTTCATTAAACGCCGGATCTACCTTCGCCGCTTCGTATTCACGGGCCAGGTCGAGAATCAACGGCATCAGGGTTTCAGCGACGTAGCGGCCGCCGAACGCACCAAACAGGCCGTTGGCGTCAGGGCCGTTGCGTAGATCGGTCTGGGACTGAGTCATGGGACGCTCCAGGAAAAATGTGTTTAAAGGCAATGACGGTCACTCTACTCGTGACGCTCTGACCTGAAAACCGATAAGATCGCCGCAACCTGTCAGGAAAACTCACAGATGAGCCGCGACCTTCCTCCCCTCAACGCCCTGCGCGCTTTTGAAGCCACCGCTCGCCTTAACAGCGTCAGCCAGGCTGCGGAGCTATTGCACGTGACCCATGGTGCGGTCAGCCGCCAGTTGAAAGTGCTGGAGGAGCACTTGGGCGTGAGCCTGTTCATCAAGGATGGGCGCGGCCTTAAACTCACAGATGCTGGCGTCAGGCTACGAGATGCCAGCAGCGAGGCTTTCGAGCGTTTGCGCGACGTGTGCGCCGAACTCACCCAACGCGGCGCTGACGCGCCCTTCGTTCTTGGTTGTTCAGGCAGTTTGCTGGCGCGTTGGTTTATCCCTCGGCTGGGGCGGTTGAATGCTGACTTGCCGGATTTACGCTTGCACCTGTCGGCAGGCGAAGGCGATCTGGACCCGCGCCGCCCGGGGCTGGATGCCTTGCTGGTATTCGCTGAGCCGCCGTGGCCGGCGGATATGCAGGTGTATGAGCTGGCCAGCGAGCGCATCGGCCCGGTCTTGAGCCCCCGCTTCGCCGGTTTTGAACAACTGCGTCAGGCCCCAGCGTCGGATCTGCTGGAGCAACCCTTGCTTCACACCACCTCACGTCCGCAAGCCTGGCCCAGTTGGGCACGGCAACACGGCCTAGAGCCCGGCGCGCTGAAACTCGGCCAGGGGTTTGAGCATTTGTATTATCTGCTGGAAGCGGCGGTTGCCGGCTTGGGAGTGGCAATTGCGCCAGAACCGCTGGTGGCAGAGGACCTGCGAGCGGGTCGCCTGGTGGCGCCTTGGGGGTTCAGTGAAACCCCGGCGCACCTGGCGTTGTGGCTACCCAAGCGCGCCGCAGACGGGCGCGCCGGGCAGTTGGCGCAATGGCTCAAGGCTGAGCTGTTGCGTCAACCGATGTAACCGGTCAATCAGTCACCGCGTTTGCACAGCAGATAAGCCGCCAGCAGGCCCAGCGCGCCAACGGCGACACCGGCGGTCGTCCAGGGGTGCTCTTGTGCGTAGTCACGAGTGGCAGCGCTGGTTTCGCGGATTTTGACTTTGCTTTCTTCGTAGGCGTCGCTGATCAGGTGGCGAGAGTGCTTGAGGGCGTTCTCGGCATTGCTTTTCAAGGCCTTCAGCGTTTTGCGCGACTCATCGGACGCGTCGTCCTTGAGGCTCTCCAGCGATTTGAGCAGGCTCGAAATCTCGGCTTCCATGCTTTCCAGCGACGCTTTGCGTAAAGAAGTGTTGGCCATGTGGACATCTCCTGAAGTGATTGAGTGGCGTGTGTAGATACCGACTGCGCCGGTTCCAGAAAGTGCAGTAATTCTGAACTTTCGCCTCCCAACGGTCGCCTGAAGCAGTACGCACATTCGCTGCTAGTCTTGATTGACGACCTAAAGGAGAAACGCCATGAGTGATCATCACACGTACAAGAAAGTCGAACTGGTAGGCTCTTCCACCACCAGTATCGAAGACGCGATCAACAATGCCCTGGCTGAAGCCAACAAAAGCATCAAGCATCTGGAGTGGTTTGAGGTGACCGAAACCCGTGGTCACATCAAAGATGGCAAGGCTGCGCACTTCCAGGTCACGCTCAAAGTGGGATTCCGCATTGCCAGTAGTTGATCGGCAGAGTTGAACTTTGCCCGCTGGCCGATTGCCATAACCTGCGCTACAAACAACGGGTGCCGACGCGATGAGCGTCGGCACGCTCTTTTTGATCAGCGCAAGGAAAGTAACGGATGAAGAAGTTTCTGTTAGCGGTAGGGTTGTTGAGCATTGCGGGTACCGCTATGGCGGCGGGCAAGCCTTGTGAAGAGCTGAAAAGCGAAATCGCAGCGAAAATCGACGCCAACGGCGCTTCGGGGTATTCGCTGGAAGTGGTGGACAAAGGTGCTACGCCAAGTGACCACACGGTAGTTGGCACCTGCGAAGGTGGCACCAAGGAAATTGCCTACAAGCGCGGCTAACCCCGTGCTGTATAAGCGACGCACCTGTGGCGAGGGAGCTTGCTCCCGCTGGGCTGCGTAGCGGCCCCAAAAAAATGGGAGCGCTGCGCACTCCAGCGGGAGCAAGCTCCCTCGCCACAGGTCTATCGTTTTACCATTCAGCCCTTCATCACTTGTGCAAGCAGCTCGTAGGAATGAATCCGGTCTGCGTGCTCATACAGGTCACTGGTAAAAATCAGCTCATCGGCACCGGTCTGCTCGATCAACACCTCCAACTTGCCGCGAATCTTCGCCGGGCTGCCCACCATGGCCAAGCCGAGGAAGCTACCGACCGCATCTTTTTCATGGGGCAACCACAGGCCGTCCATGGTTTTTACTGGAGGGCGCTGCACCAGGCTCTGGCCGCGCATCAACGCGAGGATGCGCTGGTACACCGAGGTGGCCAGGTAGTCGGCCTGCTCATCGGTGTCGGCCGCCACCAGCGGAATGCCGAGCATCACGTAGGGCTTGTCCAGTACGGCTGAAGGCTTGAAGTGATTGCGATACACGCGAATTGCCTCATGCATCAAGCGCGGTGCGAAATGGGAGGCGAAGGCGTAAGGCAAGCCACGCTCACCGGCCAATTGTGCGCTGAACAGGCTTGAACCCAGCAGCCACACCGGCACATTGGTGCCGGTGCCCGGTACCGCGATAACCCGTTGGTCGGGCGTACGCGGGCCGAGGTAGGCCATCAGCTCGGCCACATCTTCGGGGAAGTCATCGGCACTGCCGGAGCGTTCACGGCGCAGGGCGCGGGCGGTCATCTGGTCGGAACCGGGCGCGCGCCCCAGGCCCAGGTCAATACGACCGGGGTAGAGGCTTTCCAGCGTACCGAACTGCTCGGCGATCACCAGTGGCGCGTGGTTTGGCAACATCACCCCGCCAGACCCCACGCGAATGGTCGAGGTGCCGCCTGCCAGGTAACCGAGCAGTACCGAGGTGGCCGAACTGGCGATGCCGTCCATATTGTGGTGCTCAGCTACCCAGAAACGGTGGTAGCCGAACTTCTCCACATGCTGGGCCAGGTCCAGGGAATTGCGCAGCGACTGCGCCGGGCTGCCGTTGGCGCGTACGGGCACCAGGTCGAGGGTCGAGAACTTTACGTCGGACAGCGATTTCATAAGCCTGCTTCTCCAATGGGGGCGCAGGCTTTCTAGACGAACCAAAACCTGCCGCTTCATGTGCATGCTCTATGCAATGAGGGCATATACCCGAGATTCAATAGGTAGCTCTGAAATTTCCTACTGGATTGCTAGGTTTCTCTTACGAATGAACTTTGTTTTGACGTCTATCCTCAGAACCCTTACCGACGCAAAACCACCGTTCGAGGAGAAAGCTATGAGTATCGTTAAAAAGGCATCCGCGCATTGGGAAGGCGACCTGAAGACTGGCCTGGGCTCCATTTCCACCGAAACCGGCGTGCTGCGCGAAGCGCCCTACGGCTTCAAGGCCCGTTTCGAGGGCGGCAAGGGTACCAACCCTGAAGAATTGATCGGCGCGGCTCACGCCGGCTGTTTCTCCATGGCGTTTTCCATGATTCTTGGCGACGCCGGGCTCAAGGCTGACAGCATCGACACCCAGGCCGAAGTGACTCTGGACCAGGTCGAGGGCGGCTTTGCGATTACAGCAGTGCATCTGATCCTGAAAGCCAAAATCCCAGGCGCGAGCCAGGCGCAGTTCGATGAACTGAGCAAAAAGGCCAAGGAAGGGTGCCCGGTGTCCAAGGTGCTGAATGCGACCATCACCTTGGATGCCACGCTGGTCAACTGACACAGCAGTCATCTTATGTGGGAGCGGGCTTGCTCGCGAATGCGGTGGATCAGCCGATATCTTCGGTGACTGATACTCCGTATTCGCGAGCGAGCCCGCTCCCACATTTTTAGTCCTGCGTAAAATCAGAACTCGTGTTTGTAAAATGTGGTCGAATAGCCCATGCAGCCTAGGCGCACACTCGTGCGCAGCGCATTCAGGGAGCTCCACACATGAAACGTTTTGCCTTGGCAATCATCTGCGGTGTATTGGCCACTTCGGCCGTGGCCGCGCCAAAAGATTGTGAAGAGCTCAGGAAAGAAATCGAAGTGAAGATCCAGGCCAAGGCGATTCCGTCCTACACCCTGGAAATCATCACCGCCGAAGAAGCCAAGAACCATGACGAAGCCATGATTGTCGGCTCATGCGAAAACGGCACCAAGCGCATCATCTATCAAAAGAACAACGACTGACTCAGATGCAGTTCACGCTGCGCTCTTGGGCCAATAGTTGGCGGGTTGAGTCGTACAGCCGGATGTTGGGCGTGAACGCCAGTGAGCGCCCTTCCAGCACATAGCGCTGGCCGGCCTGAAAGTGGTCGTACTGCAGCGTCATGAAGCAGGTGCGATACATCATCTGGCTGAGGCCACCCAGGCCGCCGCCAGCGGGCACTTCAAAGTCAAAGCGCACCATCAGCTCGTGAGGGCCGGGAGGCATTTGAAAAAAGCGCCCGTCGTCGAGGTTTTTCCCGTCCAGGCGCTGAGCCATTACCAACTTGGAACCCGGGGTGGGCGTGGTGAAATCGACCCAGGCCTGCTGCGGGTCCACGGGGGGGATGGGGGTCGAGGCGCAAGCGCTGAGGAATACAGCGGCGACGGGAAGCAAGAGCGGGCGCATGGCAAGTACTCAACACGAGAAGAGGCTTGAGTATAAACACGCCACGCCGTGGAAAAATCCCCGGCAAGCGCGATAGTCTGGCGAACCCATCACCCAGGAGCAGTCAGTGCATGATCAGGCGTTTTCTTCCAGGACTGATGGTTTTGCTGCTCAGCGGCTGCTCCAGTGTCAGTTATTACAGCCAGTTGGCGAGTGGCCAGTGGCACCTGTTGCGGGCACGGGAGCCGGTTGCCGAGGTCATCGCCGACCCTGCTCGCCCGCCACTGCTGCGCGAGCATCTGGCTCAATCGCAGAAAGCTCGAACCTTTGCCAGTGAACACCTGCATCTGCCGGACAATCAAAGTTACCGGCTTTATGCCGATATTGGCCGACCCTATGTGGTCTGGAATGTCTTCGCCACGCAGGAATTTTCTCTGTCACCCCAGAACCATTGCTTTCCCATCGCCGGTTGCGTCGCCTATCGCGGCTACTACAACCAAGGTGCGGCCCGGGGCGAGGCGGCGCTGTTGCGGCAACGGGGCATGGATGTGTCGATCGGCGGCGTGGAGGCCTATTCCACCCTGGGCTGGTTCAACGACCCGATCATGAGTTCGATGATGAGCTGGGGCGATGAGCGCCTTGCCACGCTGATTTTCCATGAGCTGGCCCACCAGCGCTTCTACGTGAAGGATGACACCGAGTTCAACGAGTCCTATGCCAGTTTTGTCGAGCAGGAGGGCACGCGCCAATGGCGTGCGGCGCGGGGCTTGGCGCCTGTCAGCGATGCGGCGTTGAAGCAACGCGATCAATTTATCCGGCTGATTCTCGATACCCGCAAACGTCTGGAGGCGTTGTACGCGCAGCCGTTGGTAGCGGACGCGATGCGCCGGGCCAAAGCGGCGCAATTCGAGCAGTTGCGCAGTGAATACCGGCACCTGCGTGATAGCCAATGGGGTGGAGACAAGCGTTATGACGCCTGGATTAACCAGCCGATGAATAACGCGCGGCTTTTGCCGTTTGGGTTGTATGACCAATGGGTGCCGGCGTTTGCGGCGTTGTTTGCGCGGGAAGGCGGGGATTGGGTTAGGTTTTATGCGACGGTGGAGCGGTTGGGTGGGTTGCCGGTGGAGCAGCGTAAAGCGGCGTTGAGGCAGTTGGAGAAGGTTGGCCGTTAGGCCTCTTCGCAGGCAAGCCAGCTCCCACAGTTGACCGCATCCTCATGTTGAAAATCGGTCAACTGTGGGAGCTGGCTTGCCTGCGAAAGCGGTCTCAAGGACGCTGCAAAAACGCCTGATGCATCTGGTCCAACGTCTCGAAATGCCAGGTCGGTGCCTCGGCACTCAGCTCTTCAAAACTACCAAACCCATACCCCACGGCGGCCGAATCCAGCCCATTACTGCGTGCGCCGATCAGGTCATGCTTGCGATCACCGATCATCAAGGTGGTGGCCGGGTCCAGCCGTTCCTCACGCATCAAATGCGCGATCAACTCGACCTTGTTGGTACGCGTGCCGTCCAGTTCGCTGCCGTAGATCACCTTGAAGTACTTGGCAAAGTCGAAATGCCGCGCAATCTCGCGGGCAAATTCCCACGGTTTGGAGGTGGCGATGTACAGCTGGCGCCCTTGGCTGTTCAGTTCTTCCAATAACGGCATGACGCCGTCGAACACGCGGTTTTCGTACAGGCCGGTGACCTTGAAGCGCTCACGGTAGAAATTCACCGCCTCCCATGCCTTGGCCTCGTCGAAGGCGTAAAACTGCATGAACGCCTGCAGCAAGGGCGGGCCGATGAAGTGTTCGAGTTTGGTCAGGTCGGGCTCATCAATGCCCAGTTTGGCCAAGGCGTACTGGATCGAACGGGTAATGCCCTCGCGTGGGTCGGTGAGGGTGCCGTCCAGGTCGAACAGGACGGTGGGGTGATGCAGGGTCATTGATCGAATCCTTCAGCCAGGTGCAGGTCTTTGAGCTTCACGTAGTTCGCAGCGCTGTAGGTGAAAAAGGCGCGTTCTTTGTCAGTCAATGCGCGAACCTGTTTGACCGGGCTGCCCACATACAAAAAACCACTGTCGAGTTTCTTGCCTGGCGGCACCAGGCTGCCGGCGCCGATGATCACGTCGTCTTCGACCACGGCGCCATCCATCACGATACTGCCCATGCCGATCAGGATGCGGTTACCCACGGTGCAGCCATGCAGCATGACTTTGTGGGCGATGGTCACATCGTCGCCGATCAGCAACGGGAAACCCTCAGGATTGAACGGCCCCGCATGGGTAATGTGCAGCACGCAGCCGTCTTGCACGCTGGTGCGCGCACCGATGCGGATGCGATGCATGTCGCCGCGGATCACTGTCAGCGGCCAAACCGAGCTGTCAGTGCCGATTTCGACATCGCCGATCACCACCGCCGAAATATCGACAAACGCCCCGGCGCCGAGGGTTGGCGTGTGGTTCTGATAGGTGCGAAGGGTCACGATAGCCTCTCTCTCTTCTGCTGATAGCTGCGGTGGGTGTTGATTGTAATTAAGATGGCCCCATCTTTGTTCTACATGTTTCTTCAGCCAAGGTGCCCACCGTGAGCGCGAACAACCCTCTTTTGCAGTCCTACGACCTGCCGCCGTTCTCGGCGATCCGTGCCGAGCACGTGCAGCCGGCCATCGAACAGATCCTCGCCGACAACCGCGTGGCGATCGCAGAGATCCTGCAAAACCAGGGTAAAACCCCGACGTGGGCCGGCCTGGTCCTGGCCATGGATGAGCTCAATGATCGCCTCGGCGCCGCCTGGAGCCCGGTCAGCCACCTCAATGCCGTGTGCAACAGCGCCGAACTGCGCGAAGCCTACGAGGCGTGCCTGCCGGCATTGAGCGCCTACTCCACCGAAATGGGCCAGAACCGTGAGCTGTTTCAGGCCTTCGAAGCCCTGGCCAACAGCCCGGAAGCTGCCGGTTTCGATGTGGCGCAAAAAACCATTCTGGAACACTCCCTGCGTGACTTCCGCCTGTCTGGTATTGATTTGCCGCCGGAGCAGCAAAAACGCTACGCCGAGGTGCAGAGCAAGCTGTCCGAGTTGGGCAGCAAATTCTCCAACCAGTTGCTGGACGCCACCCAGGCCTGGACCAAGCACGTCACTGATGAGGCGACACTTGCCGGCCTGACCGATTCGGCCAAGGCGCAAATGGCTGCCGCCGCCCAGGCCAAGGGCCTCGACGGCTGGCTGATCACGTTGGAATTCCCCAGCTACTACGCCGTCATGACCTACGCCCAGGACCGTGCCCTGCGTGAAGAGGTGTACGCCGCCTACTGCACCCGTGCGTCGGACCAGGGCCCTAATGCCGGTCAGAACGATAACGGCCCGGTGATGGAGCAGATCCTCGACCTGCGTCAGGAACTGGCCCAATTGTTGGGTTATGCGTCGTTCTCCGAGCTGAGCCTGGCCACCAAGATGGCCGAATCCAGCGACCAGGTGCTGAGCTTCCTGCGCGACCTGGCCAAGCGCAGCAAGCCGTTCGCCGCCCAGGACCTGCAGCAACTCAAGGCCTACGCCGCCGAGCAAGGCTGCGCTGATCTGCAGAGCTGGGACAGCGGTTTCTACGGCGAAAAACTGCGTGAGCAGCGCTACAGCGTGTCCCAGGAAGCGCTGCGCGCCTACTTCCCCATCGACAAAGTGCTGGGCGGCCTGTTTGCCATTGTGCAGCGCCTGTACGGCATCGAGATCGCTGAGCTTAAAGGCTTCGACACCTGGCACCCGGATGTGCGCTTATTCGAGATCAAGGAGAACGGCGAGCACGTCGGACGCTTCTTCTTCGACCTGTATGCCCGCGCCAACAAGCGTGGCGGTGCCTGGATGGACGGTGCCCGTGACCGCCGCCGTACACTTGATGGCGTGCTGCAAAGCCCCGTGGCCAACCTGGTGTGCAACTTCACCCCGGCCGACAGTGGCAAGCCTGCCCTGCTGACCCACGATGAAGTCACCACCCTGTTCCACGAATTCGGCCACGGCCTGCATCACCTGCTCACCCGCGTGGAGTACGCCGGCGTATCCGGTATCAACGGTGTGGCGTGGGACGCGGTGGAACTGCCGAGCCAATTCATGGAGAACTGGTGCTGGGAGCCTGAAGGCCTGGCGCTGATCTCCGGCCACTACGAAACCGGCGAGCCCCTGCCCCAGGACCTGCTGGAAAAAATGCTCGCGGCGAAAAACTTCCAGTCCGGCCTGATGATGGTGCGTCAGCTGGAGTTCTCGCTGTTCGACTTTGAACTGCACGCCACCCATGGCGATGGTCGCAGCGTGGCCCAGGTACTTGAAGGCGTGCGCGATGAAGTCTCAGTCATGCGCCCACCGGCCTACAACCGCTTCCCCAACAGCTTCGCTCACATCTTCGCCGGCGGTTATGCGGCGGGTTACTACAGCTACAAATGGGCGGAAGTGCTGTCGGCGGACGCGTTCTCCAAGTTTGAGGAAGACGGCGTGCTCAACGCCCAGACCGGGCGTGCCTTCCGTGAAGCCATCCTGGCCCGTGGCGGCTCCCAGGCGCCGATGGTGCTGTTCGTCGATTTCCGCGGACGCGCGCCGTCGATTGACGCACTCTTGCGCCACAGCGGCTTGAGTGAGGACGCGGCAGCATGAGTGAAGGGCCTGTGATTACCAAAAAGCAATTTATCGCCGGGGCGGTCTGCCCGGCGTGCAGCGAGCCGGACAAGTTGAAGATGTGGACCGAAGACAGCGTGCCGCACCGCGAATGCGTGGCCTGCGGGTATACCGATACGCTGAATGATCAAGGCCTGTCGGTGCCCAAGGAATTGGGCACTAGGGTCAATACCACCGCGTTGAAAGCGCCGGCCGATCCTAAGGTGCAGGCAGTGCAGTTCTTCCCGAACCCGAAGCTGAAAAAAGACTAAGCCGGCACTCACTGTAGGAGCGAGCTTGCTCGCGAAGAACGTCAACGATAACGTGCGTTTCCTGGATAAACAGCGGCGCTATTGAGTTTTTCGCGAGCAAGCTCGCTCCTACAATTTTTTTTCTTCCTTACCCGTTGTGGTGATCCAGCCTTTCATTGAGCACAACGCAAAGGCGCTGGTGCTGCAATCCCCATTCGCCAAAGCTGTGCGCAACTTGTCGACATCGGCTTTCATCATGTAGCGAACGCCATCCTTGAAACCATTGCTGCTGCCAAAGCCGCCCAAGGTCATTTCGTTCAGCGCGTCCTCCTTGCTCCACCCTTGAACCACCACCCGATACATCGCTGCCATCAGGCCGGTGCGGTCGGCGCCGTGCTTGCAATGCATCAACACCGGGCCATCGGCCTCTGCTGCCTGAATCGCTCTGATTGCCGCCAGCACGTCGGCATCGTCGACGTGGTTGGTTCGATAGCTCAACTGCACCTGTTTGATATCAGAGGACTGGAGCCACTGCGTATCAGATTCTGGCAAGAAGTTGATGACCGTAACGATCTTGAGTTTTTGCAATAACGGCAGCGCATGTCCATCCGGCAATGCGCTGCGATAGAGCGTGGGTGTCATCTGGTGCAGGTTGTATTGGTTACCCACCGGCTGGGCCCACTCCGGCGAGCGGATCGACGCAGCCTCATCGGCTTGTACGGTGCTGAACAGGCTCGTGAGCGCCAGGCCGAGAACGAGGAGTAAGCGTGTGTTGAACATGAACGTTGTGACCGAGCTAGGAAATGGCTGATGGGCCGCAGATTCACTCAACGCGGGTCAATACGGCGTGAGGTCCGTGTCAAAGAATCGTGATGCCTGGGATCTGATCCGGTGTTTTTGTCACCGAATCGACGCCTCTGAATTCTTAGCCTGCTATCATTTGTAACTAATGTTTGCCATTGTGCTGTGTCTGCTTGGATCCAATTAGCGGCAAAGCCTTCACGCTGCTCCCAGAAGCGGCGGATAAACCCGTGACCACATGATGAGGTGTACCTATGTCTGATCAAGATCAAGACAACCCCCGGCGTGACTTTTTACGCAAATCCTTGACCTTGATCCCGGTGGTCACGGTTGCCAGCAGCGGCCTTGGCGGTTCGATGTTGATGGCCACGCCGGAACCGGCCCAGGCCGAGCCGGCCAAACCCGCGGTCAGCGACAAAGCCTACGAGCCAAGTTATTTCACGGCCGAGGAATGGGCGTTTATCAACGCCGCCGTCGAGCGCTTGATTCCCGCTGACGCCCAAGGCCCAGGTGCCTTGGAAGCTGGCGCGCCGGAATACATCGACCGCCAGATGAACACCCCTTACGCCAGTGGCGCCCTGTGGTTCATGCAAGGCCCGTTCAACGCTGATGCGGCGCCGGAGATGGGCTGGCAAAGTAAATTGGTACCCAAGGAGATCTATCGCCTCGGCATTGCTGCTACGGATGCGTGGTCGAAAGCGTTCAACGGTAAGGCTTTTGCTGCGCAAGACAGCGCTACCCGAGACGATATGCTGCGACGCCTGGAGGCTGGCGGCAGTGAAGTCGCTGCGCACTTCGACGCGGTGCCGCCCAAGATGTTCTTCAACCTTTTGCTGCAAAACACCAAGGAAGGCTTCTTCTGCGACCCTATCCACGGCGGTAATAAAGGCATGGTCGGCTGGACCATGATCGGCTTCCCCGGCGCCCGCGCCGATTTCATGGATTGGGTGGAACGCAACGAGCAATACCCCTTCCCGGCTGTTTCCATTCGCGGCGAGAGGGCGTAAACGTGGCGACCATCATGAAGAAAGTGGATGCTGTGATTGTGGGCTTCGGCTGGACGGGCGCGATCATGGCCAAAGAGCTGACAGAAGCGGGCCTCAACGTTGTAGCGCTGGAGCGCGGCCCGATGCAGGACACTTATCCAGACGGCAACTATCCCCAGGTCATCGACGAATTGACCTACAGCGTGCGTAAGAAGCTGTTCCAGGACATCTCCAAAGAAACGGTGACCATTCGCCACAGCGTGAATGACGTCGCCCTGCCCAATCGTCAGTTGGGCGCGTTCTTGCCGGGCAATGGCGTTGGTGGTGCGGGGCTGCACTGGTCGGGCGTGCATTTTCGCGTTGATCCAATTGAGCTGCGCATGCGCAGCCATTACGAAGAGCGCTACGGGAAGAACTTCATTCCCAAGGACATGACCATCCAGGACTTCGGCGTCAGCTATGAAGAGCTGGAGCCGTTTTTCGATTATGCGGAAAAAGTCTTTGGCACCTCCGGGCAAGCCTGGACGGTCAAGGGCCAACTGGTCGGCGAAGGCCGTGGCGGCAACCCCTACGCGCCGGATCGCTCCAACCCGTTCCCGCTGGAGGCGCAGAAAAATACTGTCTCCGCCCAGCTGTTTCAGAAAGCGGCGACCGACGTAGGTTACAAACCTTACAACCTGCCTTCGGCCAATACGTCGGGGCCGTACACCAACCCCTACGGTGCGCAGATGGGCCCGTGCAACTTCTGCGGGTTTTGCAGTGGCTACGTTTGCTACATGTACTCCAAGGCTTCGCCGAACGTGAACATCCTGCCGGCCTTGCGCCAGGTGCCCAACTTCGAGCTGCGGCCCAATTCCCACGTGCTCAAGGTCAACCTCGACAGCACCAAGAAGAAAGCCACCGGCGTGACCTACATCGACGCCCAGGGCCGCGAGTGTGAACAACCGGCTGACCTGGTGATTCTTGGCGCCTTCCAGTTCCATAACGTGCGCCTGATGCTGCTGTCCGGCATCGGCAAACCCTACGACCCGATTACCAACGAGGGTGTGGTAGGCCGCAACTTCGCCTACCAGAACATGGGCACCATCAAGGCGTTCTTCGACAAGGACACCCACACCAACAACTTTATCGGCGCGGGCGGCAATGGCGTGGCCATCGACGACTTCAACGCCGACAACTTTGACCATGGCCCCCACGGCTTCGTGGGTGGTTCGCCGATGTGGGTCAACCAGGCGGGCAGCCGGCCGATTGCCGGTACGTCCAACCCGCCGGGTACGCCAGCCTGGGGCAGTGCCTGGAAGCGCGCCACCGCCGATTATTACACCCATCAGGTCTCAATGGATTCTCACGGTGCCCATCAATCCTACCGGAGCAACTACCTGGATCTGGACCCGGTTTATCGCGATGCCTACGGCCTGCCGCTGCTGCGCATGACCTTCGACTGGCAAGAAAACGATATCAAGATGAACCGCTTCATGATGGAAAAAATGGGCAAAGTGGCCCAGGCCATGAACCCCAAGGCCATCGCCGTGCTGGGTAAAAAGGTTGGTGAGCATTTCAATACCGCCTCCTACCAGACCACCCACCTCAACGGCGGCGCGATCATGGGCACCGACCCGAAAACCAGTGCGTTGAACCGCTACTTGCAGAGCTGGGATGTGCACAACGTCTTTGTCCCTGGTGCTTCCGCTTTCCCACAAGGCTTGGGCTACAACCCGACCGGCCTGGTGGCAGCGTTGACCTATTGGTCGGCACGAGCGATTCGCGAGCAGTACCTCAAAAACCCCGGCCCGCTGGTTCAGGCATAAGGAGCGATGACCATGAAAGCACTCGTTATCGCCTCCTTGGCGCTGTTCAGCAGTTGCTCGATCAGCGCCGCCGAAACCGATCTGATCAAGCAGGGTGAATACCTGGCGCGCGCCGGCGACTGTGTTGCCTGCCATACCGCCAAGGGTGGCAAGCCCTTCGCTGGCGGCCTGCCAATGGAAACGCCTATTGGCGTGATCTACTCCACCAACATCACCCCGGACAAGACCGGCCTGGGCGACTACAGCTTCGAGGATTTCGACAAGGCCGTGCGCCATGGTGTCGCCAAGAACGGTAGTACGCTTTACCCGGCGATGCCCTACCCGTCTTATGCACGTGTCAGCGACAGCGATATGCAAGCGCTGTATGCGTACTTTATGAAGGGGGTCGAACCGGTTGCCCAGGAAAACAAGGACAGCGATATTCCCTGGCCCTTGAGCATGCGCTGGCCGTTGGCGGCCTGGCGCTGGATGTTTGCCCCGGCAGTCGAGGCGCAGCAGCCGCAAGCCGCTGCCGACCCGGTGATCGATCGCGGTGCCTACCTGGTGGAAGGTCTCGGACATTGCGGCGCCTGCCATACGCCGCGTGCCCTGACCATGCAGGAAAAAGCCCTGAGTGCCACGGACGGCAGCGCCTTCCTCTCTGGCAGTGCGCCGTTGGAAGGCTGGATTGCCAAAAGCCTGCGCGGCGACCACAAGGACGGCCTCGGCAGCTGGAGCGAAGAGCAGCTGGTGCAGTTCCTAAAGACCGGTCGCAGTGACCGCAGTGCGGTGTTCGGCGGTATGAGCGATGTTGTCGTCCATAGCATGCAGTACATGTCGGAAGATGACCTGACCGCTATCGCGCGATACCTCAAGAGCCTGCCGGCAGTCGATCCGAAGGACCAGCCGCACCAGTACGACAAGCAGGTAGCCGAAGCGCTCTGGAAAGGTGATGACAGCAAGCCGGGCGCCTCGGTGTATATCGACAACTGCGCGGCCTGCCACCGTACCGACGGCCATGGCTATACGCGGGTATTCCCGGCGCTGGCTGGCAACCCGGTGTTGCAGACGGCAGATGCCACGTCGTTGATCAACATTGTGTTGAACGGCGGCACCTTGCCGGCCACCCATGCGGCGCCATCAACCTTCACCATGCCGGCATTCGCCTGGCGCCTGTCGGACCAGGAAGTGGCGGATGTGGTCAGTTTTATCCGTGGCAGCTGGGGCAACCAGGGCGCGCCGGTCAAGGCGAGCGATGTGGCGGGCCTGCGCAAAAGCGATCTGCACACCACCTCGGGCGATGACCTGGGGCAGGTGACGCAAAAGCACTGATAAGTTCGCTGGCCGCCCAACGGCACTGGTCAGAAACTTCGCGCCTCGATACTGTATATAAAAACAGTATCGAGGCGTTTTCATGTCTACTGCGCTGCCGCCCCGTGGCCGGGGTACGGCCACCAATCTGCATAATCGCTTTGCACCCACCGTCAGCGTGGCCGAGGACGACGGTTGGTACCAGGAAGTGCCGCCGACCCAAGGCACCGAAGTGCGTATCGAAACGGCCAAGACCATCATCACCCGCAACAACTCGCCGGACTTGCCGTTTGATCGGTCGATCAACCCGTATCGTGGTTGTGAACATGGTTGCATCTACTGCTATGCGCGGCCCAGCCATGCCTATTGGGACATGTCGCCCGGGCTGGACTTTGAAACCAGATTGATTGCCAAGAGCAATGCGGCCGATGTGCTGGAACAGCAGCTGTCCAAGCCGGGCTACGTGTGTGCGCCGATCAACCTGGGCTCCAATACCGATCCGTACCAGCCAATCGAGCGCGAATACCGGATCACCCGGCAAACCCTTGAAGTACTGCTGCGCTACCGCCACCCAGTGACGATCATCACCAAGGGCTCGCTGATCCTGCGCGACCTCGACCTGCTGACCGAGTTGGCCCGCCAGCGGCTGGTGGCGGTGATGATCAGCCTCACCAGCCTGGACGACGAGCTCAAGCGCATCCTGGAACCGCGCACGGCGGCCCCCAAGGCACGGCTGCGGGCGATTCGGGTAATGCGTGACGCAGGCATCCCGGTGGGCGTGCTTTGTTCGCCAATGATCCCGATGATCAACGACAGCGAGCTGGAGAGCCTGCTTACCGAAGCTCACGCGGCCGGCGCACAAAGCGCGGCGTATATGATGCTGCGCCTGCCGTTGGAGGTGGCGCCGTTGTTCGAGGAGTGGCTGGCGGCCCATTACCCCCAGCGAGCAACCCATGTGATGAGCCTGGTGCGTCAAGTACGCGGGGGTGAGGTGTATGACAGCCGGTTTGGCGTGCGTATGCGCGGTGAAGGGCCGTTTGCCGATTTGCTGGCGCAGCGTTTCAGCAAGGCGATCAAGCGTCTGGGGCTGAATCGGCGGGAAGGGTTCAACCTTGATTGCACGGCGTTTTGCCCACCGGGCAGGCAGATGGCTTTGTTGTAGACTGAGGGAGAGACGTGCACCTTTGCTGTAGGAATAGTCGCGTTTTGACATCACTGAAACCCGCGTTCTAGAGCGGTTCATTCAGTTTGAGTTAAGTTTCGACGGTTACCTTGTTCAGCGAGTGACTGATGAGTCGGCGGCCTGGGCGGTGCTTGTTTTACAACTATTTCACCGCCATGGCGTCGAACTGACCTGAACCCTCCCCTGCATTGATCAAGAGGATGAATCATGAGTGACAAGGATAAACAGCCGTTGGCTGCGTCGGCTTCAGCCCCTCAGGTGGCGGAATCCGCCGATGCAGCGCTGCAGCATATCGTTGACGGCTTTTTGCATTTCCATCACGACGTCTTCCCCCAGCAGGAAGAACTCTTCAAGAAACTCGCCACCGCCCAGAGCCCACGGGCGATGTTCATCACCTGCGCCGACTCGCGCATCGTGCCCGAGCTGATCACCCAGAGCTCCCCAGGCGACCTGTTCGTGACCCGTAACGTCGGTAACGTGGTGCCGCCCTACGGCCAGATGAACGGCGGTGTTTCCACGGCTATCGAATACGCTGTGCTCGCCCTTGGCGTACAGCACATCATCGTGTGCGGGCATTCGGACTGCGGCGCCATGCGTGCCGTGCTCAACCCCGACAGTCTGGAAAAGATGCCGACGGTCAAGGCCTGGTTGCGTCACGCCGAGGTCGCCAAGACCATGGTCCATGACAACTGCGACTGCGCCAACGAAGGCGAGAGCATGGCGGTGCTGACCGAAGAAAACGTCATCGCCCAACTGCAACATTTGCGTACCCACCCTTCCGTGGCTTCGCGCATGGCCAATGGTCATTTGTTTATCCATGGTTGGATCTACAACATCGAGACCAGCGAAATTCGGGCCTACGATGCGGACAAAGCGGCGTTCCGACCGCTGAACGGCACCGAGCCGATCCCTTCAGCGACGCCTAAAGCGCGCTTCTAAAACACTTCCCTGCCGGGTAATGCGGTGGCTGCCATGGATGCAGCCAGGCTTTACCGCGCCCGGCGAATGCCTCGGGAGAGTCATCATGCGTGCTGCTCAATTGAAAGCTGTATTGCCACGGGAGCTGCTCGCCTCGGTGGTTGTTTTTCTGGTCGCCTTGCCACTGTGCATGGGCATCGCGATTGCGTCCGGCATGCCGCCGGCCAAGGGCCTGATCACTGGCATCATCGGCGGCCTGGTGGTGGGCTGGTTGGCCGGCTCGCCGCTGCAAGTCAGCGGCCCGGCGGCGGGTCTGGCGGTGCTGGTGTTCGAGCTGGTGCGCCAGCACGGCATGCTGATGCTGGGGCCGATCCTGTTGCTGGCCGGTTTCCTGCAATTGGTTGCCGGGCGTTTGCGCCTGGGCTGCTGGTTTCGCGTCACCGCGCCGGCGGTGGTCTACGGCATGTTGGCCGGGATTGGCGTGTTGATCGTGCTGTCGCAGGTTCATGTGATGCTCGACGGCGCGCCCAAGCCTTCAGGGCTGGATAACCTCGCAGGATTCCCGGCAGCGCTGGCTGCAGCAATTCCTACCTTCGGCGGCGGGCTCGGCTGGCAGGCTGGCGTACTTGGTTTGTCGACGATGTTGGTGATGTACCTGTGGGACAAATTCCGCCCGCAACAACTGCGGTTTGTGCCTGGCGCGTTGCTTGGCGTGGGCCTGGCGACTGTTGCCAGCCTGGTGCTGGCGTTGCAGGTCAAGCGCGTGGAAGTCCCGGAAAACCTTGCGGACGCTATCGACTGGCTGCGCCCCAGCGACTTGCTGAACCTGGCGGATCCACAGTTGCTGATCGCGGCATTCGCCGTGGCGTTTATTGCCAGTGCCGAAACCCTGCTGTCTGCCGCAGCGGTGGACCGCATGCACAGTGGTCAACGTTCGGATTTCGATAAGGAATTGTCGGCCCAAGGGGTGGGCAACATGCTCTGCGGTCTGGTTGGCGCTTTGCCAATGACCGGCGTGATCGTGCGCAGCTCGGCTAACGTCCAGGCCGGGGCAACCACGCGTCTGTCGGCGATGTTCCATGGCCTATGGCTGTTGGGTTTCGTGCTCTTGCTGTCGAGCGTGCTGCAGAGCATTCCGGTCGCGAGCCTGGCGGGTGTGCTGGTGTACACCGGCATCAAGTTGGTAGACATCAAGGCGTTCAAGGCGCTGGGCCGCTATGGGCGGATGCCGATGTTCACCTATGCGGCCACGGCACTGGCAATCATCTTCACCGATTTGCTGACCGGTGTGCTGGTGGGGTTTGGGCTTACATTGGTGAAGCTGGCGTTCAAGGCGTCGCGCCTGAAAGTCAGTCTGATCGACCTGCCCCAGGAAGGTGAGATGGAGCTGCGTTTGACGGGGGCGGCGACCTTTCTGAAGGTGCCGGCGTTGACTCAAGTGTTGTCGGCGGTACCTGCGGGGACCACCCTGCATGTGCCGTTGAGCAACTTGAGTTACATCGACCACTCTTGCCTGGAGTTGCTGGAAGAATGGGGCCGGGCCAATGCGGCCAAGGGCTCGACGTTGGTGATCGAGGCTCGCGGTTTGAAGCGTCGGCTGGAAGGTCGGGTGAGAACGACAGTGGGGATCGGCTCAGCGCCTGCCTGAACACCCCCCCAAACTCTGGGTGTCACTGTTCTTTGTAGGAGCGAGCTTGCTCGCGAGAAACGCTAACGATAACGCGTGCTTGCTGAATAAACGCGGCGTCTGTGAGTTTTTCGCGAGCAAGCTCGCTCCTACAAAAAGCTTGTCCAGCTCCCCTGTTGGATCTGCGATTTATGCCTGCTGATCCAGCGACAGCTCAACCCCAAGCTGGCGCGACAGGCATGGCCAGCGCTTCCAGGACGCTTCGGTCTGCGGGCTCTTGAGCTGTTCGCGATAGGCCTCGACCGATTCCAGCGCAAAGCTTTCCTCGTTAAGCATCTCATCCACCGCCAGGTGCACGGCTTCATCCAATTGGTTGGCGAAGTCTTCACCGATCAGTTGATGGGCGATCACGTTGGCCACGGTGGTATCCGCTGGAATCAGCGGCTGGCCAAAATGCTTGATATACAGATCGTTCACTTCTTCGACCAGGCGATGCGCCAGGTAGGCCTCATCCAGCAGGCCATCAAGGCCGTCGTGTCCGGCCAGAATCGCTGGCGGCTGCAGGAAAAAATGTTCAGCGATTTTCAGTACCGGTTTGATCTGGCTTTCAATCCCGGCCTCACGGGCCACGTCATTGGCGGCGTCGAGCAAATCAGGAACCAGATCGATGTAAGCGGTCACAAAACGGGTCATGACCATATTGCGATCACCGTCAGCCAAGGCGATGGACGAATGCAGGTGCGGCACTTGTTTCTTCAGCTGGCTGACGAGCTGGCCGGTGCTGGCTTCGTGTTGATGGGCACGGGAAATCTGCTCGCGCAATGCGGCGGTGTTCATGAAGGCTCCAGTGAAGCAGGCGTAGGAAAAGGGAGAAGATAAGGTAGTTCGTTTATACGAGCGCCTAAGACGCATTTGTCATAATTATTTCATGGTTATAGGCAGGGGTTATATCGAAATGCCATCGTTCGTCGGATAAACGATTCCGCCGCCCATTTTACGGGCTCCGTCTGTCTGTTTCTATTGATTTGCCCCCACACATTGCGGGGTTGCTACGGCTGTCTATACTCGGTTTTGTACGCAATTAGCTGATGACGCCCAACTGCATGACGCAGGCAAGGCTTGGCGGTTGTAAGCAGTATGGAAGCCGCTCCCTTCGCCGCAGGTGCAAACCGGCGGGATAACAAGAAACATAAAGGGGAACCCGCAATGACGCGACATCCATACGTTTGGATGGGCCTCCTGTTGTGGTCGGTATTCGGCCAGGCGAACGCCGCCTGGACTACGAATATGGCGCCAGGGGCTACTGAAGTCAGCCACGCTGTGTTTGACCTGCACATGACCATTTTCTGGATCTGTGTGGTGATCGGCATCGTCGTGTTTGGCGCGATGTTCTGGTCGATGATCCTGCACCGCCGGTCTACGGGCCAGGTAGCGGCGAAGTTCCACGAAAGTACCACCGTGGAAATCCTCTGGACCGTGGTGCCCTTGCTGATCCTGGTGGCCATGGCCATTCCGGCCACCAAGACCCTGATCAACATCTACGACAGCAGTGAGTCGGATATCGATATCCAGGTCACCGGCTATCAGTGGAAGTGGCACTACAAATACCTGGGCCAGGATGTGGAGTTCTTCAGCAACTTGGCCACACCCGCCGAGCAGATCCATAACCAGGCCACCAAGGGCGAGCACTACCTGTTGGAAGTCGACCAGCCGCTGGTATTGCCGGTGGGCGCCAAGGTGCGCTTTCTCGTTACCGCCGCCGATGTGATCCACTCCTGGTGGGTGCCGGCCTTTGCGGTCAAGCGCGATGCTATCCCTGGCTTCGTCAACGAGGCCTGGACCCGCGTCGAGAAGCCCGGCATCTACCGTGGTCAGTGCGCCGAACTGTGTGGCAAGGACCATGGCTTCATGCCCATCGTGGTGGAGGTCAAGTCCAAGACCGACTACGACACCTGGCTGGGCGAGCGCAAGGAAGAGGCCGCCAAGCTCAAGGAGCTGACCTCCAAGGAGTGGACGCTGGACGAACTGGTGGCCCGTGGCGACAAGGTCTATCACACCACTTGCGTGGCCTGTCACCAGGCTGAGGGCCAAGGCTTGCCACCGATGTTCCCGGCGCTCAAGGGTTCGAAAATCGCCACCGGGCCGGCCAAAGACCATCTGAGCATCGTGTATCACGGCAAGCCCGGCACCGCGATGGCAGCTTTCGGCAAGCAGCTCTCGGAAGTGGATATCGCCGCTGTGGTGACCTATGAGCGTAACGCCTGGGGCAATAACAAAGGCGACATGGTCACGCCCAAAGACGTGCTGGCTCTGAAACAGGCGGAAAGCAAATGACGACTTTCATTGCCAATGCCCTGAATCGTCCCGCTCACTCGCTTGCAGGAGAACGGCCATGAGCACTGTGATCGACCATGGTCATACCGACCACGCCCACGGCCCCGCCAAGGGCCTGATGCGCTGGGTGCTGACCACCAACCACAAAGACATCGGCACCATGTATCTGTGGTTCGCCTTCACCATGTTCCTGCTCGGCGGCTCGTTCGCCATGGTGATCCGCGCCGAGTTGTTCCAGCCGGGCCTGCAGATCGTGCAGCCGGCGTTCTTCAACCAGATGACCACCATGCACGGGTTGATCATGGTATTCGGCGCGGTGATGCCGGCGTTTGTCGGCCTGGCCAACTGGATGATCCCGCTGATGATCGGCGCGCCGGACATGGCCCTGCCGCGCATGAACAATTTCAGCTTCTGGTTGTTGCCGGCGGCGTTCCTGCTGCTGGTGTCCACCTTGTTCACGCCCGGCGGCGGGCCGAATTTCGGCTGGACCTTCTACGCCCCGCTCTCCACCACCTATGCCCCGGAAAGCGTGACGTTCTTTATCTTTGCCATCCACCTGATGGGCATCAGTTCGATCATGGGCGCGATCAACGTGGTCGCCACCATCCTCAACCTGCGTGCGCCGGGCATGACCCTGATGAAAATGCCGCTGTTCGTGTGGACCTGGCTGATCACCGCGTTCCTGCTGATCGCGGTGATGCCGGTACTGGCGGGCTGCGTGACCATGATGCTGATGGATATCCACTTCGGCACCAGCTTCTTCAGCGCGGCCGGTGGTGGCGATCCCGTGCTGTTCCAGCATGTGTTCTGGTTCTTTGGGCATCCCGAGGTGTACATCATGATCCTGCCGGCCTTTGGCGCGGTCAGCTCGATCATCCCCACCTTCTCGCGCAAGCCGCTGTTCGGCTACACCTCGATGGTCTACGCCACCGCGAGCATCGCGTTCCTGTCGTTCATCGTGTGGGCGCACCACATGTTTGTGGTGGGCATTCCACTGGTGGGTGAGCTGTTCTTCATGTACGCCACCTTGCTGATCGCCGTGCCTACGGGCGTGAAGGTGTTCAACTGGGTCAGCACCATGTGGCAAGGCTCACTGACGTTCGAGACGCCGATGTTGTTTGCGGTGGCCTTTGTGATCCTGTTCACCATCGGCGGCTTCTCCGGGCTGATGCTGGCGATTGCCCCGGCGGACTTCCAGTACCACGACACCTACTTTGTGGTGGCGCATTTCCATTACGTACTGGTGCCCGGCGCGATCTTCGGGATCTTCGCTTCGGCCTACTACTGGCTGCCGAAATGGACCGGCCACATGTACGACGAAACCTTGGGCAAGCTGCACTTCTGGTTGTCTTTCGTGGGCATGAACATGGCGTTCTTCCCCATGCACTTTGTGGGGCTGGCCGGTATGCCGCGCCGGGTGCCGGACTACAACCTGCAGTTCGCTGACTTCAATATGGTCTCGTCCATTGGTGCCTTCATGTTCGGCGCCACGCAGATCTTCTTCCTGTTCATTGTCATCAAGTGCATCCGTGGCGGCCCGCCTGCGCCGGCCAAACCGTGGGATGGCGCCGAAGGCCTGGAGTGGAGCGTGCCCTCGCCGGCGCCGTATCACACCTTCACCACTCCGCCGGAGGTCAAATGAAGCCCTCCCTATACTCCCCCTGTGGGAGCGGGCTTGCCCGCGATGGCGTTATGTCAGGCGCTGAATCTACCGGCTTTGAGATCCTCATCGCAGGCAAGCCAGCTCCCACAGAAAGTCCAAAGCCAGGTGGGCGCTATGGCTGACTCCGTACCGCTCAAGCGCCTGGTCACCCGCCTGCTGATCCTGGTGCTGGCAATGTTCGCCTTCGGATTCGCCCTCGTGCCGATCTACGACGTGATGTGCAAGGCGTTCGGCATCAACGGCAAGACCGCCGGGCAGTACGAGGGTGAGCAAATGGTTGACCCCTCGCGCCAAGTGCGGGTGCAGTTTCTGTCCACCAACGCCATCGACATGGTCTGGGAATTTCACTCCAAGGCCGATGAGATTGTGGTCAACCCCGGAGCAGTCAACGAGATGCTATTCGTGGCCTACAACCCCACTGATAAGCCGATGACCGCCCAGGCGATACCCAGTATTTCCCCGGCCGAAGCGGCGATGTACTTCCACAAGACCGAATGCTTTTGCTTCACCCAGCAAGTGTTGCAGCCCGGTGAGCGCATTGAGATGCCCGTACGTTTCATCGTCGACCGAGCGATGCCCACGGATGTGAAGCATTTGACCCTGGCGTACACGCTGTTCGATATCACTGCGCGCCAGCCGCCCGTGGCCGTCAGGACCGGGGGCTAGCTACTGTTTGCCCCCTCAATCAGGAGAGCGAATACATGTCGACTCATGATACGTACTACGTACCAGCGCAAAGCAAATGGCCAATAATTGCCACGATTGGCCTGCTGGTCACCGTGTATGGCCTGGCCGTGTGGTTCAACGACTTGAAGGCCGCGCGTCCCGAATCCCACGGGCCGTGGGTCTTTTTCGTCGGCGGTTTGCTGCTGGCCTACATGCTGTTTGGCTGGTTTGGCGCGGTGATCAAGGAAAGTCGCGCCGGGCTGTACAGCGCGCAGATGGACCGCTCGTTCCGCTGGGGCATGACCTGGTTCATCTTTTCGGAGGTGATGTTCTTCATCGCCTTTTTTGGTGCGCTGTTCTACGTGCGCGTCTGGGCTGGGCCTTGGTTGGCGGGCGAAGGGCCCAAGGGCATTGCCCATATGCTGTGGCCGAACTTTGAGTTTGCCTGGCCCCTGCTGAACAACCCCGATCCCAAGCTCTACCCAGCGCCCAAAGGCACCATCAGCCCCTGGGGTCTGCCCTTGGTGAACACCATCCTGCTGGTGAGTTCCAGCGTGACCATCACCATTGCCCACCATGCCCTGCGCAAAGGCCATCGTGGTGCACTGAAACTCTGGCTGGCGATCACCGTGCTGCTGGGCTTGGCGTTTCTTGGATTCCAGGCCGAGGAATACATCCACGCCTACAAAGAGTTGGGCCTAACCCTGGGTTCAGGCGTGTACGGCGCGACGTTCTTCATGCTCACGGGCTTTCACGGCGCCCACGTGACCATCGGCACCATCATTCTGTTTGTGATGCTGATGCGCATCCTGCGCGGGCATTTCAATGCCGAGCACCAGTTCGGTTTCGAGGCGGCCAGTTGGTATTGGCACTTTGTGGACGTGGTGTGGATCGGGCTGTTTTTCTTTGTCTATGTGCTGTGACGCCGCTTACCACGGCGCATGAGAGACCAATTGGCCGCTGAAAAAGCCCCAGGCGATCAAGCCCACGGTGATCACGGCCAGCGTGACACGCACGGTCAAGGCAGTGACGAGGCGGTTGGAGTTGCCCTCGTCCTTGACCAGGAAGAACAAGCCACTGAACAGGCTCACGACGGTCGCGATCAGCATCAGGGCAATGGCGGCTTTGAGCATGGTCTGGCTCCGGGCTAATTGGGGAGGGGCGATGAGATCGAGTATAGCCAGTGCCATGCAACGCTTTCGTCCGGGCATCGCGCCGACGCTGGTGGTACTGGTGTTGCTGCCATTGATGGTGGGCCTGGGGTTTTGGCAATTGTCCCGCGGGCACGAAAAGCAACTGTTGGTAGACCGTTATGCCGAGCGCCGCGCCGCCGAGCCGGTCAGCAGTGCGCAGCTCAATGACATGGCTGATCCAGCCTTCCGTCGTGTTCACCTTCGCGGGCAACTGGATGGTGAACACAGCGTATTGCTGGATAACCGCATGCGTGACGGCAAGGCCGGTGTCGAGTTGCTGCAACCTTTTCATGACCAGGCCAGCGGCCTGTGGCTGTTGCTCAATCGCGGCTGGCTGCCCTGGCCGGACCGGCGTATCGCGCCCGCCTTTACTACTCCTGAACAGACGCTGAACCTCGACGCCTGGGTGTACGTCGCCCCCGGCGAGACCTTCCAACTGCATGCCGACCCGGCCAGCACGCAATGGCCGCGCCTGCTTACCGCACTGCACCCCGCCGCGCTGTGGGACGAACTGGGGCGCAGCGGTTTTGACTATGAACTGCGTGCCGAAGCGGGCCCCGGTACCTACGAAACCACCTGGCCCGTCGTCGCCATGGGCCCGGAAAAACACCTGGCCTACGCTGTGCAATGGTTCGCCATGGCCATGGCGTTGCTGGCGCTTTACCTCTACCTCGGATGGCATAACAAAAAGGAGAAGCCCCATGGGAGCGGCCATGAATCCACCCAGCACATCTGACACGCCTGATCGGCGCAAGGGGCGCTGGCAGCTGATTTTGATCTTGATGATGGTGATCGGCCCGATGGCGCTGGCCACCTTCATGTACAAATTGCAGTTCTGGGTGCCGGACAGCCGCAGCTATCACGGCGAACTGATCGGCAACGGCCAGACCCGCGCCGACATTGGCGTGCAGGCCGATGAACAGCGCTGGCAACTGCTGGTCACCGCCCCCGCCGCCTGTGCCGCTGATTGCCAGCAACTGGTGTACCTGGCGCGCCAGCTGCAGATCAGCCTTGGCCGGGATGCATCCCGTGCTAGCCATGCCCTGGCCGGCGCGCAACCGTTGAGCAGCGAATACGAGGCCAAGCTCAAGGCCGAATATCCACAGCTGCAGCGCTACCCGCTGGATGTGTCGACCTTTACCAGGAACGCTGCTGCGCCCGGCGATGCGCAACTGTGGATCGTCGACCCCCACGGCAATCTGGTGCTGCGCTACGACGCCAAGGTCAAGGGCAAGGACTTGCTCAACGACCTGCGCTTGCTGCTGAAACTGTCGAACATCGGATAAGGGCACCCTCATGGCCAAGCCTGGATTTCGCCTCGCGCTGTTTGCCACGCTTCTGGCGTTGTTTGTCGTGCTGCTCGGCGCCTATACCCGCCTGACTCACGCCGGTCTCGGCTGCCCGGACTGGCCGGGCTGCTATGGCTTTATCAGCGTGCCGCAAAGCGAAGCCCAACTGGCCCATGCCGAGTTGCACTTTCCCGACACGCCGGTGGAGGCCGACAAAGGCTGGGCCGAGATGACCCATCGCTACTTCGCGGGCAGCCTGGGCCTGTTGATCGCGCTGCTGGCGGCGCGTTCGTGGCGTCATCGACGTGATCCGGGCCAGCCCGTGAAGCTGCCGCTGTTCCTGCTGGCGGTGGTGTTCGCCCAAGCGGCGTTTGGCATGTGGACCGTGACCTTGAAGCTCTGGCCGCAAGTGGTCACAGGGCACCTTTTGGGCGGCTTTGCGACCTTGAGCCTCCTGTTTCTGCTGACCCTGCGGCTGTCCGGCGTACTACCGGCGCTGGTCGTGCCCAAGCGCCTGCAATATTGGGCGACGGCGGGCCTGGTGCTGGTGATCGGGCAGATCGCCCTGGGCGGCTGGGTCAGTTCCAACTACGCGGCGGTGGCCTGTGTCGATTTGCCCACCTGTCATGGCCAATGGTGGCCGACGGCGGACTTTGCCAATGGCTTTCACCTGACCCAGCACATCGGCCCCAATTACCTGGGCGGGCAGCTCGACAGCGAGGCGCGCACTGCTATCCACCTGACGCATCGCATCGGCGCCGTGCTGGTCACGCTCGTGCTGCTCGGTTTGGCTTGGCAACTGCGAGCAGTAGGGATGACGCGCCTGGCCGGCCTGCTGTTGATCGCCCTGGCTGCGCAGATCTGCCTGGGGCTGAGCAATGTGGCGTTCGGCTTGCCCCTGCCGGTGGCGGTCGCACACAACGCCGGCGGGGCAGCGTTGTTGTTGACGCTGGTGCTGGTCAATTATCACGCGCGCACCAGCCTGGTTCGGGTGCGTCACCCGCGCCTGTTCGGCTGGCGTTTTATCCCGCGCAAACAGGTGTCGGGCCTTATCACCCTTAAAGGAGAGCTGCCATGGCGACCGTGATCGGCGCACGTCGCGACCGGGCGATCTGGCGTGACTATCTGGAGCTGACCAAGCCCAAAGTAGTGGTGCTGATGCTGATTACTTCGCTGGTGGGCATGTTCCTCGCCACCCGCGCCGGGGTGCCCTGGACAGTACTGGTGTTCGGTAACCTCGGCATTGCCCTGTGTGCCGGCGGCGCGGCGGCGGTGAACCATGTGGTCGACCGACGAATTGATGCCGTGATGGCGCGCACTCACAAGCGGCCGATGGCTGAGGGGCGTGTCTCGCCGATGGCGGCGTTAGCGTTTGCGTTGTTCCTGGCTATTGCAGGATTAGCCCTGCTGCTCGCGTACACCAACCCGCTGGCGGCGTGGCTGACCTTGGCTTCGCTGCTGGGTTATGCGGTGATCTATACCGGCTTTCTCAAGCGAGCAACGCCGCAGAATATCGTCATCGGCGGTCTGGCCGGTGCGGCGCCGCCGCTGTTGGGTTGGGTGGCTGTTACTGGGCATGTGAGTGCCGAACCCTTGCTGCTGGTGCTGATCATCTTCGCCTGGACCCCGCCACACTTCTGGGCCCTGGCCATTCACCGCAAAGAGGAATACGCCAAGGCCGACATCCCGATGCTGCCGGTCACCCATGGCGAACACTACACCAAGGTGCATATCCTGCTGTACACCTTCGCCCTGCTGGCGGTGAGCCTGATGCCCTACGTTATCCACATGAGCGGGCTGCTCTACCTGGGCTGTGCGCTGGTATTGGGTGCGCGCTTTCTGCAATGGGCCTGGGTGTTGTACCGTGGCAGCCAGCCGCACGCGGCGATCAACACGTTCAAGTACTCTATCTGGTACTTGCTGCTGCTGTTTATCGCCCTGCTCGTAGACCACTACTTATTGTTGAACCTATGACTCGAACTCAAAAAACCGTCTTCATCCTCGTGGCCCTGGTGGCGTTGATCATGGGCCTGACCGTCAACAAAGTGCTCTCGGGCAAAGGCCAGGGCGATCCCACTGCGCTGATCGACGCTGGCATCATTCTGCTGCCGCAAAGCCGCCAGTTGCCAACGGTGACCATGACCGACCAGGAAGGCCAGCCGGTGGTGGTCAATGAGTTGAAGGGCAAGTGGAGCCTGCTGTTTTTCGGTTACACCTTCTGCCCGGATATCTGCCCGACCACCCTCGCCCAGCTTCGCCAGATCAAGAGTGAGCTGCCCAAAGAGGCTGTGGACAAGTTGCAGGTGATCCTGGTCAGCGTCGATCCACACCGCGATACCCCGGCGCAGCTCAAGCAGTACCTGGGTTACTTCGACCCACAGTTCCAAGGCCTGACTGGCGCTAACGTGGAGGATGTGCAGAAGGTCTCGAATGCGGTGAGCATTCCCTTCATTCCGGCGGATACCAGCAAGCCGAACTATACAGTCGACCACAGCGGTAACCTGGCACTGATCGGCCCGGATGGTACTCAGCGTGGGTTTATTCGTGCGCCGTTGAACAACCAGAAACTGGTGGCGCAGTTGCCGGGGTTGCTGCAGCGCAAGTGAGCACCTGATGATCGTTCCCACGCTCTGCGTGGGAATGCAGCTAGGGACGCTCTGCGTCCCCAAGCGTGACGCAGAGCGTCACAAGAGGCGTTCCCACGCGGAGCGTGGGAACGATCAGATCAGGAGAAATCAGAACGCCGGTTTGATCGCGCCTTTGTACTTCTCTTCGATGAATTTCTTCACTTCAGGCGTGTGCAGAGCTGCGACCAGCTTCTTCACCGCGTCCGCATCCTTGTTGTCTTCGCGGGTCACCAGGATGTTCACGTAAGGCGAATCGCTGCCTTCGATCACCAGGGCATCCTTGGATGGGTCCAGCTTGGCTTCCAGGGCGTAGTTGGTGTTGATCAGCGCCAGGTCGACCTGGGTCAGCACGCGCGGCAGGGTGGCGGCTTCCAGTTCGCGGAATTTCAGGTTTTTATCGTTGCCGGTGATGTCCTTGATGGTCGACAGGATGTTGGTCGGGTCCTTCAGGGTGATCAGGCCGTTCTTGGCCAGCAGCAACAGCGCACGGCCGCCGTTGGTGGCGTCGTTCGGGATCACCACGTTGGCGCCGTCAGGCAGGTCGGCCAGTTTTTTGTACTTGCTGGAGTAAGCGCCCAGAGGTTCGAGGTGCACAGCGCCGACGCTCACCAGGTGAGTGCCTTTGGCCTTGTTGAATTCATCCAGGTACGGCTGGTGCTGGAAGAAGTTGGCATCCAGGCGCTTTTCAGCCACCTGTACGTTCGGCTGCACGTAGTCGGTGAAGACTTTGACCTTCAGATCCACGCCTTCTTTGGCCAGGGCAGGCTTCACGAATTCGAGGATCTCGGCGTGAGGCACCGGCGAAGCAGCGACCGTAATGGTCTCGGCGTGGGCGGAAAACGCAGCCACGGCGGCGAAAGCAACCAGTAGTTTTTTCATCCAGCAAGCTCCTTGTTCGGGCATCTGCCGGCTATGTGCCGGCAATGGCCGTTATTTACGAGAAAAATGCACCACCAGCCGGTCGCCGACGGTTTGCAGAATTTGCACCAGAATCAACAGCATCACCACAGTGACCACCATCACATCGGTCTGGAAACGCTGGTAGCCAAAACGGATTGCCAGGTCGCCCAGGCCGCCAGCACCGACCACACCAGCCATCGCGGTGTAGGAAACCAGTGTAATCGCCGTCACCGTAATCGCCGCGAAGATGCCAGGGCGGGCCTCGGGCAATAGGGCATTGGTGATGATCTGGCGGGTGGTGGCGCCCATGGCCTGGGTGGCTTCGATGATGCCACGGTCCACTTCGCGCAGGGCGGTTTCCACCAGGCGAGCAAAGAATGGCGTGGCACCGACGACCAGTGGTGGGATCGCGCCGGCGACACCCAGCGACGTGCCGGTGATCAGTACCGTGAACGGAATCATCACGATCAACAGGATGATGAACGGCAGCGAGCGCAAGATATTCACGATCAGCGACAACAGCGCGTACAGGCCTTTTTGTTCGAACAGCTGGCGCGGGCTGGTCAGGAACAACAGCACGCCCAGGGGCAGCCCCAGTAGCACGGTGAAGAACAGCGAGCCGAACAGCATGGTCATGGTGTCGCCGGTGGCGAGCCAGATTTCAGACCAGTCGATATTGGCGAAGAAACTCAGGAAAACGTCCATCAGCGCAGGACCTCCATGTGAACGTCGGCGGCGGTGAAGCGTGCGAACGCGGCTTCCATGTCACCGCCGGTGACGGCGAGGGTCAGTTGCCCGTAAGGGATGTCTTTGATGCGGTCGATACGACCGGCAAGAATGCTGTAGTCCACACCGGTTTCCCGTGCGACGGTACCCAGCAGTGGCGCGTAGGTCGCGTCCCCTTGGAACGTCAGGCGCACGATACGGCCTGGCACATGGGCAAAGTCGTCGCGCTGCTCGCCTTCGTCCACCTGTTCGGCTTCTTGTACGAAGCGCTTGGTGGTCGGGTGCTTGGGGTGCAGGAACACGTCGGCCACCGAGCCTTGCTCGACGATTACCCCGGCGTCCATGACGGCGACCTGGTCGCATACGCGGCGGATCACGTCCATTTCATGGGTGATCAACACGATGGTCAGGTTCAACTCGCGGTTGATCTCGGCCAGCAGTTGCAGGACCGACGCCGTGGTTTGCGGGTCGAGGGCGCTGGTGGCTTCGTCACAAAGCAGGATTTTTGGCTTGGTCGCCAGGGCTCGGGCGATGCCGACGCGCTGTTTCTGGCCGCCGGACAACTGCGCCGGGTACTTCTTGGCGTGGTCCGACAAGCCGACGCGGGCGAGCAGCTCAGCCACACGCTGGTCGATTTCCTTGCGCGACAGTTCACCGGCGAGCGTCAGCGGCAGCGCGACGTTGTCGGCCACGGTCTTGGACGCCAGCAAGTTGAAGTGCTGGAAGATCATCCCGACCTGCTGGCGAAAGCGCCGCAGGCCGTTGGCGTCCAGCGCAGTGACTTCTTCGCCATCCACCTTGATCTGGCCGCCACTGGGCTCTTCCAGACGGTTGATCAGGCGCAACAGGGTGCTTTTACCGGCACCCGAATGGCCAATCAGGCCAAACACCTGGCCGTTCTCGACGCGCAGGCTGGTGGGGTGCAGGGCGGGGATATCCTTACCGGCGACGCGGTAGGTTTTATGGACGTTTTGAAACTCGATCACGTAGCGAACCTTGTGGGGCGCATTGAAAAGGGATCAGCGGTTAGCCGGGCGCGCATTTTAGCCTGTCCGTATAGCGTTTCTTAGCATTTATTTCGTATTCATCCAGTCATTTGGCAATAACGCGATCAAAGGTCATAAAAAAGGAACGGTGCAAAACCAAGTCAGTCACTACTTAAGCAACTCGATTTCCCAGGTGCCGTGCCTGGGGTTTTGCTCAAACGAGCCGGGGACCGCTCTGGCCACTTTGAATAAGGAGTTTTGACTGATGAGTACCAAGAAGCCAGCCACCCCGCCGAAGAGTGAACTCGCGGGCACTGATACCCTGGACCGTGGCAACACCAACGCCAAGCTGCAGGCGTTGGAAGAATTCCGTTCCGACGCGACCGGCCAGGCCCTGCGCACCAACCAGGGCGTGAAGATTTCCGACAACCAAAACAGTCTGAAAGTCGGCGCCCGCGGCCCTTCGCTGCTGGAAGACTTCATCATGCGTGAAAAGATCACGCACTTTGACCATGAGCGTATCCCCGAGCGCATCGTGCATGCCCGTGGTACCGGCGCCCATGGTTACTTCCAGAGCTATGGCGACCACTCGGCACTGACCAAGGCCGGTTTCCTGCGCACGCCTGAACACAAAACCCCAGTGTTCGCACGTTTTTCCACGGTGCAGGGCCCGCGTGGTTCCGGCGACACCGTGCGTGACGTGCGCGGTTTTGCCGTGAAGTTCTTCACCGACGAAGGCAACTTCGACCTGGTGGGCAACAACATGCCGGTGTTCTTCATCCAGGATGCGATCAAATTTCCTGACTTCGTCCACGCGGTGAAACCCGAGCCTCATAACGAGATTCCTACCGGCGGTTCGGCCCACGATACGTTCTGGGACTTTGTTTCGCTGCAACCGGAATCCGCGCACATGGTGATCTGGGCCATGTCCGACCGCGCCATTCCAAAAAGCCTGCGCGCCATGCAGGGCTTTGGGGTACACACCTTCCGTTTGATCAATACCGAAGGTAAGTCCAGCTTCGTGAAGTTCCACTGGCGTCCAACAGTCGGCACCTGCTCGCTGGTATGGGATGAGGCGCAAAAGCTGGCCGGTAAAGATACGGACTACCACCGTCGTGACCTGTGGGAAGCGATTGAAAGCGGCGATTACCCTGAGTGGGAGCTGGGCGTACAGATCGTGGCCGAAGAAGACGAGCACACGTTTGATTTCGACTTGCTCGACCCGACCAAGATCATTCCAGAAGAACTGGTACCGATCACGCCGCTGGGCAAAATGGTGCTCAACCGTAACCCGGACAACTTCTTCGCTGAAGTCGAGCAGGTTGCGTTCTGCCCGGGTCACATCGTGCCGGGCATCGACTTCACCAACGACCCATTGCTGCAGGGCCGTCTGTTTTCCTACACCGATACCCAGATCAGCCGACTGGGCGGGCCGAACTTTCATGAGATTCCAATCAACCGGCCTGTCGTGCCTTTTCATAACGGCCAGCGCGACGCTCAGCATCGCACCGTGATTGATAAGGGTCGTGCGTCCTACGAGCCAAACTCTATTGATGGTGGTTGGCCGAAAGAAACCCCTGCTGGTCCTACCGATGGTGGCTTTGAGTCCTACTACGAGCGCGTCGATGCCAACAAAGTACGTGAGCGCAGCGAATCCTTCGGTGACCATTTCTCCCAGGCGACGCTGTTCTACAACAGCATGAGCCACCACGAGAAAGAGCACATTATCGCGGCCTACAGTTTTGAGCTGGGCAAGGTGGAGCGCGAGTTCATCCGTGCGCGCCAGGTCAACGAGATCCTGGCCAATATCGACCTGGAGCTGGCCAAGCGCGTTGCGCAGAACCTGGGCTTGCCGGCGCCGACCAAGGGCACCGTGCCTGCCCGTGAAACGTCGTTGAAAGAATCGCCAGCCTTGAGCCAGGTGAACTTGCTGTCGGGCGATATCAAAACGCGCAAAGTGGCGATTCTGGCAGCCAACGGCGTTGATGGTGCGGCCATTGACGCGTTAAAAGCCGCGCTTGAAGCTGAAGGCGCCCATGCCAAGTTGCTGGGGCCTACTTCGGCGCCGGTGACCACCGCGCAGGGCAAGACGCTGCCGGTCGACGCCTCGATGGAAGGCATGCCGTCCATTGCCTTCGACGCAGTGTTTATCCCGGGTGGCAAAGAGTCCGTGAAGGCGCTGAGCGGTGATGGCGTGGCGTTGCATTACGTACTGGAAGCCTACAAACACCTGAAGGCGATTGCGGTAGCCAGCGATGTGAAGCCGTTGCTGGACCTGCTGAAACTGGAGGAGGATGCGGGGTTGATCGTGGGCGCGGATGCCAAGGCGTTCAAGGCCTTCTTTGCGGCGATTGCCCAGCATCGAGTGTGGGCGCGTGAGCCGAAATCCAAGGCGATTCCGGCTTAACTTATCGGTTGTTTGTTAGATCGTCATCGCAGGCAAGCCAGCTCCCACACTGTTCAAATGTGCGAGCTGGCTTGCCTGCGATGCTTTTAATCCGCCTTGCGCGGAATCAGCACAACCTGCGCCGGAATATGTTTCAGGATTTGCCGGTGAATTTTCAGGTCATACCCCGAATCAATTCGCTTCACCCGCTTGGTCAATAACGTGGCCAGCCACGGGTAATCCTGGGTGCGTGGCACCTGGATGCTGACGTCGCACTGGTAATTCACCACATCGGTGGCGATGGCGACCAACTGATGGCGCATGTCTTCAACATCCGCAAGGTTCAGCGCCACGGTGGTGCTCGGCGCTGCCGGGTCGATGACCTTGGCGGCAGGCTTGGCCTCAGCGGCTTTCAACGCAGCTTCTGCCTGGTCCAATTCGGCTTTGCGCGCATGGCTGATGGCACTGTTGACGCCACCGGTCAGCGCAGGCGCCTTGGGCATCAAAGCGCGGGCACGGCTCAGGGCCGTGGCGGCCGCGTTGACGTCGCCTTTTTGCAGCACGATCTGGCTGCGCTGCAGGTAGGCTTCGGCCAATTGACGCTGGTAGGCCTCAAGTGCCGGGTCGTTGGGCGATTGGGCCTGCAATGCAGCCAGTTGGTCTTCGGCGGTGGCCAATTCGCTGCTGGCCAGGTTTTGTTCCAGCTGCGCGATGGCCGCAGCCCGCGGATCCGGAGCCTGGGGGGCAGCGGGCGGCGTACTTTGGCAGGCGCCCAGCAGCAGTGAAAATGCGGCAAGGAGCAGATAACGGGAGGTGAACGGCTTCATTCCTGCGACTCTCTATTTGCGCAAAAAGCGAGCAAGTCTACACCCCTCGACGGGGCAGGACAAAACTCAGCAGAAACAGGGCGGCCGCCGTAACCACAATCGACGGCCCGGCCGGTGTGTCCTTGAACCAGGACAGCGCCAGGCCACCACACACTGCAAGCATCCCCAGGAGGCTGGCGCCAATTGCCATCTGCTCCGGAGAGCGAGCGTGGCGCTGGGCAGCGGCGGCTGGAATGATCAGCAGCGACGTGATCAACAATACGCCGACAATCTTCATCGCGACAGCAATCACCACGGCGATGAGCAACATCAAGGCCATACGCAGGCCTGCGACGGGCAAGCCTTCTACCTTGGCCAGTTCTTCATGCACGGTGATCGCCAGCAACGGGCGCCACAGGGCCACCAGCAACACCAGCACCGCAGCGCTGCCGCCGAGGATCCAGGCCAGGTCGGTCGGGCTGATCGCCAGCAGGTCACCGAACAGGTAGGCCATCAGGTCGATGCGCACTTCATGCATGAAGCTCAGCACCACCAGGCCCAGGGACAAGGTGCTGGGTGCGAGGATGCCCAGCAGGGTGTCGGAGGCCAGTGGCTGGCGTTGCTGCAGGGTCACCAGCAGCACGGCTAGCAGCAGGCAGCCGACGGTCACGGCGATGGCCGGGCTTACATCCAGCAGAAAGCCCATGGCCACGCCCAGCAAGGCGGCATGGGACAAGGTGTCGCCGAAATAGGCCATGCGTCGCCAGACCACGAACGAGCCCAATGGGCCCGCCACCAGTGCCAAAGCCAAGCCTGCCAGCAGGGCGTAGAGCAGAAAATCAGCCATGCTTGCAGCTATCTCCATGAACGTGGGGGGTATCGACGACGGCGCCATGCAGGTCATGGGCGTGGTCATGGTGGTGATGGTAGATCGCCAGGCTCTGGGCGTTCTTGCCGAACAGCTCCACGAACGCCGGGTCGCCACTGACCTGTTCCGGGTGGCCGGAGCAGCACACGTGGCGGTTGAGGCAGACCACTTGGTCGGTGGTGCTCATGACCAGGTGCAAGTCGTGGGAGACCATCAGTACGCCGCAACCATGGCGGTCGCGCAGACGGGTGATCAGGCTGTACAGCTCGGCCTGGCCGGCGACATCGACACCTTGCACGGGTTCATCGAGTACCAGCAGCTCGGGCTCGCGCAGCAAGGCACGGGCCAGCAGCACGCGCTGCATTTCGCCGCCGGAAATACTTTGCACCGGGTTGTCGATGACGTGTTCGGCGCCGACTTCCTTAAGCGCGGCCTGGGCGCGGGCGCGGTCTACGCCAGGCACCAGGCGCAGGAAGCGCAATACGGAGAGCGGCAATGTCGGGTCCACGTGCAGCTTTTGCGGCATATAGCCCACGCGCAGCTTGGGCTTGCGCCAAACCGTGCCGCTGTGGGGCTTGAGCAGCCCGAGCACGGCGCGCACCAAGGTTGTCTTGCCTGCGCCGTTGGGGCCGATCAGGGTGACGATTTGCCCCGGTTCCACGCTCAGTGCGATGTTCTCCAGCACGTTTTGCCCGGCGAACGTGACCCCGACCTGCTCCAGGCGGATTAACGCATTGCTCATCAAACCCCCTGGCAGCCTGCGCACAGGCCGACCACTTCGACCGTTTGCCCTTCGACCTTGAAGCCGACGTCGGCAGAGCTTTTGATAATGGCGTCGCTGATGCTTTTTTGTTCAAGCTCAATGGCGGCGTGGCACTCGCGGCAGATCAGGAACTGGCCCTGATGCGCGTGCTCCGGGTGGTTGCAACCGACAAAGGCGTTAAGCGAGGCGATACGGTGCACCAGGCCGTTTTCCAGCAGGAAATCCAACGCACGGTAAACGGTGGGCGGCGCGGCGCGGCGGCCGTCCTGCTCGCTGAGGACGCCAAGAATGTCGTACGCGCCCAAAGGCTTGTGGCTCTGCCACACCAGCTCCAGCACCCGGCGACGCAAGGCGGTCAGGCGCAAGCCTTTCTTTGCGCACAGGGTGTCGGCCTCTGACAATGCGGTGTGCACGCAGTGAGAGTGGTCGTGGGGACGGCTGGCAAGCGGTGTTTTAGGCATGAGCGGCGACAGATATTTGATAGAGACGTTATTATGTTACCCGTTCCTACGCCATCGAGTGGTCATCGTGTCCCGACTTTTTCCCGTTTTTGTCGTATTTGTCACCAGTTTGTTCGTTGCCGGTGCCGCTCAGGCCGAGGTCAAGGTGCTGACAAGCATCAAGCCGTTGCAGCTGATTGCAGCTGCCGTGCAGGACGGCGTGGCCGTTCCAGAGGTGTTGCTGCCGCCGGGGGCGTCGCCGCACAACTTCGCTTTGCGCCCATCCGACGTACGGCGTGTGCAGTCGGTGGACCTGCTGTACTGGATCGGGCCCGACATGGAGACCTTTTTGCCGCGCGTGTTGAAAGGCCGTACGGCGCCAACGGTGGCCGTGCAGGACCTACCAGGCATGAAACTGCGCGTCTTCGGCGAAGATAGCCACTCTCATGCCGATGAGGCCGACGAACATGATCACGATCACCGCCCAGGCAGTGTGGATGCGCACCTGTGGCTGTCCACGGTCAATGCACGTGTGATCGCCGCTCGGATGGCGGCCGATCTGAGCGCTGCCGACCCAGCCAATGCCGAGCGTTATCAGAGCAATGCGAAGGCCTTCGAAGAACGCCTGAACGCGCTGGATGCGCGCCTGAACCAGCGTTTGGCGGGCGTTGATGGCAAACCTTATTTCGTGTTCCACGAAGCCTTTGATTACTTCGAAGAGGCGTACGGTTTGAAGCATGCTGGCGTGTTCAGCGTGGCCGCCGAAGTGCAGCCGGGCGCGCAGCACGTAGCGGCGATGCGCGCGCGTTTGCAGGAAGTGGGCAAGACTTGCGTGTTCAGCGAGCCGCCGTTGCGACCTCGCTTGGCCGAAACCCTGGTGGCCGGGTTGCCGGTGAAGTTGGCGGAATTGGATGCGTTGGGTGGCTATACGCCAGCTACCGCGCAGGGTTATGAGCAGGTACTGGAAAAGCTCGGCAATGACCTGGCCGGTTGCCTGGAGTCGCTCTAACACGCAACACAAAACCCCTGTGGGAGTGGGCTTGCCCGCGATAGCGCAGTGTCAGTCGATACTGCTATTGCAGGCAAGCCAGCTCCCCCATTGACCGAGTCGGTCTTTTAAAGTGCGAACGGCAGGTGGACCGTGACCTGTTGACGCTGCGCCAAGCGGTGCTCGAACTCAGCCGGGTCATGAATCAACACATCCTGCCCTGCAAATGATTCGGCCGCGATCAGCCGGGACAGCCAGAACCGTACGCACGCCACGCGCAGCATGGTCGGCCATAGCTCGGCTTCCTTCGCGGTAAACGCCCGTAGCCCCGCGTAAGCGCCCAGCAGCGCCCGGGCACGGTGACCGTCAATCACGCCATCGGCATCCGAGCACCAATCATTCAAGGCGATTGCCACGTCGTAGAGCATCGGCCCCGAACAGGCGTTGTAGAAGTCGATCAGGCCTGTCAGGTGCGTGCCTTCAAACATCGCGTTATCGCGAAACAGATCGGCGTGCACATTCGCCCGCGGCAGGCCGAGGATGTCGGCCTTGTGGGCGTCGATCTCGGCCAGCGCATCGCGCAACAGGCGTTGCTGGGCCTCGTTCAGGTGCGAAATGAGTTGCGCGCCCTCGCAGAGCATCCAATCCAGGCCGCGGTCGGTCTTGCGTTCAAGTACCTTTTCGCCCTGGGTGGCCAAGTGCAGGTGGCCGAGCAGTTCGCCAACCTGGGTGCAATGCTGTGCATTGGCCTCCTTGATGTGCTTGCCCGCCAGGCGCGGTTGCAGCAAGGCCGGTTTGCCCTTGAGTTCGCGCAAAGCGATGCCGTCGGTGGTACGCAGGGCGTACGGCACAGGCAGGTCGGCGTCGTGGAGCACGTCGAGCAGTTCGATGAAGAACGGCATTTCTGCCACCGGGCCACGCTCAACCAGGGTCAGGACGAACTCGCCCTGCTCCAGGCTGATAAAGAAATTGGTGTTTTCGCTGCCGGCGGCAATCCCCTGGAAATCAAGCAGGCGGCCGAGCCCATAAGGGGCGAGAAAGGTTTCCAGCTCAGGCCGAGCCAGGGGGGTGAACACAGACATGGTTAAAACTGCCGTTACGGGCGCTGCGGTGGGCAGCGCCGGTTAAAATTAAGAAATCATTTCCATTCGAAGATCTTCCATGACGGGATCAGCATATCCGGCTGGTCAGAGCGGATGAAGTTCGCGTCGGTGCCGTCCGCACGTACCAGAAAGTACGGTGGTGCGCCCTTCGGGGTGACCTTGATCGCATACAGAAAGCCGTTTTGGCGGTATTCCTGGATGGTTTTGTCGCCTTCCGTGCGAATGGTAACTTCCGGATCACCTCCAGGGGCACTGTCTGCCGCCATGGCAGCCATCGGAGCGAGTGCAATCAAACCGGTCAACAGCAGGCGATTGAATGTACGCATGATAACCTTGTCCCTTTGTTTTCATTGGTCCGGCTATTCTAGCGCCTGACCCGCCGAAAAGGTTGATCCTGCTCATGAGCCAAGCGCCCCTCGTCCTGGTGGACGGTTCTTCTTATCTGTATCGCGCCTTCCACGCGCTGCCACCGCTGACCACCTCCAAAGGCCTGCCCACCGGTGCGGTGAAGGGCGTGTTGAACATGCTCAAAAGCCTGCGCAAGCAGTACCCGGACAGCCCATTTGCGGTGGTTTTCGACGCCAAGGGTGGGACGTTTCGCGATGAGATGTACGCCGAATACAAAGCCAACCGCCCGAGCATGCCTGATGACATGCGCCTGCAGATCGAGCCGCTGCATCAAAGCGTGATCGCTCTTGGCTTCCCGTTGCTGTGCGTCGAGGGCGTCGAGGCCGATGACGTGATCGGCACCCTGGCTCGCAGCAGCGCGGCCGCCAGCCGCCCGGTGGTGATCTCGACCGGTGACAAAGACATGGCGCAGCTGGTGGACGGCCACATTACCTTGGTCAACACCATGACCGGTAGCTCGATGGACATCGAGGGCGTTAAGGAGAAATTCGGCGTCGCTCCGGAGCAGATCATCGACTATCTGGCGTTGATGGGGGATTCGTCCGACAACATTCCCGGCGTTCCGGGCATTGGCCCCAAGACCGCCTCCGGCTTGCTGGTGGGAGTCAATGGCGGCCTCAAAGAGCTTTATGAGCAGCTGGATATTGTGCCGACCCTGCCTATCCGTGGGGCCAAGACCCTGCCGGCCAAGCTGGAGGAGCACAAGGAGATGGCATTCCTGTCCTATCAGTTGGCGACGATCAAGATCGATGTGCCGCTGGATATCGGGTTGGATGATTTGCACCTGATCGAACCGGATCGCGAAAAGCTGCTGGAGCTGTACACGCTGCTTGAGTTCAAGAGCTGGCACGACGAGATTCAGCGCGATGCCAAGCGTGTCGAGCTCAAATCGGCGAGCGAGGTTGCGCCGGCCGCCGAAATGCCGGTCGAGGCTGTTATATCGGTACCGGTAGAGGCGGTTTACACCACCATTCTGGACCAGGCTACCTTCGACGTGTGGCTGAAAAAACTCCACGATGCGCCGTTGTTTGCTTTCGACACCGAAACCACCGGCATCGACGCCCAGCAGGCGCAATTGGTCGGGGTCTCGTTTGCTGTGCAGCCCCATGAAGCCGCCTACATCCCGCTGACCCATTCCTATATCGGCGCGCCGGATCAGTTGGACCGCGACACCGTGCTGCTGGCCCTGAAACCGCTGTTGGAAGACCCGACCAAACTCAAGGTGGGCCAGCACGCCAAGTTCGATATGAACATCCTGGCCAACTGCGCCATTGGCGGCGACCCTGCCCAGGGCATTACCGTGCGCGGCATCGCCTTCGACACCATGCTCGAATCCTACGTGCTCAATTCCACCGCGACCCGGCACGATATGGACAGTCTGGCGAAGAAGTACCTGGATCACGACACGGTCAGCTTCCAGGACATCGCCGGCAAAGGGGCCAAGCAACTCACGTTCGATCAGATCGCCCTTGAGCAAGCCGGCCCCTACGCGGCCGAAGATGCCGACGTGACCTTGCGCCTGCATCAGCACTTGTACGCGCAACTGGCGGCGATCCCGAGCCTGGCCAGTGTGCTGACGGACATCGAGATGCCGCTGGTGCCGGTGCTGGCACGCATCGAGCGCCAGGGCGCACTGGTAGACAAGGACCTGCTCGGCATTCAGAGCATCGAGCTGGGTAACAAGATGGTCGAGCTGGAGCGCCAGGCGTACGAGATCGCCGGTGAAGAATTCAACCTGGGTTCGCCCAAGCAGCTCGGGGCGATCCTGTACGAGAAGCTCGGCATGCCGGTGCTGAAAAAAACCGGCAAGGGCCAGGCATCCACCGCTGAGGAAGTGTTGGCCAAACTGGCCGAAGATGATTTTCCGTTGCCCAAGGTATTGATGCAGTACCGCAGCATGAGCAAGCTCAAAAGTACCTATACCGACCGCCTGCCGGAACAGATCAACCCGCGTACCGGGCGTATTCATACGTCTTACCATCAGGCCGTCGCGGCGACCGGGCGCTTGTCCTCCAGCGATCCGAACCTGCAGAACATCCCGGTGCGCACCGCCGAGGGGCGGCGCATTCGCCAGGCGTTTGTCGCGCCCAAGGGCTACAAACTGCTGGCGGCGGACTATTCGCAGATCGAGCTGCGGATCATGGCGCATTTGTCCAAGGACGAAGGCCTGATGAACGCCTTCCGCAATGACCTGGACGTGCACACGGCCACGGCGGCCGAAGTGTTCAAGGTCGAGTTGAATGAGGTCACGTCCAACCAGCGCCGCAGCGCCAAGGCGATCAACTTTGGCCTGATTTACGGCATGGGCGCCCAGAAGCTGGGCAAGGACATCGGCGTCGATACCAAGACCGCCAAGGCTTACATCGATGTGTACTTCGCTCGCTATCCAGGGGTGCGCGAATATATGGAGCGAACCCGCGCCCAGGCGGCGGATCAGGGGTATGTCGAAACCTTCTTCGGGCGGCGCCTGTACTTGCCGGATATCAACTCCAACAAGCCCCAGGAGCGCGCGGCGGCCGAGCGCACAGCGATCAACGCGCCGATGCAGGGCACGGCGGCGGACATCATCAAGAAAGCCATGGTGCAGGTGGATAACTGGCTGACCGAGTCGGGCCTGGATGCCAAGGTCATCCTTCAAGTGCACGACGAATTGGTGCTGGAGGTGCGTGAAGACCTGGTCGCGCAGGTCAGCGAGAAGATTCGCGAGCATATGAGCGCGGCGGCTCAGTTGGACGTGCCTTTGGTGGTGGACGTAGGCGTAGGCGATAACTGGGACGAGGCGCACTGATTCCGCGGCTTTGCCATCACCGTCAGTGGTGGCGAAGCGGTTTAGATCGGAAACCGTCGTCAGTTATTTCCAATAGTTTTTTGAGCCTGTCGGAACTTAACCTGTGAACTGCCACTCAGAGTTACTGAATGGGTGGTGAAGCCCTTCAATGCTCCTATGTTGTGTTAAGTGTTGGCAGATAATTCCAGACCCCGCCCTAGCGGTCCGGAACTTGAACCCCGAACTTCCCCTCCCCAAAAGAAGTCCGGGGTTTTTTTTGCCCGTAGAAAAGTTACTCGGCGATTTCTGCGCCCTTGTCCGCCAATTCCATCCAGCCGGCCAGTACGGTGTAGGCCTCTTCAAGGCCCATGCGCTTGGGGGCGGAGAACAGCTGAATCGTGATGGTATCGCCCCAGCCCTTACGGATTTCGGACTGCACTTTGAGCAGGGTGTTCTTGGCTGCGCCGTAGGTGAGCTTGTCGGCCTTGGTCAGCAAAATGTGCATCGGCATGCCGCTGGCGACAGCCCAGTCGAGCATCAGCAAGTCGAAGTCGGTCATTGGATGGCGGATGTCCATCATCAGGATCAAACCCTTCAAACTCTCGCGACCGCCCAGGTAAGCCTCAAGGTGACGCTGCCAGTGCAGCTTCAGCGGGATAGGTACTTTTGCATAACCGTAGCCCGGCAGGTCGACCAGACGCCGATCATCGTCTAGCTTGAAGAAATTGAGTAGTTGCGTGCGGCCCGGGGTTTTCGAGGTGCGCGCCAGGCTGGCGTGAGTCAGGGTGTTCAGTGCGCTGGATTTACCGGCGTTGGAACGGCCGGCAAAGGCGACTTCAAAGCCCTCGTCATCGGGGCATTGGTCCACTTTGGCGGCGCTGAGCATGAAGGTGGACTGTTGGCACAGGCCGAGGATGGGGTTCTTGAGTTGCATGAGATTTCCGATGTGGGCGGTGCCGAGAAAGGGTGCGGCAAGCGGTGTCGTTTCCGTTTCAGTAGCGCCAGTATATAATGCCGCAGATTTTGTGTGTGCTTTGTCCCAGCGAAGGATGAGGTTCACGGGAGCGAAAGACCTTTATTGCGCATTAGAACGCAAAACGCTCTCAAACCCTGAATAGGTCGATGTATGGACCGACGGTTGCTCGCTTCTGCTGCCCTGATTCCGCTTTACGGCGCTCAGGCTACACAGGATCAACCGAGTTTGCATGGTCAGGCTGAAGCAGTGCGTGACCCAGGGTTTCAAGGCAATGCCGCCGCGTGGTTTGTGCATGGACTGCAGTACTGAGGATTACCAGGCCGTCATTGATTTGATGGTGAGTAAACCCGGTAGATAACTCTTAAACCCTTAGCCGTAGTTGGATTAGCTGATGAACAAACTGATCGTGAGTCTGCTGTTGACCTTGGGCATCACAGGCGCTGCCGTCGCTGCAGAGGGCCCCGTCAAAGGTGATGCCACTGCCGGTCAAGCGAAGGCCGCCGTGTGTGGTGCCTGCCACGGGCCGGATGGTAACAGCCCGGCGCCGAACTTCCCCAAACTGGCCGGCCAGGGTGAACGCTACCTGAGCAAGCAGATGCACGACATCAAGGACGGCAAGCGCACGGTGCTGGAAATGACCGGCCTGCTGACCAATCTCAACGATCAGGACCTGGCGGACCTCGCGGCGTATTTTGCCAGCCAGAAGGGTAGCGTGGGAGCTGCCGATCCTAAATTGGTCGCCCGCGGAGAGCAGTTGTTCCGTGGCGGTAACCTGGAAAAAGGCTTGCCCGCCTGCACCGGTTGCCACTCGCCCAATGGCGCAGGCAACGCTGCCGCAGGCTTCCCGCACCTGAGCGGCCAGCATGCCACCTACATCGCCAAACAGTTGACCGACTTCCGCAAAGAAGAAGCCGGCCGGGCCAACGATGGGGACGCCATGACCATGCGCACCATCGCTCGCAAGCTGAGCGACGAAGACATCGCAGCCCTCTCCAGTTATATCCAGGGCCTGCACTGACGGGGCTGGGCGTTAACGCTCGATTAATCCCGCGATGCAAGCATAAAAAGGGTGGCTCAGGCCGCCCTTTTTTGTGGCCGCTGCCGTTACACTAACGAACTCATGTCCGCGTAGACCTGTCACAACAAAGGTCGCGTGAGGCGACTTTATTTGTCCAGGAGTAAAGCATGCGTAATCTGATCCTCAGCGCCGCTCTCGTCACTGCCAGCCTCTTCGGCATGACCGCTCAAGCTGCCGATGTGCCGCTTGAAGCCGGTAAAACCTATGTTGAACTGGCTAACCCGGTTCCGGTTGCGGTACCCGGCAAGATCGAGGTGGTGGAGCTGTTCTGGTACGGCTGCCCGCATTGCTACGCCTTCGAGCCGACTATCAACCCATGGGCTGAAAAGCTGCCCAAGGACGTTAACTTCCGTCGCATTCCTGCCATGTTCGGTGGCCCATGGGACGCCCACGGCCAACTGTTCCTGACCCTGGAAGCCATGGGTGTTGAGCACAAGGTCCACAACGCTGTCTTCGAAGCGATCCAGAAACAAGGCAAGCGCCTGACCAAGCCGGACGAAATGGCTGACTTCGTTGCTACTCAAGGTGTCGACAAGGACAAGTTCCTCGCGACCTTTAACTCCTTCGCTATCCAGGGCCAGATCAAACAGGCCAAGGAACTCGCGCAGAAGTACGGCGTGCAAGGCGTTCCAACTCTGATCGTCAACGGCAAATACCGTTTCGACCTGGGCAGCACCGGTGGTCCTGAAGCGACCCTGAACGTTGCTGACCAACTGATTGCCAAAGAACGCGCTGCCAAGTAAGGGGCTCGCCATGCGCCGCTGGGGTACCGAGCGTGTCGTTGGCCTGCATGAACCGCAGGTCAACGAGCATCACCTGGAGTCCACAGGCCTGCCGGCAGACAGCCGCTTGCGCCTGCTCAGCTTCAATATCCAGGTGGGCAACAGTACCGAGAAGTATCGGCACTACCTCACGCGTGGCTGGCAGCACCTGCTGCCCCACAAGGGGCGTACCGGTAACCTGCAGAAAATCGGCGACCTGCTCAGCGACTTCGACTTGGTCGCCCTGCAGGAAGCCGACGGCGGCAGCCTGCGCTCCGGCTATATCAACCAGGTGGAACACCTGGCTCAGCTGGGCGCCTTCCCGTACTGGTATCAGCAACTCAACCGCAACCTGGGGCGCCTGGCGCAGCACAGCAATGGCGTACTCAGCCGCCTCAAACCCACGGCTATTGAAGATCATCCCTTGCCAGGCCCCAAAGGGCGCGGGGCGATCCTTGTGCGTTTTGGCGAAGGCCCGGAAGCCTTGGTGGTGGTGATGATGCACCTGGCCCTCGGGGGGCGTACGCGCAACCTGCAACTGGCCTACGTGCGTGAATTGATTGGTAACTACAAGCACCAGGTGCTCATGGGTGACATGAACACCCATGCCAACGACCTGCTGCAGAATTCTCCGCTGCGCGACCTGGGGTTACTGGCCCCGCAAGTCGAAGCCACGTTTCCCAGCTGGCGCCCGCAGCGCTGTCTTGACCATATCCTGCTCAGCCCAAGCCTCACACTGGAAAGTGTGCAGGTGCTAGCGCAGCCCATTTCCGATCACCTGCCGGTCGCGGTAGAGATTCGTCTGCCGGGTTCGCTCACGGCTGATGCATTACCCGCGTTGAGCCCAGGCCCTCGCGGACCCCTTGCATGAGCGACGACGCCCAGCGCTGGAAAGAGAAATACCTCCAGAGCATCGAGCAACAAGACAAACTCGAACGCCGCTGGGCTGCCCGCCTCGATTTGCTGCGCCGCGGGCTGGTGCGCAGCACGCTGGCCGCTGAAGGCACCGACCGCGCCGTCGATCAATGCATGAAGGAAATGCGCGATGTCGTGCGCACGGACGACATGGACGCTGCCCTCGCCGCTTTACTGCCACGCCTGGAAAAGGCCGTGCTGGATTCGGAGCAGCGCCGCGAAACCCGTGTCGACCAGATCAGCACCGCGCTCACCGCCTTGGTCACCCAGTTGCAAAAACTGCCGTTGCCCCGCGAGGTGGCTCGCCCGCTGAAAACCTTCGCCAAGCAACTCGATGGTCGCGTGGCACAAGCGCGGGAGATACCCCTGCTACTCAGTGAGCTGAGCAGCCTGCAGGGGCAGGCGCTGAATAATCTGGAGCCTGAAGGCGATACCGCACGCCCAGGCCCGGGCCTGTTGCAACGCCTGTTCGGTAGTAAGGAGGCCGCCAGTGAAGCATTGCCGGTTGACGCTGAGCCACTGCCGGCAATGCAATTGGCAGCGCCAAAGCCTGCAGCGCCCAAACCCGCACCCGAACCGGAAGAACCTGCGCAATCGGAAGAGCTGACCCAAGCCTTGCGTGCCTTTGCACCGCTGTCACCCACACCCGTGGCCTTGAAGGCTGCGCCTGTTGCCGCGGCCGAAGGGCAAGAGGTCGCCAGAGAAACGCCGGTATTCGACGCTCCAGAGCTGCCGTCGATTGCGCCTGCGCAATTACCGGAGCCCGACGTGCAGGCGCCACCGGTTGCGGAGCCTGCTCACGAAAGCGCACTCGCTGCCTTTATCGAACCGCCGCCGGCTCCAGTCGAAACGCCGGATGAGACCACCATCGGCAGCCTGTCGCTGCCCCCCGTGCTGGAAAGCCCCGAGCCTGACGAGCTGCAACCGGACGGCACCTACGCCCTGCCCGATTCGCCTGAACCGTCCTACAGCTCGGTGGCCAAGCACATTGAAGGCACTTTGCTCGGCCTGCTGGAAGACCTTTCCCTGCCCGAACGTCACCAGCCCCAGGCCGAGGCGATGCGTGAGCGTCTCGCCCATGGTTTGAATTGGTACGAACTGCTGCCGATCCTGGATGACCTGGCCGTGCTGATGCTGGCGGTCACCGACAGTGGCCAGCATGAGTTCGAGGCTTATCTCAAGCAGCTCAACGAGCGTCTCGAGGCATTCCAGGGGCATTTGCAGGTCGCCAGCGACGGCCACGCCGACAGCAGCCTGGCCGCGCGGGAGTTGGACACACAGATTCGCGAGCAGGTGGACGGCCTGCAAAGCAGCGTGCAGGACGCCGCCGACCTGGACAGCCTCAAGCAGGTGCTCGAAAGCCACCTTGAAGGCTTGCTCGGCACCATGGATGAACACCAGCAACAGCGTCACCTGCGGGAACAGGAAGTGGCCGCACGCCTCAAAGGCCTGGCTGAACGCGTGGCCCATATGGAGCAGGAGGCCCAGGGATACCGCGAGCACCTGGAGGTGCAGCGCCAGAAGGCCTTGATCGATCCGCTCACCGGGCTGCCCAACCGTGCGGCGTGGAGCGAACGCCTCGATTACGAGGTCAACGCCTGGCATCAGCGCGGTAACAGCCTGTCGCTGGCCATGCTCGACCTGGACCACTTCAAGCGCATCAACGACGGCTACGGTCACCTGGCAGGGGACAAAGTCTTGAAGATCATCGCCAATGTGCTGAGCAAACGCCTGCGGCCGACTGACTTCATCGCGCGTTTCGGGGGTGAAGAGTTTGTGCTGCTAATGCCCGACTCAGCTTTGGCGGATGCGTTGGCCGTGGGTGAACTATTGCGTGAGGCCATTGCAGCGTGCCCTTTCCACTTCAAAGGTGAACCGGTAACGATCACGGTGTCCATGGGCGTGGCGCAGTTTCAGGCCGGCGAGCGCAGTGACCTGGCGCTCAAGCGTGCCGACGAGGCGCTCTACAGGGCAAAGGCTGCGGGACGTAATCAGGTGCAGGCGGCATAAAAGATGTTCCATTTTGTAATTTGACCGCCTGGCCATGAACCTTACGTTACACTGTTGCATTATCGTCTTTCAGTGTAATGCCTCTCGCCATGAAATCCTTGTATATCGCTTTAGCGTTTCTTCTGCTTGCCGGCTGCGCCAGCGGCCCGCGCCTGAACACCAGCCATCCCTCGGTCAACCACGACAACCGTGTGCAGTTCGTTGTGGTGCATTACACCTCTACCAACCTTGAACGTTCCCTGGCGCTGTTGACCCATGGCCAGGTCAGCAGCCATTACCTGATCGGCGACGACGCCTCCGGCACCATCTACAAGCTGGTGGATGAAAGCCAGCGCGCCTGGCACGCCGGGCAAAGCGAGTGGATGGGGCGCACCTGGCTCAATTCCAGCTCCATCGGCATCGAGATCGTCAACCCAGGGTTCAGTGATACGCCGACGGGGCGTGTGTGGTACCCGTATTCCGAAGCGCAGGTGCAGTCGCTGATCGTGCTGCTCAAGGACATCAGCAAGCGCAATGGCATCGACCCCAAGAACATCATCGGGCACAGCGACATTGCCCCACTGCGCAAGCTGGACCCAGGCCCGTTGTTCCCTTGGAAACGCTTGGCGGCAGAAGGTCTGGCCGTGTGGCCGGATGCCCAGGCAGTGGCCCGGTTCCAGGTGCAGTACGCCGCGCAGTTGCCGAGCATTACCTGGTTCCAGGAAGAGCTGGCGCGCCTGGGCTACCAGACGCCGCAGACCGGTGAGCTGGATGTGGCCACAAGGCACGTCATCGCTGCGTTCCAGATGCGCTTTCGCCCGTCATTGTTTGACGGCACCCCAGATGCTGAAAGCGCCGCGATCCTGAAGGCCTTGAATCACCGCTGATGGTGTAACAATGTTGGAGCGAGCTTGCTGTGGCGAGGGAGCTTGCTCCCGTTCGACAGCGAAGCTGGAGCCGGCTTTTTTGAGGGGCGCTTCGCACCCCAGCGCAAGCAAGCTTGCTCGCCATAGGGTTCTCGCTCCTACAGGGGCAATGCCATATAGAACTGCGTACCCTGCCCTGGCCGCGAGTACACACCCATGCGGCCGCCGTGCAATTGCACGATTTCCTTGCACAGTGCCAACCCCAGGCCCGCACCGCCTTTCTTGCGGCCCACCTGTACAAAGGGTTCGAAGATCCGCCCTTGCTGGCCGTAGGCAATGCCTTCGCCGTTATCCTCGACGCTGATAATCACCCGCTCGCCATGCCGTCGTGCCTGCAGACGAATCTGCCCGCCTTCGGCGGTGTGGCGCAGGGCATTGCCCAGCAGGTTGTCGAGCACCCGCTCCAGTTGCACTTGGTCGGCATACAGCCTTGGCAACTCAGGTTGAGCTTCTACCAGCAACTCAATGTGCTGGGCGTTCGCAGGCTCAGCAAACCGAGCCCGTGCGTGCTCCAGCAAGTCGGTGACATCGCACGTACCCAGGGTGAGTTTTTGCAGGCCGTTCTGGTAACGCGAGAAGTTGAGCAGGTCATTGATCAACTGCATCAGGCGCTGCATTTCTTCATTCACCGTATCCAGCAGGTCCGCCTCGCGGGAGTCAGGTGGGAACTTGGCCCGCTCTCGGAACAAGCCGAAGGCCATGTGCATGCCGGTAACCGGCGTGCGCAGCTCATGGGAGGCGCGCAATACGAACTCGCTGCGCACCCGTTCGAAGGCGCGCTGTTCAGTCACATCATGCAGCACCATCACGGCCCCGAGAATGTGCCCCTGTGTATGGCTGACCGGGGTCAGGCTGTAGGTCAGCAGGCGCAACTCACCCTCGACTTCCACCTCCAGATCGTCCGGGGCCCGCTCCAGGTTGCCGCCGCGCAGCACCAGTTGCAGCTGTTCATCCATTTCCGCACGACCCATGGCTTCACCAAGGCCTTGACCCAGCCGCTCCTCATCCCAGCCCAATTGGCGCTGCGCTACAGGGTTGAGGTGCTCCAGGCAGCCTTGGCGATCAATCATCAACAGGCCGTCATCGATACTGTCGAGCACCGCTTGCAGGCGCTGTTGGCCGGCCAGCAGTTCATCGATGTTAGTGGCCTGATGTTGGCGCAACGCTTCGGCCATGATGCCGAAACGGCGGGTCAGCAGGTTCATTTCCGCTGCGGAGGAGATCGGCAGCGTGACTTCAAAGTCGCCCTGCCCGATCTTGTCGGCGGCCTTGGCCAGGGCCTCGATGGGACCACCGAAACGCCGGGCGATGCCATGGGCCGTGACGAAACCGATGATCAGCACCGCGAGCCCTACCAGCCCGAGCAGGCCCGCTATCAACAGGGCGCGCTCACGGGATTTATGCTCACTGGTACTGATATTTTCCAGGGCCCGCTTGTGGTCGGCGATCAAGCCGTTGCGCAGTATGTTGAAGGTCTCGGTGAGCTTTTCCTTGCTGCCCGCAGGCGGTGATGTCTGCTGGGATTGGTCAAACGCCTTGAGCAGATTCTGGTAATCCGAGCGTGCCTGGCTGAAACCATGGTTTTTGCCGTCGACCTGCTCATGGGCGATGCCCTGATCCAACAGATCGAAATAATGCTGCTTGGAGGCTTGCAGGGCGTCTGGGTCGGGACGCTTCTCCAGCATCATGATCAACTGGTCGCCCAGGCTCTGACGCAATTTGAGCCCCAGGTCCAGGGTGATGAAATTACTGCGGATCAGCGATTCCTGGGTCTTGGCCATTTGCATGACGCTGACCAAGCCCAGGACCAACCCCAGCAAAGCCACGGTAATCAAGGCTGAGATGCTCAGGAATAACCGGGTGCGCAGTTTCATCGCGAGCTTCATAAGGTCCTGTTCAAAGGTTGTACTGCTTGCGTTTGCGGTACAGCGTCGACGCATCGATGCCGAGTGTGCGGGCCGCTTGGTCCAGTGTGTCGCTGGTCGCAAGTACGGCGCCGATATGGGCTTTCTCCAGCTCGTCAAGGCTCAAAGCCGACCCGATACGCGGTGCATTGTTGGCCGGTTGCTCGGCCATCCCCAGGTGGCTGATCTCAACCTTCTCCTGGGGGCAGATGATGCTGGCGCGTTCCACTACGTTGCGCAGTTCACGAATATTGCCGGGCCAGCGGTAGTTCAGTAGCGCTTCGCGGGCATTATCGCTGAAGCCGCGCGCCGGGCGTGCGTATTCCTTGACGAAGCGGGCAAGGAAGCGGTCAGCCAGGGTCAGGATGTCTTCACTGCGTTCGCGCAGCGGGGGCAAGTGCAAGGTGATGACATTCAGACGGTAGAGCAAGTCTTCACGGAAACGGCCATCGCGCACCATGTCTTCCAGGTTCAGGTTGGTGGCTGCGAGGATGCGCACGTCAGCGCGGCGGGTGACCGGGTCGCCCACGCGCTCATACTCTTTGTCTTGGATAAACCGCAGCAACTTGGGTTGCAACGTGAGGGGGAAATCGCCGATCTCGTCGAGAAACAGCGTACCGCCGTCCGCCTGGTTCACTCGGCCCAGGGTGCTTTCACTGGCGCCGGTGAATGCGCCGCGGCTATGGCCGAACAGTTCGCTTTCCATCAGTTCGGCGGTCAGTGACGGGCAGTTGATGGTCACGCAGGACTTCTTCGAGCGTTTGCTCCAGCCGTGTATCGCCCGGGCCAACTCACCTTTACCGGTGCCGGACTCGCCGAGAATCAAGATATTGGCGTCCGTCCCGGCCACCTGCCGCGCGGTTTCCAACACCACCATCATGGCCGGGCTATGGGAGTCCAGGCCGTCTTTGGGCTGGCGCACCTCGCCTTCCAGCGCTTCCAGCCGCGCAGAGAGCTGACGCACCTCCAGTTGCTTGGCCGTGGCCAGGCGCAGTTGGTCGGGGCTGCAAGGTTTGACCAGGTAGTCGGCGGCGCCAGCCTGGATGGCGTCCACGGCGGTATCCACGGCCGAATGGGCGGTCACAATCACCACGCGCATCCACGGAGCCTGCACGCGCATCTGGGCCAGCACGTCCAGGCCATTGTCCTCGCCCAGGCGCAGGTCGAGGAAGCACAGGTCGAACACCTGACGCTGCATCAGGGCATCGGCCTGTGCGGCACTGTTCGCGGTGGCGACGGTGTAGCCCTCATCTTCCAGGCAATAGCGGAAGGTGCGCAGGATCGCGGATTCGTCATCCACTAAAAGAATGCGGCCTTGAAGTTCCTTGGCTGAATCCATCTGTCCCGCACTCCTTAACTATAAATGTGATGGTGTTTAGTCCCGGAATAATCGGGCAAGTTGCATGGTTTATTCTGATTCATAAAAGGCTTCGTCGTGCAGCTATCTGCGCGCCTTCCTACAGACGTGGTTTGCGGACATTTTCAGGACTTGTTGCTCTTCGATCCTTCGATGTGCGCGCCAGGTGTCTGGTTCCGCCCACTGGTCATCGTGCATTTCGCACGGCCTGCAAGGAGGCATCGTGCAGGATGCTAGGCGACGAATCTATCGAGCAAGTGTAAATGCTTGATTTTATTGTGTTTTATTTTGCAATAAAGCTGGCATGCACTCTGCAATATCTCCCCCAAGAGCGTCATGAACGAATAATCAGAATGCGGGAGTAATGCAGCATGACTCGCCAAAGCCTCAGCCAATTGCGTGTATCGCCGCTGCGCTTGCAGCAGGGCCTGTTCGCCAGCCTGGCCTTGATGGTCACGTTGATTGCCGGCCAGCAGTTGCAGCATTGGCAGGAGCGTGCGCAGCCAGCCCCGCAATTTGAACGTCCCGTCATGACTCAGACCCATTTCCGTTCCATTGGCAGCGCCAGCGCCGATGTGACTGCCCCGCAATTGAGCCTGGTAGACCAGGGTTCCACCCTGGACGAACTGCCGGCCCATGACCGTTGGGTGTTCTAGGCAAAAAATGTCGCTCGTGTTGAGCGGCTGCACGGTATCACCGCTGTTACCCCTATAGAAGCATAAGGAGAATCACCATGTTGAGTTGGGCAATCACATTTCTGATCATCGCCATTGTGGCCGCAGTCCTGGGCTTCGGTGGTATCGCTGGCACCGCCACCGGCATCGCCAAGATCCTGTTTGTGGTCTTCCTGGTGATGTTTATCGCTTCGTTCTTCTTTGGTCGCAAAGGCCGAGGTTGAATATGGTCAGCCTGCCTTTTAAAGCCCTTGCTGCCGCCCTGCTGTTGGGCGGCAGCGGCCTGGCCATGGCCGCCAACGACGGCCAGTCCCGGGCTAACGAATTGCTCAGCGCGGATCCGCAGTACCGTGAAACCTGGCAAGACGTGGTGAAGAAAGAGGAACGCCTGCCCGAATGGGTGATGAACCTGTCGGGCACGGCCGAGCAAATGAATGCCGTTGAGGAAGATGGCGACAAGTACTTGGTCGGGCCGCTTTGCGAAACCGCAGACACCTGCCTGAACAAGCGCCTGATCGTTGCCTTCAGCCTCGACAAGGAAGATGCCTACGCCATGTTGGTGGAAGTCCCGGCGGGTTTGCCAGCGGACAAGTCCCCGACCCGGCACGCCGATTACCGTTTCCTCGGTAAGCCGGACGAGGGTATGCAAAAGCTGCTGATGGAACAGCTCAAGAAAGATCCGAATTGGTACTAGGTTCCGTCTGACGGAGCCGGCGTCCATAGAAGGAAGCCCTTGTGCTTCTTTCTGTTTGCATCGCTCCTTGAGTGATGCATGACCAGGGGGCCGGGTTGCTCTGATCGATCAGGATCGGCGTGACCTACGGGTACAGGGAGTACCTGCGCAAGGGCCGGGTCAGGCGAAAAGCTGCGACGCAAGTTCACAAGACCTCAAGCTTGCTGAACTTGCGGCGGGCTTACGACTCTCATTCCCGCGTTTCATGCCGCCTATAGCCGCAGTTTTGTTTTTTGCGTCTGGCCAACCATTACCGGGTATGTCGGCGTGACCATCTATCGAGAATTTTTCAATCGCGCTATAGGATCTTTCCGGCCCTAGGTGATGGATTTCTCAGACATTTCTGTCAGCCAATCGAAGTCGTCCAGTATCTCTGCGCGAGCCTGATTTGGCTGCTTAACGGCATATTCACCCGCTCGAATGGCGGATACGAACTGACCGTTTGGACAAATATTTTCAAAAAAAGCCATGCCGATTCGGCATAGGGTAGGCGTTTACGGCATTAGACGTCGCTCCCTTGCATGGGAATAGTTGCGCCTTTTTTCGCCTGCCAGTAAGCCATTTCGGCCACGCTGCGGTGACCTTCCATGGAGGCAGATGCACACACTTTTTCGCTTTCGAGCGTTGCAGCTGGCGCATTTGCCGTAAGTCCACTTGAAGCAAGGGTAATGACATGAAGAAGGCAAAGCTAAGCCTCGCCTGGCAGATCCTCATCGGTTTGGTACTGGGCATTGCAATCGGTGCCGTGCTCAACCATTTCAGTGCTGAAAAGGCCTGGTGGATCAGCAATGTGTTGCAGCCGGCGGGCGATATCTTTATCCGCCTGATCAAGATGATCGTGATCCCAATTGTGATTTCTTCGCTGATCGTCGGCATTGCCGGTGTCGGCGACGCGAAAAAGCTCGGTCGTATCGGCGTCAAAACCATCCTCTACTTCGAAATCGTCACCACCATCGCTATCGTGGTGGGCCTGTTGCTCGCCAACCTGTTCCACCCAGGCGCTGGCATCGACATGAGTACCCTGGGTACCGTCGATATCTCCAAGTACCAGGCGACTGCCGCCGAAGTGCAGCATGAACATGCGTTCATCGAGACCATCCTCAACCTGATCCCCTCGAACATCTTCGCCGCAGTCGCCCGAGGCGAGATGCTGCCGATCATCTTCTTCTCGGTGTTGTTCGGCCTGGGCCTGTCGAGCCTCAAGCCTGAACTGCGCGAACCGCTGGTGACCATGTTCCAGGGCGTGTCCGAGAGCATGTTCAAAGTCACCCACATGATCATGAAGTACGCCCCTATCGGTGTATTTGCACTGATCGCGGTGACGGTCGCCAACTTCGGCTTCGCCTCGCTGCTGCCGCTGGCCAAGCTGGTGATCCTGGTTTACGTCGCGATCCTGTTCTTCGCCTTCGCGGTCCTGGGTTTGATCGCACGCCTGTTTGGCTTCTCGATCCTCAAGCTGATCCGCATCTTCAAAGATGAGTTGGTATTGGCTTACTCCACCGCCAGCTCCGAAACCGTGCTGCCGCGTGTGATCGAGAAGATGGAAGCCTACGGCGCGCCGAAAGCGATCTGCAGCTTCGTGGTGCCGACCGGCTATTCGTTCAACCTCGACGGTTCGACCCTGTACCAGAGCATCGCGGCCATCTTCATTGCCCAGCTGTATGGCATTGACCTGTCGATCGGCCAGCAACTGATGCTGGTACTGACCCTGATGGTGACCTCCAAAGGTATCGCCGGCGTGCCGGGCGTGTCCTTCGTGGTGTTGTTGGCGACGCTGGGCAGCGTGGGCATCCCACTGGAAGGCTTGGCGTTTATCGCCGGTGTCGACCGTGTGATGGACATGGCGCGTACCGCCCTGAACGTGATCGGCAATGCCTTGGCCGTACTGGTTATCTCCCGTTGGGAAGGCATGTACGACGACGCCAAGGGCGAGCGCTACTGGAATTCCCTGCCGCACTGGCGCAGCAAGGAAGCCCTGCCTACGGCACAAGCCACCCGTAGCTGATTGCAGATTGATCGAAAACAAACCCCGGGAAATTCCGGGGTTTGTCGTTTCTGCCAGCCCCGTTATCATTCGCCCCATCTTTCGGGGGACTTATCTGATGCTCAATGGCCTGTGGCTTGGCTTCTTTGTCGTGGCAATGGTGTCAGCACTGGCGCAATGGCTGGTGGGCGGTAACGCCGGGATCTTCGCGGCGATGGTCGAAAGCATTTTCGCCATGGCCAAATTGTCGGTGGAAGTCATGGTGCTGCTGTTCGGTACCCTGACGTTATGGCTGGGCTTTCTGCGGATTGCCGAAAAAGCCGGGATCGTCGATTGGCTGGCCAAGGCCCTCGGCCCGCTGTTTCGCCGCCTGATGCCGGAAGTGCCCGCCGGGCACCCCGCGATCGGTTTGATCACCCTCAACTTTGCCGCCAACGGCCTGGGCCTGGACAACGCCGCCACGCCCATCGGCCTGAAAGCCATGAAGGCGCTGCAAGAGCTCAACCCCATCCCCAATACGGCGACCAACGCTCAGATCCTGTTCCTGGTGCTCAACGCGTCCTCGCTGACGCTGTTGCCGGTGACCATCTTCATGTACCGCGCCCAGCAAGGCGCTGCGGACCCGACGCTGGTGTTCCTGCCGATCCTGCTGGCCACCAGCGCCTCGACGCTGGTGGGCCTGCTGTCGGTGGCGGTGATGCAGCGCCTGCGTTTGTGGGACCCGGTGGTGCTGGCCTATCTGATCCCCGGCGCGCTGGTACTGGGCGGCTTCATGGCGCTGCTGGCGACCCTGTCTGCCACAGCGCTGGCCGGTTTGTCGTCGATCCTGGGCAACCTCACGCTGTTTGGCTTGATCATGCTGTTTCTGGTGATCGGCGCGTTGCGCAAGGTCAAGGTGTACGAGGCATTCGTCGAAGGCGCCAAGGAAGGCTTCGACGTAGCCAAGAACCTACTGCCCTATCTGGTGGCGATGCTGTGTGCGGTTGGCGTGTTGCGTGCCTCGGGCGCCTTGGAGTTCGGCCTGGAAGGGATTCGCCATGTGGTTGCCTGGACTGGCCTGGATACGCGCTTTGTCGACGCTCTGCCGACCGCAATGGTCAAGCCGTTCTCCGGCAGCGCGGCGCGGGCGATGCTGATCGAGACCATGCAGACCCAGGGTGTGGACAGCTTTGCGGCGTTGGTGGCGGCGACGATACAGGGCAGTACTGAAACCACGTTTTATGTGCTGGCCGTGTACTTCGGCTCGGTAGGCATCCAGCGGGCGCGGCATGCGGTGGGATGTGCGTTGTTCGCGGAGTTTGCTGGTGTGGTCGCGGCTATTTCGGTGTGCTACTGGTTTTTTGGTTAAGGCCACAATCGTTATCGCAGGCAAGCCAGCTCCCACAGTTTGATGTGTGAACGCAGTAAAATGTGGGAGCTGGCTTGCCTGCGATGAGGCCTTCAAGGTTTCAGAGCGGTATTGCCCTGGCTGACTACCCAATCCACCACCTGCTTATTCAGCTGATCCCCAGCCTGGCCAAAAGCAGCCACCACCGCTGGCACCTTGGCGTCACTCACCGGCTGCCTCACTTCAAACCGGCGGCTGGCGATAATCCTTTGATCACGCCCACGCACCAATCGCGCGTCGAGGCGAATCACCACCTCCACCGCTTTGCCTCGATACTCACTCTGAAACGCCTGCAACTGCCCGCCCAGTTCATAGTCGGCTTGCAGGTTGGTCTCGTCGGTACTCAACAGCGTCACGCGCCCGTCGCGCTGGAAGCCATCCAGCAGGCGATTACGCAGCAGCACCGGCGCCGGGTCGCTCCAGCGTGAATTCGCGTAGTTGCTGATCAAGTTGCCATCTGGCACTACGGCGATGCGCGGGCTATCGAGAAACTCGCTGGTCTGCGGCTTGGTCACGCGCAGCGACCAACTCACCGGCGTGCCTTGGCTGGCCGGTTGGGCGGACGCCAGGCGGTACACGTCCGATGGGTCCGGCTTGGGCAGGATCGAGCACGCGCTGACCAGTGCCAGGGCCATGGGGACGATCATGTGGTAAGCACGCTTCATGGCGTGAACTCCTTGTTCTTGTCACTGCCCAGCAGGTAACCGCTGGGGTTGGCTTCCAGGCGGCGAGAGATGGCGCGCAGCGAGCCGAGGGTTTCACGCAGCTCGCGCACGGCTGGCGCCAGCTCGTTAAGGCCCTGCATGCCGCTGTTCACCGAGTCCTGGTTATTGGTCAGCAAGGTATTGATGGTGGCGGTGCTTTGCTCCAGGGATTTCATCGCCTGCTCGGCGCTGCCGAAGGCTTGCTTGCCTTGTTCACTGAGCAAACCATTGGCGCTGCGCATCAGCACGGTGGTTTGCTCCAGCGCCGCGCCCGCCTGTTTGCTCACCTGCATCAATTGCTGCATCACCACCTTGATGTCGCCGCGTTGCTCGGCAATGGCGCCGGTGGTTTGTTGCAGGTTGTCCAAGGTGTTGCTCAGGCGTTCGACGTTTTCCCGTGAGAACAGGTGGTTGGCGTTGTGCAGCAGCAGGTTGACGCTGGTCATCAGGTCGTTGCTGTTATTGAGCAGGCGTGCGATAGGCGATGGCGACGCGATGATTTCCGGCAGGTTGCCGTCCTTGCCCTTGAGCTCCGGGCTCTGCGGGGTGCCCCCACTGAGCTGGATGATCGAGGTGCCGGTGATACCGGTCAGGGCCAGTTTGGCCTGGGTGTCTTCCTTGATTGGCGTTTGCCCGGCCAGGCGGATGCGCGCCAGGACTCGGCGTGGGTCTTTGGGGTCCAGACGCAGGCTGATCACGTCGCCCACCTTGATGCCGCTGTACTGAACCGCACTGCCTTGGGACAGGCCGCTGACCGCTTCGTTGAAGATCACTTCGTAATCCTGGAAGGCGGTATCGACGCTGGACTTGGCCAGCCACAGGCCAAACAGCATCGCGCCGACCACCACAATTACGCTGAACAGTCCGATCATCACATGATGGGCTCGGGTTTCCATGTCATACCTCGTTGAGCGATTGAGCGGCATCCAATGCCGCGCGGCCCCGGGGGCCGTGGAAATATTCGTGAATCCAGGCGTCGTCCGTTTCCGAAACGACATCGATGGCGTCGGCCACCAGCACTTTCTTCTGCGCCAGCACCGCCACACGGTCGGTGATGGTGTACAGCGTGTCGAGGTCGTGGGTGACCAGGAACACACTCAAGCCCAACGCATCGCGCAGGGTGAGGATCAGTTGGTCGAATTGCGCCGCGCCAATGGGGTCGAGACCGGCGGTGGGTTCGTCCAGAAACAGGATGTCCGGGTCCAAGGCCAGTGCGCGGGCCAGGGCGGCACGTTTGATCATGCCGCCGGATAACGAGGCCGGGTATTTGTCGGCCGCCGACAGCGGCAACCCCGCCAGGGCCAGCTTGACCGCCGCCAAGTGCTCGGCATCGGCGCGGCTGAGGCCGGCGTGCTCGATCAATGGCAGAGCCACGTTCTCGGTCACCGTCAGCGAGGAAAACAGCGCGCCCTTCTGGAACAGTACGCCAAAGCGGCGTTCTACCAGTGAGCGTTCATGTTCAGGCAGGCTCGGCAGGTTTTTGCCGAACACCCGTACCTCGCCTTCGCTGGGGCGCCGCAGGCCAACGATGCTGCGCAACAACACGGATTTACCGCTGCCAGAGCCCCCCACCACCGCCAGGATCTCGCCTTTGTACAAATCCAGGTCGAGGTTCTCATGCACGCTTTGGCTGCCAAAGCGATTGCACAAGCCACGCACTTCAATCACCGCCTCAGTGGGCGCACGGTGTAGACGACTCACCAGCCCATCTCCATGAAAAACATCGCCGCGACCGCATCCAGCACGATCACTACAAAGATCGATTGCACCACGCTCGATGTGGTGTGCGCGCCGACTGACTCGGCACTGCCGCTGACTTTGAAACCTTCCAGGCAGCCAATGGCCGCGATCAAAAAGGCAAAGATCGGCGCCTTCACCATGCCCACCAGAAAGTGCTGCACGCCAATGTCCGATTGCAGCAGCGAAAGAAACATCGCCGGCGAAATATCCAGGGCCACCGCACACACCACACCACCGCCGACGATCCCCGAGAGCATCGCCAGGAAGGTCAGCATCGGCAACGCCACCAGTAGCGCCAGCACGCGCGGCAATACCAACAGCTCCATGGGGTCCAGGCCCAGGGTACGGATGGCGTCGATTTCTTCGTTGGCTTTCATGGAGCCGATTTGCGCGGTGAATGCACTGGCGGTACGGCCGGCGATGAGGATTGCGGTGAGCAACACGCCGAATTCACGCAGGAAGGAGAACGCCACCAGGTCCACGGTAAAGATCGTCGCGCCGAAGCTCTTGAGCACGGTGGCGCCAAGGAAGGCCACGACGGCGCCGACCAGAAAGGTCAGCAGTGCGACGATAGGCGCCGCATCCAGACCCGTCTGTTCGATGTGGGCGACCATGGGCGTCAGGCGCCAGCGCTTGGGCCGCCAAATACCGCGGGCGAAGGTTTCGAGGATCAGGCCGATAAAGCCCAACAGCTTCATTGCGTCTTGCCAGACCGTGTCTACTGCGCGGCCGATGCGAGCCAACACTTGAATGCCGGCGGCCTCTTCCGGCTCTTTGATCGGTACGCAAAAGTCATTCAGGGAGCGGTAGACGGTCTTGAGCAGTGCACGGTCGGCGGCTGCCAGGGTGCAATCAGTCTGTTCGGCAGAATGTTCGATGCGTGCAGGACCCAGCAGCTCCACCAGCAGCGAGGCGCCGGCGGTATCCAGCGCACCGAGGCCGTTGAGGTCAATGCGGGCGCCGGCGTCGTATTGGCCGTCGAGTGTGGCCGACAGCTTCTTCAGGTGGGCGTAGTGGGCCAGCGTCCAGTCGCCGGTAATCCGTAGCGAAGGCGGGGTGCTGGACGTATCAAGATGGGCCGCGCCGGCCGTCGTGCGAGTGGTCATAAGCTCCGAGCTTGTTTGGCTATCCACAATTGCTACGTAATAGCACGATCCGGCTTACTTTGGGTTGTCCGCTTGTGCTGTGTCTATCACCTTGAAACGCAGAACGCCGATGACCTGGCCGTCTTCGGTGAGCACCTGCACCTGCCAGCGCCCTACGGCATCACCCGGGAAATTCTGCTTGTGGGTCCAGGCGCGATAGCCCTCCTTGCGCCCACCATGGATGTCCAGGGCAATGCGGTCGACTTCCTGGCCGTTGAATTTCCACACATGGTAGATCCGCTCATCCAGCCCGCGTGGCGCGTTGATCGCGGTGTACGCATACAGCCCACCACTGCGCAATTGGGCGGCGGTGACTTGCTTGAGGTCGTCGCCCGGCGTGCGGTCTTGCAGTTGGGTGCTGATGGCGACTTCGGTCATCCACAGGGTGGCGGGCGGTACCCAGCTGCGCAGGAACCAGCCGGCGCAGCCGATGGCGGCCGTTACCCCCAGCAGCATCGCCCAGCCCTTGAGGCTACGCAGCGGCAGGCTGACGGCCAGGCTCGGGATCGACAGGACCATGGCCACGCCCAACGCCAGTTTGTAACTCTGGGCGGTGGTCAGGTGCATGATGATCGGCAGCGCGGTCAGCAACGCGGCGAATAGGGTCAGGGTGTGCAGGGCCAGGAACAGCGAGCGTTTGGGCGCCAGCCATTTGTAATACAGCGGGTCGATGATCGACACCAGCGCCGCCGCACCCAGCAGGCCAGTGAACAGCGATTGGCCGCTGTTCCAGGCGGTGGTGACGAAAAAGAACGGCAGGACGAAAAACAGACTTTCCTGGTGGATCATCTGGGTGGCGTAGCGCAGCAGCGGTTCAGGGATCTCGCGATTGAAGACCTTGGTGAACAGTTGCGTAAAACTGTTCTCCAGCATCAGCCACAACCAGCTCACCAGCATGATCACCGCAATCCAGCTGGCCATGCCCTGCTGGCGGTCTACCAGGATGAAGCTGCCCACCCCCGAGATGAAACCGCCGAGTGCGATCACCCCTGGGTAGCGCTTGATCAGTTCTATAACGCGCTGGATGAGGGGAGGCAAGTTCGGCATGGACGGTTCACTGGTTGTGGGAAAAATCTCAGACAGAATAACGCCTTGGCCCGATATTCTGCGCCTCATTACTCAACAGGTTTGCGATAAAGCCTCAGGCCGATCAAACCAAGGATGATCAGGCCCAGTACGCCCGCACCGATCCAGGTCAAGGCGTCATAACTCAACAGCGGTTTTTCGATGCGCCAGTAGCCCGGCTGCTGGAACGATTCGCGCATGGCCTGGTTGGTTTGTGCCAGGCTCACGGCCTTGATGCGTTTGACCGGGTCGCTGAAACGTCCATTGGAGTAGTCGCCGGCCGCACTCCAGTAATAGTCGGCCAGTGCGCTGTTGCCTTGCACTGCCCAGGCTTGGCGGGCAATGGCGGCTTGTTGCAGGCGTGTGAATACCGTTGGGTCGAGGCCATCCTTGAGCAACTGGGCCTTGAGGTCTTGCAAGACCTGCTCGGCTTCAGGGAGGTTTTCTCGCTCAAGGTCGGCATTCAGGCTGAGGAACCCAACGCCGCCGAGCACTTCGCGTTCCACCCACGGGCCGTAGGACAAACCGTGCTTGAGGCGCAGTTGCCGGTAAAGCGCCCAGTCGAGGTAGTCCTTGAGCAGGTTGTAGGTTTCATCATGCTGGTCGTCCAGCACCGGCTCTGGGAACAGCCAGTGCAGCTTGGCGCCATCGCCCACCCAGCCGCGGATCAGGTCGCGGTGGCCGGCGGCGGTATGCTGGATTTCCGGGAGGGGGCGATGTTCGCTCGGCTCCACTGGGTCGAGTTGACCATAGGTGCGTTCCAGGTAGGCGGGCAGCAGTTTGTCGAGATCGCCCACGACGATCAGGGTCATGTTGTTCGGCGCGTACCATTCTTTGCGCAGCTTCTCCAACTGGTCGCGGGTGAGGTGGCTGACCTCGGCGCGTTCGGCGCACTTGAGGCCCAACTCCACGGCCAGTTGGTTGCTGGCGCTGTGACCGAGGTCCTGGCGATCCAGCAGGCGTTGCAAGTGTGAATAATGGCCACCGTCTTCGCGCTCCACCACTTGCTTGGCGGCATTGATATGGGCGTCGGTCAGTTGCGTGCGCGTGAGGATTGCCAGCAGCAGGTCCAGCACCTTGCGTTGGTTCTGCGCGGGCGCCTCGATCACGAAGGTGGTGTCGGCGTTGCTGGTGTAGGCGTTCCACTCGCCGCCCAGGGCTTGCATGCGGTCTTCGAGGTCGCCTTCGCCGCCGCCGTCGATACCGCTGAACAGCAAGTGCTCGAACAAGTGCGGCAGCTCTTTTTCTTCGCAACCGAAGTCGTCCAGGCCCACACCAACCACCAGGCGAATAGCGACATGCCCACGCTCGGTGCCCGGTTTGAGCAGCAGTTGCAGGCCGTTGGGCAAGGTGTAGCCCTCGACTTGCAGGCGGTCAAAGGCAAAGGCGTGTACCGAGCCCAAGAGCAGGCAGGCGAGTAACAGGCGACGCATAACAAGCTTCCTGGCGAATGAGGTCCACTGTTAACTGACTTCGCTCGCGGGCGTACGTTCAGGGCGAATGGGTAATGTCGGCAATACTTTCAGCCGAGAGCGCGCCAGTGTCGGACGTTTCCAACACTACATAAGCACTGCTGCAAAACAACGAGTTCAAGCGTTTCATGTCGGCGATCAGTTCCAAGTGCAGGGAACTGGTTTCCAGGCTCTGCACGATCTTGCGCTGCAGGCGGCTGACATGGGCGTGGGCCAGGCGGCGTTCCTGAGCGCGGAAGCGGCGCTTTTCGCGCAGTAATTGGCGGGCGCTTTCCGGGTCGCCGCTGAGAAACACCGACAGGCCCAGGCGCAGGTTGGCGATCAACTGGCTGTGCAGCCCGCTGAGTTCTTCCAGGCCCACTTCGGAAAATTGCCGGCGCTGCGAGGTCTTCTGTTGCTGGACCTTGCGCAGCATGCGTTCGATCAGGTCACCGGCCAATTTCAAGTTGATCGACAGCTCGATGATTTCGGCCCAGCGGCGGTTGTCCTGTTCACTCAGGTCTTCACGGGGCATTTGCGCCAGGTAGAGTTTGATCGCGCTGTAGAGCGCTTCGACGTCATCGCTCAGGCTGCGCATTTCTTGGGTAACGGCGGTTTGATTGCCGCGCAGCACTTCCTGCATCGAAGTGAGCATATTGTCGATCAAGTCACCCAGGCGCAGGGTTTCGCGGGCGGCGTTCGCCAGGGCCAGGCTTGGGGTATTCAATGAGGCCAGGTCCAGATGGCGTGGCTTGGCCTTGCCATTGGTTTCGGGGCGTTCCGGCAGCAGCCATTCGCACAGGCGTGCCATGGGCCCGATGGTGGGCAACAGGATCAGGCAACGGCTGACGTTGTAGAGCAGGTGGAAGGTGATGACCATGCCCTGGACGCTATAGTCCAGGCCGTCCATCCAGCCCACGAGCGGGTCAAGCACCGGAATGATCAGCAACAGACCGATCAATTTGTACAACAGGCTGCCCAGGGCCACTTGGCGACCGGCAGTGTTTTGCATGCTGGTGCTGAGAAAAGCCAGTACACCGCTGCCGATGTTGGCGCCGATCACCAAGCCGATGGCCACGTGCAAGCCGATCACGCCGGCACCGGCCAGGGTGGCCGTGAGCAACACCGCAGCAAGGCTGGAGTAGGAAATCATGGCGAACAGCGCGCCCACCAGGGCGTCCAGCAAGATATCGCCGGTCAGCGAAGCGAAGATGACTTTGACGCCCTGGGCATGGGTAATGGGCCCGGCGGCTTCGACGATCAACTGCAGCGCGAGGATGATCAGGCCCAGGCCGATTCCGACCCGGCCCAACTGCCCTGCTCGCGTCTGTTTGCGCGACAGGAAGAAAATCACCCCGAGGAAGATCAGCAGCGGCGACAGCCAGGACAAATCGAACGTCAGCACCCGCGCCATCAAGGCCGTACCGACGTCGGCGCCAAGCATGGTGGCCAAGGCCGGCGTGAGGCTCATCAGCCCTTGGCCGACAAACGAAGTCACCAGCATCGCGGTGGCGTTACTGCTTTGCACCATGGCCGTCACCAGGATACCGGCGACAAATGCCAGCCAGCGCTTGGACATGTTCTGCCCGATGACTTGGCGCAAATTGGAACCGTAGACCCGCAGGATGCCGGTTCGGACGATATGCGTGCCCCAGATAAGCAGGGTCACGGCGGAAAGCAGATTGAGCAAGGTCAGCATGCTCGGCCCCCCGTGTGGGTGCGCTCCAGCAGGAGCGAAGGAAAGTTACCGCGTGCCGCTCTACGTCTTGTACCTAAGCTGTAGTTGGCGAATGGGCTCTGCGCCAGCATCGCATAGCTAAACTCGGGATTGAAACAAAACTGTCATGAAGGTCGTTCCCCACGCTCGGCGTGGGAACGCATCCTGTGACGCTCTGCGTCACTTTGCGGACGCGGAGCGTCCGAGAGGGCATTCCCACGCGGAGCGTGGGAACGATCACTCGCGGGTCAAATTTACTGACCCGGAATGTCCTTGCGCAGTTTCACTGGGTCCTGCTGTTTCTTCTTTTTCGCGATGGCGGTACGCATCTTGATGTTCACCGCTTCCACCGCCAGCGAGAACGCCATGGCGAAGTAGACGTAGCCTTTTGGCACGTGTACGTCGAAAGATTCAGCGATCAGCACGGTACCCACGACCAGCAGGAACGACAGCGCCAGCATTTTCAGCGACGGGTGCTTGTCGATGAACTCGCTGATAGTGCCGGCAGCCAGCATCATCACCAATACCGCAACGACGATGGCGGCAACCATCACCGGCACGTGGGAAACCATGCCGACGGCGGTAATCACCGAGTCCAGGGAGAACACGATGTCGATGATGGCGATCTGGATAATGGTGTAGATGAACTTGCCACCGGCGCCTTTGGGCTCGTCTTGGGTTTCATCTTCCCCTTCCAGCGCGTGGTACATCTCCTGGGAGCTTTTCCACAGCAGGAACAGGCCACCGAAGAACAGGATCAGGTCACGACCGGAGATGCCCTGGCCAAACACCACGAACAGGTCGGCGGTCAGTTGCATGACCCAGGTGATCGACAGCAGCAACAGGATGCGCGTGACCATGGCCAACGCCAGGCCGAAGATCCGAGTGCGTGCCTGCATATGCTTGGGCATGCGGCTGACCAGGATCGAAATCATGATGATGTTATCGATGCCCAGGACGATCTCAAGGGCCGTCAGGGTGAAGAAGGCAATCCAGATTTCCGGATTGGTCAGCCATTCCATGTGTATTCCTTTGAGCAAGTGTTAACCGCGCAAGCTGTAGCGCCGCGCGGTGAGTGAGTCGGTACGATTATAGAGTGCTGAACAGCGGAAAAATCCCCATCAGCAATGCGGCGAACATTATGCACAGGCACACCAACACTGCCCACTTGAGCGTGAAGCGCTGGTGATCGCCGAATTCGATACCCGCCAGAGCAACCAGCAAGTACGTCGAGGGTACCAGTGGGCTGAGCAAATGCACGGGTTGCCCGACGATCGACGCCCGCGCCATTTCCACCGCGGTGATACCGTAATGGCTGGCAGCTTCGGCCAGTACCGGCAGTACGCCGTAGTAGAACGCATCGTTGGACATGAAGAAGGTGAACGGCATGCTAACCAGCGCGGTGATCACCGCCAGGTAAGGGCCCATCGCTTCTGGGATGACCGCCAACAGGCTCTTGGACATGGCGTCGACCATGCCGGTGCCCGACAGGATGCCTGTGAAGATACCGGCGGCGAAGATCAAGCCCACCACCGCCAATACGCTACCGGCGTGAGCCGCGACGCGGTCTTTCTGCTGCTGCAGGCATGGGTAGTTGACGATCATGGCGATACTGAACGCCACCATGAACAGCACCGGCAGCGGCAACAGGCCGGCAATCAGGGTGCACATCAACGCCAGGGTCAGGGCGCCGTTGAACCAGATCAGTTTCGGACGGCGGGCGTCGGGGAATTGCGACACGCTGATTTCGCTGTGGTCGATCTCGTCGCCCTGCAGGTGCAATTCACCCAGGCGCGCACGTTCGCGCTTGCCGTACATGTAGGCAATCACCAGGATCGCCACCACACCGGCGGCCATGGCCGGGATCATCGGTACGAAGATGTCCGACGGGTCTACATGCAGCGCACTGGCGGCGCGCGCCGTCGGGCCGCCCCAGGGGGTCATGTTCATGACGCCACCGGCGAGAATGATCAGGCCGGCCATGATCCTTGGGCTCATGCCGATGCGCTGGTACAGGGGCAGCATGGCCGCGACGCAGATCATGTAGGTGGTGGCACCGTCACCGTCCAGAGATACCACCAGGGCCAGTACCGCGGTGCCGACCGACACCTTGAGCGGGTCGCCCTTGACCATCTTGAGGATCTTGCGCACGGCCGGGTCGAACAGGCCGGAGTCGATCATCAAGGCAAAATAGAGGATGGCGAACATCAGCATCACGCCAGTCGGCGCAAGCTTGGTGATGCCTTCGAGCATCATCGGGCCGATCTTCGGTGCGAAACCGCCGAACAGCGCGAACAGGATCGGCACGATGATCAAGGCGATCAGCGCGGACAGGCGCTTGGTCATGATCAGGAACATGAACGTGATGACCATGGCAAAGCCAAGGAAAGTCAGCATAGGAATACTCCAGGCGTAGCGCGGCTAGGGAATGGCGGACCGAGTGGCGGTCAGCGCAGAACGAAAGGCACGAGGCGTACGGGTGGAGTTGGAGCGAACAGGCGGGTACGAGCGGACATCGGGAATCACCATTGTTGTTGTTAACAGCCGGTCTGTTGCCGGCAGTGAGGGCGATCCTAGACGGGGAAGCTTTCAGCCAGCTTTCGCTGAGAAAACAGCTGATGAAGGGCAGGCACTCGTTCTTCAGGTTGACGCAGAACAAAATGTGGCTGGCTTGCTTTTGTAGGAGCGAGCTTGCTCGCGAAAAACGTCAACGTTAACGCGCGCTTCCTATAGAAACGCGGCGCCTGTTAGTTTTTCGCGAGCAAGCTCGCTCCTACAAGGGCAAGCCAGCTTACACAGTGGTGTTCAGGGCAGCTCGAGGCCACCGGCGGCTTTATGCAGCGCTCGTAGGTGTTCACCTACTTGTTTGAGGTTGGCTTCACAGGCGGCAATCTCGGCGGCGCGGGATGGATCGAGCAGCGCCCTCACCTCTTTATCCAGCTCGCCGGTCAACGACTGCAACTGCTTCTGGCGTTCGGCGCTCTCCGATTCCAGGCGCTTGGCTTCCGAAGGTTGCGGCAGGCCATAACCCCCACTGTCCAGCAACTCGGCCGGGCGACTCAGGAAGCCGCTGTTGGCGAGAATTTGCTGCAGCGTGTTGTTGGCTTTCTCCATGCCGCCGTATTTCAGCTCGCGGGCATTGAGATAGCGTTGTTTGACCTCATCCTGGGCGAGCATCAGTTGTTTGCGATAGCTGGCCTGCTCCAGCAGCAACAGCGCGGCGCTGGTACGCAGGTCGGCCTGGCTGAACCATTGGCGACGCGCTTGCGCATCCAGGGACAACCAGTCTTCGACTTGGGTCTGCTTGATCGGCAGTTGCTTGCGCAGCACATCGAACATGGCCTGGTAGCGCTCGCGGAACGAGTCGAAGTGATACCCCAGCCGCAGTGCCTCGCGCTTGTCATTCAATACGCTGGTATCGGCCAGGCCGCGGGCGCTGAGCACTTCCAGCAAACCGTTGGGGGTGATGTTGTCCAGGCCGGTCAATTGCGGGTTGGCGCTGCCGCTGCGCAACAGTTTCAGGCTTTCGACCGCACAGTTGTTGGAGATAAAGAAGTAGTTGCCGTCATAGCTCCAGTGCATCTCAGCCGCATGTTCGACGGTGTCGTTGATTTCCTGGCGGCTGAGCTTCAGCGGCACCGACGCCAGGCCACGCAGTTCGGTTTTGGTGTACTCATCAATGACCTGGGCCAGCGGCAGTACGAACAGCCGCGACGGGTATTTGCCCACCAGGCCATCCCAGCTCGACAGCTGGACGTCACCGACGAAGGCTCGGTAAGACAGCACCAGATGCCGGTCCAGATCCAGCCGGCAATCCGGGCCACGCGGGCGGCCTGGAGCGCAAATCACCAGGCGCAACATGCTATGGCCCCAACGGCTCACCAGGTTCTGGTTGGCTTCGGCAAGCAGATAGTCGATTTCATACACGCGTTCCGGATCGATCTGGCCCAAGGGCGTCTTGGCGAAATCGTTGCCCGCGTTCAGGAAGGCATAGGTGCTGGCGCAGGTGTCCTGTCCGGGCGGTGCCCAGCCGAAGTGATCCTTGTAATAACGGAACAGCGCGGGGCGGCGACAGGCGTAGCTGGGGTCCAGGAGGAAGTACTCCATGTTGACTGCTACGAATTCCAGCGGGCTGGTGGTTTCGTAGATGTCCGGGCTGCGTACCACCTGATGGTTGTGCTGCTCACGCTCGCCGCGGCGACCGACATATTGTGGCCAGCCGGCGAGGTCCAGCAGGCGCGGGTCGTCACTGAGGGTAAAGCGGCGGTCGTTCTGGCCACGGCACTGGTCGGGCAAGCCGATCAAGCCGGTGATGTTGTTCTGGCGGCTGCAGCGCTGGATCAGCGTGCGCTCGTCCTTGGACCACAGGCGCGCACGGTCATAGATGTGGGTCAGTTCATGCAGCACGGTGGCGAGCATCTCCCGGCGCACGGTACCGTGGGGGCGATTGGTTTTCTGGGTGGCGGCGCTGCCGTCAGTCAGGCTGGCGAGCAGGTTCTGGTTGAGGTCCAGCTCGGACACCAGGGATGCCTGGCCGTAGGCGTTTTCAGGCATCTTGTCGGTCCAGCCGACATCGATACGTCGATCCAGCTGCTCGACAAAGCGCGGTGGCAAGGAACGCAGTGCTTCATCGAGCAATGCCTGGCTGGCCTGCTGTTCGGCTGGGCTCAAGCCTTGGGTCTTGAGCCGCAGTTGCAGGCCGGCCTGGGCTGTACTTGCACACAGCAGCACGGCCCCGGCCAGGAGCCAGGTTTTGAGACGCCTCACAGAGCGAGGATAGCTTCGGCGAGGGTCTGGTCGCTGGCATCACGGGCTTCTGGCACGCGGGTGCGAAGGGTATCGAACGCGGCTTCCAGCTGGGCGCCACGGATCTCGCCATTGGTGGCGACGAAACTGGCGGCGTCATCGTGGGCTTCGCGCACGATCTTGGAGTCGCGGATGGAGGTGGTGGTGTCCGAGGTGAAATCAATGGTGCGCGCCGAGGCGCGCACGACGATGTTGCTGGTGGCCTTCAAGGTTTGCGCCTGGGCGACATCGGCCAAAAACAGCAAGCCGAGGGCGGCGACGATCAGCGGGCTACGCATGGGGTGACTCCAATGACAAAGATAGAAATACAACGATAATTATTGGACGAGAATTGCCTGCGCCAGTTCAAGGTCGCTTGCATGAAGTTTTGGCTGGGTACGGCGTAGATAGTCCAGCGCGGACTCCAGGCGTGCGCCCCGCCATTGGCCGTCAGTGGCAATGAAAGCGGCAGCATCATCCCGAGCGGCCATGACCAACTTATTGTCGAACGGCGCAGAGGTCACTTTGCTGGTGGCATACACGCTGACAACAGTGCTCTGTGTGGACACATCCAACGCTGAAGCCAGGGGTGACCAGCAGGCGCAAAACAGAACAGGAACACTCAATGAACGGTATGAAAAAGCCATGGGACTCTACAACTGAAAGCGAGCGCCAAGGCTAGCGCAACGGCCGGGCGAGAGCCAGCGCCGAGCCATCCGGGAGCGGCGGGCGCTCCCGTCTGGTTGCCGTGGATCAGATAGCCAGGATGGCCTGTGCCAGCTGTGCATCGGTAGCGGTATTCAATTGCGGCGCTTGTTGACGGATCTGGGCCAGGGCGCTTTCCAGTTTCACGCCACGGATGGCGCCTTCGCTGGCGACAAAGCTGGCGGCGTCGTCACGGGCTGCTTGTACGACCTTGTTGTCGCGCAGGGATGAAGTGGCATCAGACGTGGCATCGGAGGTTGCCTTCAGAGCGCCGACGATCGAGTCGGTCGTCATGATCAGGCTGCTCGCGTTGGCATTGGCAGCCAGAGTCAGCACAGCGGCAGTGCACAGCAGGCGAAGACGGGACATGGGGTAACTCCTGTAGACGAATAATAAGGTGGCGCGAAACGGCCACAATGAAACGGACTGGGACTGTCGAGCATCAGACGCACGCTCTACAGGGTTCGCCACGTGGTGAACCGATATTAGGCGTGTGCAGGGCTATTCGGAAGCCTGTAATTAAACTGTACCTGTCATATTTTATAAATTTAAAACTGTATCTTTGGGCTTGAATCGAGCCAATCCAATGCGCTATCGCAGATACAACAAAGCCCGCCTCCGGTTACCCGGGGCGGGCTTTGCTTTGACAAATCAGGGTGCTGGCAGTGGACCCGTCAGGTCAGGGCCAGCGGGCGCCACTTAGCGCCAGAACGGCTTGCTCAGCTCTTCGTAGCGTTGAGCTTCGCTGATACCGGCGTCAGCCAGCAGACGCGAATCCAGGCGAGCCAACTGGTGGCGGCTGGAGATGCGGCGCTGCCACAACATCAGGTTGGCGAGAACGCGCAAAGGCAGGGAAGCCTGGGTGTTTACAGCTTTTTCTTCGAAGAACAGTTCGGAACTGAGTGTACGTTCCATGATGACATCCTTCCGCTTGTGGCGGGATTAGGTAGTGGTTTAACTGATGCCAATGATCCTCCTCCGAGGCAAGACTCTCTAGATACAGTTCACCTGTATTGTGAGAGGCCAGTTAACTGTTTAGCGAGGCTGTACGGTACGAAATTGGGGCAACTGTACCTGTGCGCACTTAAAAGGTGCGAAATAGGCATTTTTGAGTTGGTGTGTGGGATATTTCGGTAGGAAATGACCAGTACAGCAGTACAGTTTTTTCCATAAGTGCGGGTGGGTTCACCGAGCTGATGAAACTGTATTTGCATCAGCCCGGATCTGTATTCATCAAGCCTTGAGCATGTGCCCGGTTTCTTCCAGGTTAATGTGCCAACTCAGTGCTTCGCGCAAGATGTGCGGCGTATGCCCACCGATGGCGCAGGCGGCATCGAAGTAAGTGTTGAGGGCATCGCGGTAGGCTGGGTGCACGCAGTTATCGATGATCACCCGAGCGCGCTCCCGTGGCGCCAGGCCCCGCAGATCGGCAAGGCCTACTTCGGTGACGAGAATGTCCACGTCATGTTCGGTGTGGTCCACATGGCTGACCATCGGTACCACGCTGGAAATTGCGCCGCCCTTGGCAATGGACTTGGTGACGAAGATCGCCAGGTGCGCATTGCGGGCGAAATCCCCGGAGCCGCCGATGCCGTTCATCATCCGCGTGCCGCAGACGTGGGTGGAGTTGACGTTGCCGTAGATATCGAACTCCAGCGCGGTATTGATACCGATGATGCCCAGGCGCCGTACCACTTCAGGGTGGTTGGAAATTTCCTGCGGGCGCAGCACCAATTTGTCCTTGTAGTGCTCCAGGTTGCCGAACACATCGGCATTGCGTCGCTCCGACAAGGTAATCGAACTGCCGGAGGCAAAGCTCAGCTTGCCGGCGTCGATCAGGTCGAAGGTCGAATCCTGCAACACTTCCGAGTACATGGTCAGGTCTTCGAACGGCGACTCGATCAATCCGCACATCACCGCGTTGGCAATATTACCGATGCCGGCTTGCAGCGGGCCGAGCTTGTTGGTCATGCGCCCGGCATCGACTTCTTGCTTGAGGAAGTTGATCAGGTGATTGGCGATGCCTTGGGTGTCGCTGTCAGGCGGCGTTACCGTGGAGGCGGAGTCCGCCTGGTTGGTGATGACGATGGCGACGATTTTCTCGGGCGGGATCGGAATCGCGGTGCTGCCGATACGGTCGTCGACTTTCACCAGCGGGATCGGCGTGCGCGTCGGCCGGTAGGTCGGGATGTAGATGTCGTGCAGCCCTTCCAGGTTCGGATTGTGCGCCAGGTTGATCTCGACGATCACCTGTTTGGCGAAAATCGCGAAGCTGGCCGAGTTGCCTACGGAGGTAGTGGGCACGATATGGCCCCGCTCAGTGATCGCGACGGCTTCGATCACGGCGATGTCGGGCAATTTGAGCTGATTGTTGCGCAGTTGCTCGACGGTTTCCGACAGGTGCTGGTCGATAAACATCACCTCGCCGGCATTGATCGCCTTGCGCAGAGTGCTGTCGACTTGAAAGGGCATGCGTCGTGACAGTACGCCGGCTTCGGTCAACTGCTTGTCCAGGTCATTGCCCAGGCTGGCGCCGGTCATCAGCGTGATTTTGAGTGGCGAAGTCTTGGCGCGTTCGGCCAGGGCGTGGGGGACGGCCTTGGCTTCACCGGCACGGGTGAAGCCGCTCATGCCGACGGTCATGCCGTCCTCGATCAGTGCAGCGGCGTCTGCCGCGCTCATGACCTTGTTCAACAACGAAGGCAAGCGGATACGATCACGGTACATGAATTGTTATCTCTGGCTACGGAAAGCAAGGTGGGCAGTGTAGTGATTTCAAAAAGTTTCGGCCCGCTACCATGGTCGAATGCCAGGTCGCGATTTAGAGCCTTTGGTCGGGTTTCATATGTGTGCAAAGCGGGACGCAGAGCATCCCTGGATGCGTTCCCACGCGGAGCGGGGGAACCATAAAAAAACCCCAGCCTACGTGAGGCCAGGGTTTCAGGTATTGCGCTGGCGCAGTGTTATTCGACGGCCTTGACCATGTCTTCGATGACCTTCTTGGCATCACCGAACACCATCATGGTCTTGTCCAGGTAGAACAACTCGTTATCCAGGCCGGCGTAGCCGCTGGCCATCGAGCGCTTGTTGACGATGATGGTCTTGGCCTTGAACGCCTCGAGAATCGGCATGCCGGCGATGGGTGAGTTCGGGTCGTTCTTGGCGGCCGGGTTGACCACGTCGTTGGCGCCCAATACCAGCACCACGTCGGCCTGGCCGAACTCGGAGTTGATGTCTTCCATCTCGAACACCTGGTCGTAAGGCACTTCAGCCTCGGCCAGCAATACGTTCATGTGCCCCGGCATACGGCCCGCCACCGGGTGGATCGCGTACTTTACGGTGACGCCGTGGTGGGTCAGCTTCTCGGTCAGTTCCTTGAGCGCGTGTTGTGCCCGCGCGACCGCAAGGCCGTAGCCTGGGACGATAATCACGGTGTCCGCGTTGGTCAGCAGGAAGGTGGCGTCATCAGCGGAGCCGGACTTCACCGGGCGTGCTTCTTTGGAGCCCGCCGCAGCGCCAGCATCCGGCGCATTGCCGAAACCGCCCAACAGCACATTAAAGAAGGAGCGGTTCATCGCCTTGCACATGATGTACGACAGGATCGCGCCGCTGGAGCCCACCAGGGAACCGGCGATGATCAGCATCGAGTTGTTCAGCGAGAAACCGATGCCCGCCGCTGCCCAGCCGGAGTAGCTGTTGAGCATTGACACCACCACGGGCATGTCGGCGCCGCCAATCGGGATGATGATCAGCACACCCAGCACGAAGGCCAAGGCCAGCATCAGCGCGAACGCAGTGAGGTTGCCGGTGAACATGAACGCCAGGCCCAGGCCCAGGGTTGCGAGGCCGAGCACCAGGTTCAGTTTGTGTTGGCCGCCGAACTGTACCGGTGCGCCCTGGAACAGGCGGAACTTGTACTTGCCCGACAGCTTGCCGAATGCGATCACCGAGCCGGAGAAGGTGATTGCACCGATAGCGGCACCGAGGAACAGTTCCAGGCGGTTACCGGCCGGTATCGAATCGCCCAAGTGCTTGACGATGCCCAGGGACTGCGGCTCGACCACGGCGGCAATGGCGATGAACACCGCTGCCAGGCCGATCATGCTGTGCATGAACGCGACCAGCTCGGGCATCTTGGTCATTTCAACACGCTTGGCCATGATCGAGCCGGCGGTACCGCCAACCAGTAGGCCAACGATGACGTAGCCGATACCGGCAGTCGCCAGTTCAGCCCCCAGCTTATAGATGAGGCCGACGGTGGTGAGTACCGCCAGCGCCATGCCGAGCATGCCGAACAGGTTGCCGCGCCGCGAAGTGGTCGGGTGCGAGAGGCCTTTGAGGGCCTGGATGAAACAGATCGACGCGATCAGGTAGAGCGTCGTCACGAGATTCATGCTCATTACTTGGGCGCCTCTTCTTTTACTTTCGGGGCTTTCTTCTTGAACATCTCAAGCATCCTGCGGGTGACCAGGAAGCCACCGAAGACATTTACCGCCGCCAGGGCCACGGCCAGTGTGCCCATAGTCTTGCCCAACGGCGTGACGGTCAGCGCGGCAGCCAGCATGGCGCCGACGATGACAATCGCGGAAATGGCGTTGGTCACGGCCATCAGTGGCGTGTGCAATGCAGGTGTTACGTTCCAGACCACGTGATAACCGACATAAATCGCCAGCACAAAGATGATCAGGTTGTAGATACCGGGGGAGATAAGCTCTTCCATCGTCTGAATCCCTGCTTAGGCGTTTTTGCGGATGACTTGGCCGTCGCGGCACATCAGGCACGCGGCGACGATGTCGTCTTCGAGGTTGATTTCAAACTGCCCTTCCTTGGTGAAAACCAGCTTCAGGAAGTCCAGCAGGTTGCGCGCATACAAGGCCGACGCATCGGCGGCGACAGCGCCCGCCAGGTTGGTCGGGCCGCAGATGATCACGCCGTTTTCCACCACGACCTGGTCGGCCACGGTCAGCGGGCAGTTGCCACCCTGGGCAGCGGCGAGGTCGATGACCACCGAGCCGGGTTTCATCTGCGCCACGGTATCGGCGCTGAGCAGGGTCGGCGCCTTGCGGCCCGGGATGAGGGCGGTGGTGATGACGATATCGGCCTGTTTGGCGCGTTCGTGCACGGCCAGGGCCTGGCGTTGCATCCAACTGGTGGGCATCGGGCGTGCGTAGCCCCCGACACCGACGGCGCATTCACGCTCTTCATCGGTTTCGTAGGGAACGTCGACAAACTTGGCGCCCAGGGATTCGATCTGCTCCTTAACCGCCGGGCGTACGTCGGACGCTTCGATCACCGCGCCCAGGCGCTTGGCCGTGGCGATGGCTTGCAGGCCCGCCACACCGGCGCCAAGGATCAGTACGCGTGCGGCTTTTACAGTGCCGGCAGCAGTCATCAGCATCGGCATGAAGCGCGGGTAGTGATGAGCGGCCAGCAACACGGCCTTGTAACCGGCGATGTTGGCTTGCGAAGACAGCACATCAAGGCTTTGAGCGCGTGACGTGCGCGGCGCGGCTTCCAGGGCGAAGGCGGTGATGCCGCGCTCGGCGAGCTTGGCGATGGTTTCGTTGCTGAACGGATTGAGCATGCCCACCAATACGGTGCCACTTTTGATCAGCGCAAGTTCGCTGTCGCTGGGGGCAACCACTTTGAGAATCAGCTCGGCGCCAAATGCGTCGTTGGCGCTGCCAATGGTAGCGCCTGCCGTTTCATAGGCACTGTCGACGATGCTGGCATTGATGCCTGCGCCGCTTTGTACAGTGACCTTATGGCCCTGGCCGATCAGCTTCTTGATGGTTTCCGGGGTGGCAGCCACCCGCGTTTCACCGGTCTGGGTTTCGAGAGGAACACCAATGTGCACGTCAAATCTCCTGCATGATCTTTTTGCTTTTGATCTTTTTGTAAAAAGGCCAGTGCACCGCGAGTGGCGCAACTGGGGCGGCCGATCAGCACGATCCCGCTGAAATGACAGCGGGGCGCGGCATTTTGCAGGCGAACTTTACGGCCATCAAGGGATTATGACGGGTGACGAAAAATTAACTACAAGTCACCCTGTGACTGATTGTCGCAACAGGCTGAAATAACCTCTTTAAATACAGGTCTTTAAAGGCGTTCAGGCGTTTTCGGTCCGTTTTTCCATTGCCAGTGTGAATAGTCGTGCATTGACCGGTAAGAGTCGCTACGAGCCATGAAATACATGGCTTTTAGCCTTATTTTTGGCTGACAAGTACAGCCTGTTTAAATGCGACATATACGTACATCTGTAGGCTCTTAATTTATTTGACTACAAAGTCAGTAATTGCGCTTTGTCCTTCATTTACTTGGGTTGTAGCGTCTTGACTGGTCGACCAGCCAGTCCCTGAATGCATGCAGAGAGGCAGATTCGACCTTTCTGTCAGGAATCATCAGGTAATAAGCCTTTTCGCTGGTCAGTGCTTCAGTGCTGGCGATTACCAATTGTTGCTCCTTCAGCTCCTGCTGGATGAGGAAAGGAGGGATCAGTGCGATGCCCATGTCATGCATGGCCGCTTGAGACAGCATCGAGAATAGCTCGTATCGAGGGCCTGTCATGTCGCGAGGGATGCTCAGTTGTTGGGCGTTGAACCATTGGCGCCAGGCGTAGGGGCGTGTGGTCTGCTGCAGCAGTGGCAGCTCGGCGATCTGTTGAGGGGTGAAGTGCGTGCGGTCGCCGAGTAAGCGCGGGCTGCAGACCGGTACTGGGTTTTCGCCCATCAGCCTGTGGGATTGCGTACCCGACCAATCGGCATCTCCGAAGTAGATCGCCGCATCGAACTCGGTATCGGCGAACAGGAAGGGGCGTGTGCGGTTCGTCAGGTTCACCGTGACTTCCGGGTGCTGATGTTGAAAGTCCTTCAGGCGTGGGATCAGCCACTGCGTGCCGAAGGTGGGCACCACCGCCAGTTCGATCACATTGGCGCCTTGCTGGCCCATTACCGACAAGGTGTCGCGCTCCACGGCGTCCAGCTGTGTTGCAACCCTACGGCTATAAGACAGCCCCGCCTCCGTCAGCTTCACGCCGCGGCGTGAGCGGCGAAACAGCTCGACACTCAAAAACTCCTCCAGGCTGGCGATCTGTCGGCAAATCGCGCCTTGGGTGATGGAAAGCTCCATTGCTGCCTTGGTGAAGCTCTCATGGCGGGCTGCTGCCTCAAAGCTGATGAGTGCGGTGGTACTGGGGATTTTCCGGCGCATGTACATTGCCCTCACAGATAAAGCGCATTTATGGGCTTTTTGAGTGTTACGAAGTGAGAAATTAGCACAAGCCTATGCAAAAACCTCGTTTGCCCTCTGCGCTGACCGCGCCTAGTCTGGATCCACGACTTCTGATTTTTTCGCGAGGACTTATTCATGGCTGGCAAGGCAAGCTTCAACTGGATCGATCCACTGCTGCTGGATCAACAGCTCACCGAAGAAGAGCGCATGGTGCGTGACAGCGCCGAGCAATTTGCGCAGGACAAGCTGGCTCCTCGTGTGCTCGAAGCCTTCCGCCATGAAAAGACAGACCCCGCTATTTTCCGTGAGATGGGCGAAACCGGTTTGCTGGGGGCAATGATCCCCGAGCAATACGGCGGCAGCGGGTTGAACTACGTCAGCTACGGTTTGATTGCTCGTGAGGTCGAGCGTGTCGACTCCGGCTATCGCTCGATGATGAGTGTGCAGTCTTCCCTGGTCATGGTGCCGATCAATGAGTTTGGTACCGAGGCGCAAAAACAGAAGTATTTGCCCAAACTGGCCTCTGGTGAATGGATCGGTTGCTTTGGGCTGACCGAGCCCAACCATGGTTCCGATCCGGGCGCGATGATTACCCGTGCACGCAAAGTGGATGGCGGCTACAGCCTGACCGGCGCGAAGATGTGGATCACCAACAGTCCGATTGCGGATGTGTTTGTGGTGTGGGGTAAAGACGATGCGGGAGATATCCGTGGCTTTGTCCTGGAAAAAGGCTGGAAAGGTCTGAGCGCTCCGGCTATCCACGGCAAGGTGGGGTTGCGGGCTTCCATTACCGGTGAAATCGTCATGGATAACGTATTTGTGCCGGAAGAAAATATCTTCCCGGATGTACGTGGTTTGAAAGGGCCGTTTACCTGCCTTAACTCGGCACGGTACGGGATCTCCTGGGGTGCGCTGGGGGCTGCTGAGTTCTGCTGGCATACCGCGCGCCAGTACACACTCGATCGCCAGCAGTTTGGTCGCCCATTGGCTGCCACTCAGCTGATCCAGAAGAAGCTGGCAGACATGCAGACCGAGATTACCTTGGCCCTGCAAGGTTGCCTGCGCCTGGGGCGGATGAAGGATGAGGGTACGGCGGCGGTGGAGATCACTTCGATCATGAAGCGTAACTCGTGTGGCAAGTCATTGGACATCGCGCGCATGGCCCGGGACATGCTGGGCGGTAACGGCATCTCTGACGAGTTCGGGGTAGCACGCCACCTGGTCAACCTGGAAGTGGTCAACACCTATGAAGGGACCCATGACGTGCATGCCTTGATCCTGGGGCGCGCGCAAACCGGTCTTCAAGCGTTCTATTAATAGGAGCATGGGTATGGGCGCGCTTTCGCATCTGCGAGTGCTGGATTTGTCGCGAGTACTCGCGGGCCCTTGGTCCGGGCAGATTCTTGCAGACCTTGGGGCCGAGGTGATCAAAGTCGAAAGGCCGGGCAGCGGCGACGACACGCGCGCTTGGGGTCCTCCCTTCCTTAAGGATGCGGATGGCGAGAACACCAGTGAGGCGGCGTACTACCTGTCGGCCAACCGTAATAAAGAGTCGGTGACCATCGACTTTACCCGACCAGAAGGCCAGAAACTGGTACGCGACCTGGCTGCCAAGTCGGACATCCTGATCGAAAACTTCAAGGTGGGCGGCCTTGCGGCGTATGGGCTGGACTACGAGTCCCTCAAAGAGGTTAACCCGGAGCTGATTTACTGCTCCATCACGGGGTTTGGCCAGACGGGCCCCTATGCGATGCGCGCCGGTTACGACTTCATGATCCAAGGTTTGGGTGGGCTCATGAGCCTGACGGGGCGGCCTGAAGGGGATGAAGGCGCCGGGCCGGTAAAGGTTGGCGTAGCCTTGACCGATATCTTGACCGGGCTTTATTCGACCGTGGCTATCCTGGCTGCGCTAGCTCATCGCGATCACGATGGTGGTGGGCAGCATATCGACATGGCGTTGCTGGATGTGCAGGTGGCTTGCCTGGCGAATCAGGCGATGAATTACCTGACCACCGGGACGCCGCCGAAGCGCCTGGGCAACGCTCACCCTAATATTGTGCCCTATCAGGATTTCCCCACTGCCGATGGAGATTTCATTCTCACAGTAGGCAATGACGGGCAGTTCCGTAAATTCGCTGAAGTCGCTGGGCAACCACAATGGGCGGATGACGTGCGTTTCGCCACCAATCGCGCACGGGTGGCTAATCGCGCGGAGCTGATTCCCTTGATTCGCCAGGCGACGGTCTTCAAGACTACCGCTGAGTGGGTGTCGCAGCTGGAGCGAGTGGGCGTGCCGTGTGGGCCGATTAATGATCTGGCGCAGGTGTTTTCCGATCCTCAGGTCAAGGCGCGTGGCTTGGCGGTGGAGTTGCCTCATGCATTGGCGGGGATGGTGCCTCAGGTTGCGAGCCCGATACGCTTATCCAAGACGCCTGTAGAGTACCGGAGTGCGCCTCCTCTACTGGGCGAGCACACGCTTCAGGTGCTGCAAGGAGTTCTGGGGCTGGGAGCTGCTCATGTGGCTGCATTGAAGGAAGCAGGTGTTATTTAAGCTTTTCCTTCTATATAGATAGAAGTCCAGTGGAGAGCTGGTTGTTTTTTAGCCGAAGCTAACTTATTGATAGAAAAGCGGAATTAAGAGTTGACGGCGAATTATATCTGTCTATAATTCGCCCCACTTCCGGCGCAGTCGAAA